>Ga0116142_10000375_pt1 | contig 60651 bp, 52 predicted proteins | sample AD_UKC033_MetaG_FD_89785 | JGI IMG/M metagenome (GOLD analysis project Ga0116142, IMG submission 89785) | Active sludge microbial communities of municipal wastewater-treating anaerobic digesters from USA - AD_UKC033_MetaG | ecosystem: Engineered > Bioreactor > Anaerobic > Digestate | place: USA... | reverse complement strand
AGCAAAGAAGTTCTATCATCCCTGGATCTTTGTCGTTGCTTTTAAGCTTTTTATTAATCTTAACAAAATCCTTAAGATTTATTCCTCTTTTTTTGGCTTTTTCTTTTAGTTCTTTGATTTCATTTAATTGATATTCTAAACGATTAGGATTATTATGCTGAATAAAATTATATGCTAAATCAAGAATATTCTGGGACGACCTATAATTCTCAATTAATACAACTTCCTTAGCTTCGGGATAATCTTTTTTAAATCTTAAAACATTATTAAAAGAGGTTCCGCAAAAAGAAAAAATACTCTGATCATCATCTAATAAAACATTAATATTATTCTTAGGATATGCTAATTTTTGCATTAATTCATATTGAACCCAATTAGTATCTTGGAACTCATCAATTAAAATATATTTAAATTGATTTCTGAATTTTTCTAAAACATCCTTTCTTTTATTAAAAAGCTTTATGGTATAATTAATTAAATCACCAAAATCAAGAGCACTATTATCAAGCAATAATTTTTGATAAAGATGATAAGCATCAGCAATTTCTTTTAATCTTTCATTATCCTCGATATCATTTAAGTCTTTCTTAAGAGAGTCAATATATTCTAAATAATCCTCTGGATAAATTCCTTCGTTTTTACATTCTGAAAAATGGTTAAGGAGGGCGTGAATAAATTTAGTGGGATTACCCATTGGACGATAATGTTTTAAAAAATGAAACTTATCAAAATTTTTTTTAACTAAAATCCAAGCAGCACTCTTATCTAAAAGTTTATAATTAGTAGGTAGCCCGATTAAAAGTCCGTAATTTTTTAAAACTCTGTCGCAAAAAGAATGGAAAGTTGAAATCCAAAAATTATAGTATTCAAAATCAAGAGCTTTTTCTACTCTTTCTTCCATTTCTGCAGCTGCTTTTTCAGTAAAAGTAGTGGCCAGTATTTCTTCTGGCTTAACTCCCTTTTCTTTGATTAAATAAGCTATTCTTTTTGTTAAAACAGTGGTTTTTCCAGTTCCAGCACCAGCAACAACTAAAAGTGGCCCCTGTCCGAAGGTCACTGCTTGTTTCTGCTCTTTATTTAAATTAGACAAATCCATACAGAACAATTATATTCCAAAAAATCAATAAAAGCAAAGAAAAATTATTCTTATCTTTTTTTGATTTCTTCTAAAAGCCTGTCGTGAAATTCATCTAATAAATAAGGGTCATCTATCTCTTTAACAATTTTAATTGCTTTTTCTATTCCTTCTTTAAAAGCAATTTCAATAAGTTCCTCTATCTTTGTATTTTCTTGGTCCATATTATTTTATTGATTCAATTATCTCATGTTGAAAATCTAAAAACTCTCTTTTAAGAACATTTTCGAAATTAGGAATTTTGTGCGTTAATATTTCTCCAGCTTCAAATTCCGCTCCACTTTCTATTAACTTAGTTATTTTTATTACATCTTCTTCGGTCATCATTGCTAAAATCCTCAAAATAATTCTATCGTACACAACCTCGCTCATTTCGTCTATCAATTCTTCTTGTTTTTCTTCAGATAGATAATCCAGATTCAATTCTTCAATTAAGTCTTTACATTGAATTATTACATTTTGTTTTGTAATCATATGATTATCTTATTAGTTATTTTATTTTTTCTATGTAATTATTAATTATCTTTTCTTCAACTGCTGATTTTTCGTTATCCTTTTTAGTTCCAAAATATCGATTGAAAATACTTGGATCCCTATAAACCTCCTTAATTTCGTTTTCTACTTTTTCTTGTTTTACTTCTTTTTTCTCTACATGAAATCCAGCTATTCTTTTAATTTCAAAAAACAAATTTTGTTCAGGGACAGTTAATTTATCAAACTTATTTTTTTGATCTTCTCTTCTTTTTAAAATCTTAATCTCTACCAAACTCAAAGCTATTTCTTCTTTAGACAAACCGCTTAGCTGAAGATCGTGTAGTATTTCTTGATATTCTTGATAAAGAATATTGTATTCTTTCTCAAGATTCCTAGCTCTAGTCGTATCTTTTTTCTTAATGCCTAGTTTTTCTAATAATGTTTCTGGTTGATATGACGCATCCTCTCCAAGCTTTCTTGCTCTATCTTTTAAATTAATCATTCTTTCTATTTTTTCTTTATTAGGATTTAATATAATCTCTTTTTCCATTTGTTTATTCGTTGCTTAATAATTCTTCTTCTATGTTTAAAACTTTTTCTTCTAAAGACTTTTTCTCTTTTTCTTTTATTTTTGCTAATCCAGGATCCTTGGGAAAACGATAAAGAACTCCAAAACTCTCAACATTTATCGTTTCCGGCTCTCTTAATTTTTCTTTAATGTTTCTTCTCTCTGTATTTTTTCTAATAAAAGGTTTTTCTTTTCTAATAAATACTTTTTCCTCTTCTTCCTTAACTGGCTCAGGTTCTTTTTTTACAATAACTTCTTCTTTTTTAATCTCTTCAACAACAACTTTGGGTTCTTCTTTTTTTACAATAACTTCTTGTTTTTTAATCGGTTTTTCCTCTTTTTTGATAAACACCTTGGGTTCTTCTTTTTTAGGTTCTGGCATTTGAATCTTAGTATTTCTTAATTCAAACTCTTTGCCAGAAAAATCTTCTATCTTATTATTTTCAAATAAATAACTTATTGATTTTAATTCTCTTAATTTTTTATCATTCAAAGCTATCTTAAATAAAGATATTCCTGAATTTTTATCTCTTTGATTTATTTCAAAAAGTAAAAAGTCAGAACGAAATCCCGAAACAAGCATATTGGTGATTCCAGTAAGGGGAACTTTTATAGGGGTTCCTATTAAAGCCATGCCAACCAAAGCTCTTGACTTCTTTTCTCTTCCTATGTTTCTTAATATTGAATACAGATTTTTTTTAGAAACTGTTTTATCTTTTAGCTCTTCTTCGTTTTCTCTTACTAAATTTTTTAAAAAATACTCTATTTTTCTTGTTCTTCCTCCTTCTATATATTCTATAACGTCTTCGTTTGAATAACCAGTTTTTCCTCTGATTTTAGCTAGCAAGCTTGAATACTCATCTCCTGTTTTCTTTATTTCCTCATCAATATTGTTATTTTTCTTCTTTAAATGTAAAACATAAACTAATCCTTGTTGTTCTCTCTTTTCTCTCAAAAGCCTAGCTAACCTATCTTTAATCATTAAATATCTATCTATTTCGTTTTGAGAAATAGGTTCCCCAAAAAAAGGATCTCTTAATTTAATCTTATCTCTCTCTCTGAATTCTTCTTTGAACTCTAAAAACTGGTCTTCACCCTTCATTTTCTTAACTATCTCGTCTATATTTTCTAAATCATCACTCATATCTGATTATTATACTTTATCTTTTGTTTTAAAACAATTATTCTTTGGTTAATTTCTTCGTCAACCAATTCCCTGTCTCTTCCAAAAGTTAAAGAATAATATTCTTTAATGTCCCAGCTTCTTTCCTTGTTCCCTTTAGTAGGAGGATAAGTTTTAACATTGAATGGCTTTGTAGTTTGTCCTTCAATTATGGGACGGATATAGAAATTAAAATTATCAATACTTATTAAGTCAGTCATTGAAAAGACTGGTTCAAATTCTTTTTTCACGAATTCTGCATCTTCTGTACCTATTCTAAAAGAAATAATCGTTCCAACATTGCCAAAAACACTTTCTCTTATTTGAGGAATCAATTGTCCGATATATTGATGAGAAACAGTTAAACAGAGGCGGTATTTTCTTGCTTCAGATAAAATAGTAGAGATACTTTCAGTTGCAAAATTATGAAACTCGTCAATGTATAAATAGAAATCATTTCTTTGAGACTCCTCTATTTCTACTCTTGAAAAAGCAGCTAAAGCTAATTTACTTGTGATAATTAATCCCAAAAGGGCGCTATTCTTTTCCCCTATCCTTCCCTTACTTAAATTAACAAGGAATATTTTCTTTTGATCAAGTATTTCTCTAAAATTAAAAGTGCTGCTAACTTGACCCAAAATGGGCCTTAAAAAGTCATTTTGAATAAACGTATCAAACTTAGAGGTAATATATGGTCCCATGTTTTTAAGAGCTGCTTCTCCCCCTGCTTTTTCTGCTTGTTCAATCCAAAATTCTTTTACCAAAGTATTCCTACATTTTGAAAGCAAATATTTTCTAAAATTATCATCTGTAAAAACCTTGGGTACTTCTAATAGAGTATAAACTTCAGAAGGGTCATCCATTAAAAGCATTAGGGCATTACGCGTATATTGTTCAAAGATTGGACCACCTGTTTGCTTTAAATCATAAAGTTTATCAAAAATCCCGATTAATTCATTAATGATAAATGTTTTTTGCTCTGGAAAACGATGATCATATTCAAGCATATTAAGACCAACTGATCTTTTTTCGCTAGCTGGATCAAAAATTACAACATCTTCAATCCTTTCATCTGGAATCTTTCCTAAAATATCTTCAATTAAGTCGCCATGCGGATCTAAAACCCCCACTCCTTCCCTACTTAGAATATCTTGTTCAATTAAATTAGATAGGAAGGCAGATTTTCCTGTTCCAGTTTGACCGATAACATAAACGTGTCTTCTTCTGTCTTCTTTTTTTATTCTTATTTCTTTTTTCTCTTCTCTATATTGATTATATCCTAGAAGAATTCCTTCTCTTGGAATATTGGCTGGAGGAGGAGAAGTTCTTGATTTTAATCCTTTAATGTTGGGAGTTTTTAAAAACGGCGTTGGAAAATGAAAAATACTAGTTAATTCTTCGCTATTTAAAATTATATTCTGTTTATTGTTAAATAAACGAAAACTGTAATCATAAAGAAACCTTCTTAATGCCGACTTATTTATTTTAACTATTGAGAAGCTGTTAAGTTTTTCCGAAGAAAATTGATCAAAAGCATTTACGATTTGAGAAAACACATCATTGCTTTTAGCTTTATCTTTAATAGAAACAACCACTCTTATATTCACGTCAAAGCTTTCATTGTTTATTTTTTCTTGAAGAGATTTTATTAATTCTTCATCTCTTTTAATTATTTTCTCTGGTTCTTTTTTCTCTGGAGATTTAAAAACATTAAATCCGCTAGTCTCCATTAATGCTGACGTTAGAGTCTTACCATTATTAACCTCGTCAATAATTGAATTAGCTCTTATTCTCCAAGATGGCGAAGAGTTTCTTAAAATGATTTGAACCACTGCTTCTTCTCTTTCTTCAAGCTTGGTTAAAACATTAGTTATAATTGACAAAGAATCTGTTTCTAAATACTTGTAGGTTTTTATTGGTAAAAACAATGGCTTTTTAAGTTTAAAATAGCCACAATTTACATCTTCATTCTGACCAAAAATATTAAAATCTCCTGCTTTTTCTATTTGAGCATCAGGAAATATACTATAAATTTTCTTTTCAATAAAAGTTTCAAAATCTCTTGGCACGGAAACATAAAAGCCAATCTCATTTTTAACCTTAGCTATTTCTAAACTCATCCAAGGTAAAATACCTAAAAAAGACTGCCTTCTTAAAGAAATTAAACTATTGTAAAAATCTTCCATTAATTTAATCCAATCCTTTTCAGTTTTGCTTGCTTGCCTTAATTCATCTTCTGTTTTTGGAGGGATCCTTACAGAGAATAAAACAAAAGACAAAGATTCGTTAAATCTTTTTCTTTCAAATAGTTTTGATAAAAAAATCCACGCAATAATTGCTAAAAAAACTAAGACAAATAGCCCTATTGCTATATAGCCGTATTCTTGAAAATCAAAAACCGAGTTCATTGGTCTATTATATCATAGATTTGAAAATAAGAGCAAGAGTAAAATAAAAAGATGCTACTATTTTCACATCTTATTAAAATAAAGGATAAGCTTTAAGGCATCATGCCATGCAAGCTTCTTTCCTTTTATGAACTCTTTGACAGCTTCTATATCATTATCAACAAAATATATTCTTTTTGTTTCTTTATCCATGATTAATTTATCAGGATAAGGAATGTTGATATAACAAGCGATCAGGGGCTGCTTTGAACCATAGGAATTATATATCATTCCTAAATAATTAATCTTAACATTACTAAGGATAATGCCTGTTTCTTCAAAAAGCTCTCTTAGAAGAGTCAAGACTATTGAATATTTTCTTTCTAGATTTTTTTCATTTTCTCCAATGAAAAAATCTTTGTTTGGATCAAAGTATCCTCCAGGAAGAAGGGTCATGGCATTTTCATCAAAAGCGGTTTTAGCTCTTTCAGCAAAAAGCATACATCCTTTTGGATGGTCTGGAGTTGGGTTTGTTATTGCTATTGCTCCTATAGAAAGGGGTAAGCAAATTTCTTTGTCCATTGGAAACTTTCTAAGATTAATCCTTAGAGGTCTATCTTCTTGAGTTCCCAAAAATTGAGAAAACTTTGCTTTGCGAAATTTTATTCGCAGAATTGTTTTTTTGTATTTATACATATCAAAAATGCTTCCCAAGCTTCCATCAAAATCCTTATCATGAGATAAAAGATGTTTTTCCCATTTCCTTTGAATTGATTTTTCTTTTTTAAAAGAAAAATTCATTTTTTTTATTAATTCACAAAGCTCAACAGTATCAAAATCTTCGAAAAGAATTTGACCAAGCTGAAGTTGCTCTTCTAGCCCAAGAGTTCTTGCTATTTCAAGGTGCTTCATTGCTACCAATCAAGACAATAACATTTTTTCAGATTATGTCAAATTTTCATAAAATGAGCCCTATCTTTTGGAGAAAACTTTTCAATTGAATACCTTAGCATGGTCCTTGGCATTTTTTTAGAATATTTGTTCAAAAAATCTTTTTCTATTTTAATATTTCTTTTACCTACTTCTCTTAATGTCCAGCCCACTGCCTTGTGGATTAAATCGTGCTCATCATATAATAAAATTTCTGCTAAACTTAAAGAGTCTTTAAAATCATTATTTCTAATAAAAGCAAAAGTTGAAATAATAGCAATTCTCTTTTTCCACAAATCATTTGATCTAGCAAAATTATACAAAAGACTTCTATCTTTATCTAATAAATATTCTCCAACAATTTTTGGAGCAGATAAATCAACCAAATCCCAATTATTTATTCTTTTAATATTTTTGACATAAAAATTAAAAGATTTTTCTTTATCTTCTTTGTATTTTAAAATTAAAATCAAAAGAGCGGTTAACCTAAATTCATGAATTTCGCTTTTAATTAATTGGTTTAAATCTTTAAAACTAGTATCTTTGTGTTTTTTAGCGACAATTCTTTGCTCAGGAACTTTGACTCCAATAAAAATATCTCCCTCGCCATATTGACCTTTTCCTGTTTTAAAAAACCAAGATAAATTTTTAGCTTGTTCTTTACTAGACTTTTTGTTTAAGTCTTTTTTAATTTCTTCTATCATAACATTGCTCCAATTAAACAAATTATTGCAAAAATAAAGGTGAATAAAGAAAAATCAATTTTCTTTGCCCAGTTTAATATAATCTTTAAAGACAGTATTCCAAAAATAAAACTAAAAATTAATGCAATCCAGCCTCCATTAAAAATGAAAACAGGATTCTTAATAAATAAGTATAAAGAAGATCCAAAAACAACCGGAGCAGAAATTAAATATGAATATTTTAATATTAGCTCTGGATCTTTTTCAAATAAAGAAAGCCCAAAGATAGTTGAACCAGAACGAGAAACTCCAGGAATAGCCGAAATGCCCTGAAGAATTCCAACAACAATTTCTGAATATTTTTTATTAACACTAATATTTTTCTTTTGCATGAAAGAAGTAAAAAGAAGGCCAATACCCATTAGAAATAAAAGCCCTGAGCCCATGGCAACCCCTGAAGCAAATTGATAAATAAAAAATCCTATTGCACCAGATATTATTGTCACAATAACAAAAAATTTAAAAAAATCTTTATCTTTAATTAAAATTAAATCAATAAAGTCTTTGTAAAAATATATTAAAACAGATAAAAGAGTTCCCAAATGAAGGAACAATGCTACGTCTACTGGATTAAAGTCTTTAACTAAAAATTGAGACATCAGAGCAACTACTCCCTCACTTGAAATAGGAATCCACTCAAAAACACCCTGAGCAATGCCTAATAAAACGTATTCCCACATGTTATTTCTGTATTCTTACAAAACGATATTGATTAAATTGATCTTTAAAAAACTCGTATTGAGAATAATTATTTTTAATTATTTCTTCTATTTCTTTTAATTGTTCCTTATCAAACTCCATATAAATAACTCCTTTATCTTTTAAAAATAATTTTGCTTTTAACAAAAAATCTTTAATAGCATCCATTCCTTCTTGTCCAGAAAAAAGAGCAACATGAGGCTCAAACTCTAATACATCACTTCCAACCTCATTAATGCGGTTTAAAGCAACGTATGGAGGATTAGCGAATATATAATCATACTGTTTTTCAATATTGGAGAATAAATCTGTTTCTATTACATCATATCTACTATTTTCAATTTTATTAATCTCTAGATTAATTTTAATTTGATCTCTGAATATTTCTTCTTTTTCTCCAAAATCACAGTAAGAGCTAGGAATATTTTTTAGAATTGAAATTCCAATGCACCCGGATCCAGAAAATAAATCTAAACAAATTGCATTTTTTTTAATCTCTTTTATTGCTAAAGAAACCCAATATTCTGTTTCTTCTCTTGGAATAAAAGGTCTTTTGCTTAGATTAATTGTGGCTCCTAAAAAATCTTTTTCTCCTTTTATATATTCTTCAGGTAAATTCATATTAAATAAAAAAGACTAAACTACAAATAATTCCAATCAATCCTCCAGCAGATATTTCAACAAGATTGTGTCCTAAAATCTCCTTAAGTTTTTCTAGGTCTTTCATATTCTTTAAATCAAGGGATTCTATTATTTTATTCAATGATTGAGCCTGTTTTCCAGCTGCTCTTCTTATTACTCTTGCGTCGTAGATAATAAAGAAAGCAAAAACAACAGCAATTCCAAAAAATCCAGAATCAAAGCCATAAAGCATTCCTGTTGAAGTAGCCATTGCAACTACAGTAGCGCCATGAGAAGAAGGAAACCCTCCTGGTAAAGAATATAAATTAAAGGCGAACTTACCTTGCTTTATTGTTAAAACAATTGCTTTTATTGTTTGAGCAATAAACCAAGCCAATCCACTTGATAAAAGAGTCTTATTTAAAAGCAATTCGATAATAATATTATTCATACTTTATACTAAAAATTTTACTTTTCTGTTTAGCTCCTTTTATTAAAATAACCTTGCTTAAAGAAATTTTAAAATAATTGGCTAATATTTCTTTAATTCTTTTATTTGCTTCCCCTCTCTCTGGCTTTTCTTTAATCTTTATTTCAAAAGAATCTTCGTCTTTTTTGATAATTTCTTCTTTTTTAGAACAGGGAATGGATTTAACTTTAATAAACATTTACGCAAAATTTAATAAACTTGGCTTAAACATAAGGATTATTCCTAAAATCAAAAGCAATATTCCGGAAATAAGCTTGATTGTTTTAATATATTTTTGCGAAGACTGAGTGATACTTAAAGTTTTTACAGCAAGCAAGAAAATAATCATATCATCTAGCATATAGAATATGATATAAATAGCTAAATATAAATAAAAAGACAGTTTGCTTAGTCCAAAATTAGCAAGCATGCCAGTAAAGGTGACCGGAAACCCCATTGAACAGAAAAGTTCAATCATATTTATTCCAACAGCAATTAATCCTACACTAATTAAACTTAGAGCAATCGGCACTTCTGCCCTTGTTACTTCTTCCATCTTTAATAAAAATTTTCTTTGAGTTCTAGAAATGAAATCTTTCTTTACTTCTGCTTCGCAGAATTTGCAAATTACATCTGAATAGTATTCTTTAAGAATAGTAATAGCAAAGAAAATCACAAAAACTCCAATTAAGGTAGTAATAAACTTAATATACATTAAAGCTGAAAATAGATTAAACCAAGCAGCAATAAATAAAAAGTATACTATTCCAGAAACTAAAATAAAGGTTCCGCCAATAAGTAAAACTCTTTTTCTTGTTCCTGAGGTAACTAAAGAAGCTAAAAGAAAAGTCAAAGCTGCCATGGCGCAAGGATTAAAACCATCTAAAGCACCAAAAAGAACAGCTAATCCTAATGGCGAAAAGCCAGATACATCAATTTGTCCTATCAAAGGAATATTAACTACCCTTTTATCATTTATTTGCGTTGTATTATCTTTCCCCTCATTATCTTGAATAGGGTTAATATCAATGTCTTTTCTTTTTTCAATCATTTGCTGAATGTTTTTTTCTATCTGCGCATCGGTAATATTATCTTCAAAACCAATAATATATATTTTATCCTCAAATAAAGTTATTGGAACAAGACCCCAAACATTCTTGGGAATATCATATTCTTTATACTTTTCTGACATTAATTCAAGGTTTTCTCTTTCTTCTAGGGCATATTTATTAACTTTTAATTGCGGGTACTTGTCTTTTATTGTATCTAAAAATTCCATTTCACTGTGACAATGAGGACAAGTGGTTAAATAAAACAAATCTATCTCAACTGTTTGAGGAGTAGTTTCATTTTCATTCTCTTTATTTTTCGAATCATTATTTGAAAAAATAAAAAAGAACGATAATGCTATTAAAAAAATGGCGATTAAAATCTTTTTTTTCATTTAATTTCTAGAAGTTCTACATCAAAAATTAATGTTGCGTTTGGTGGAATAACTCCTCCTGCGCCAGAGCTTCCGTATCCAAGTTCTGGTGGAATAGTTAATTTTCTTTTTTCTCCAACCTTCATACCAATAATGCCCTGATCCCAACCTTTAATAACCTGGCCTATTCCGATTTGAAATTCAAAAGGTTCTCCCCTGTCCACGCTAGAATCAAATTTAGTTCCATCTGTTAAATAACCAGTATAATGAACGCTAATAATATCTCCACTTTTAACTTCTTGTCCTTGTCCTTGTTCCATAGTCTCTATTTTAAATTCTGGTTTGATTAATTCTTCATTTTCCTTAACTTCTAGACTAGTATTATCAGTATTTATTGGTTCTTCTTTTGGCCCCGCATTAAGCAAAAAATAGAAAAATCCAAAAACCAAAACTATAAAAATTATTAAAATAATTATTTCTTCTTTGCTCATTTTTATTTTATTTCAAAAGTAATATTCACTGTTACCTCTATCTTGTTTTCTCCTGTTGCTATTGATGATGAATCAGCAGATCCCATACCCTCCACTGAAGATGATGCTAATTTCAAATAATCATAAGGAACATATGTGCTTTCTGTAAAACTAACAATATCTCCCAGTTTAACTCCTAGGGTTTTAGCTGTTTGAGATGCTTCATTTCTAGCATCAATAATTGCCTTTGTTCTAGCTTGAGTTTTAAAGTTTTCTTCATTTTCAACAATAAAGCTTAAACCACTTACTTCGTTAGCTCCAGCATTAACGCTAGCATCAATAATGTCACTTACTTTTGTAACATCCCTTATTTTTGCCTCAATTGTTTGTCTTGCTTCATAACCAACCAAAACTCTTGTTCCTGTAGAGTACATATCAGCACTATCTACTTTACGCCATTCATATAAAGGATAGACATTATAATAAGTTGTTTTAATGTCACTTTCTCCCACCCCTTGAGCTTTTAATGTTTCTATTACAGCGCTTGATTTTTGAGAATTATTTTTTAAAGCATCTCCTACTTCTTTTTCTTCTGTTATTATTGAAAAAGAAACTTTAACCAAATTTGGAGTAGCATAAACTGTTCCTTTTTTAGAAACTGTAATAACATTATTGTCTCTTCCTATATAATCAGCTTGTTTTAATTTTTCAGTTGTTGCTGCTGAATAATAACTAATTAAAACAAGAATCAATATTATTAATAAAACACCTATAATCTTACAAACAACTCCACAATTTTTAAAATCTTTTATCATATATTTAATATTTATTTTACTTAATTGACCTTTATGTTATTTTTAAACCGCTCTTTATTTCTCTGTCAGGAACAAGAACGGATAATTTATCTTCATCTTTTACTGCTAATATCATTCCTTGGCTTTCTATGTCAAATATAATCCTTGGCTCTAAATTAGCAACAATAACAATATTTTTGTTGATCAATTCTTCTGGAGAGTAAAATTCAGCAATACCCGCAACAATGGTTCTTTTTTCTTCTCCTAATTCTACTTCTATTTTCAGTAGTTTTTCTGATTCTTCTATTTTCATAGCAGAAACAACCCTTGCTATTCTTAAATCTATGTTTTTAAATTCTTCAAAACTAATCATATATTATTCTTTTGATTTCCACAAACCGTGAATATTACAATATATCCTAACAATATAATTACTACAATCTAAAGAGAATTTAGCTTCTGGACTGTCTCCTGGATTTAATGTTTTCTTGAAAATTCCTTTATCGCACAAGACTTCGATCCATTCAACATAATGACTTTCTTCCATTGGATGAGGAACTTCTCCTATTTTAACTATTAATTGATTTTCCTGTTTTTCTATTACTGGAACATGCTTTTCCTTGCCTTCATCTATTATCTTTTCTTCTAATAATTGCATTGGTTGTCCGCAACAAACCAACTCCCCTTGTCCAATATGGACAACCTCAACAATGTTTCCGCAAATATTACATTTATATATTTGATTTAATTGTGTCATATGAAATATTTTAACACTTATAATCAAAATTGAAAAGGCTATTTACCGCTTTTAATTTCAATAACATCTCCATCCCGAACAACATATTCTTTTCCTTCTCCCCTTATTAATCCTTTTTCTCTTGCTTTAGCAAATCCATTAGCATTAATCAAGTCTTTCCAATTAATTACTTCTGCCCGGATAAATGCTTCTTCAAAATCGCTATGGATAGCTCCTCCTGCTTGTGGAGCTTTGTCTCCTTTTTTTATTGTCCAAGCTCTTGTTTCATCCGGCCCTGTAGTTAAAAAAGTAATTAAATTTAATGTCTCGTAACTTTTTTTAATTAATTGATTAAGCTTTGATTCTTGTTTTAGGTCTAATGCAAGCTTGTCTTCATCGCTTAATTCAGCTAAATCAGACTCTTCTAAAATATCCATTGCAATATAATTATTAAAAGAGTCTTTAAAAGGACTAACCTCTTCTTCGCTACCATTTAAAAGATAAATCATGGGCTTGAAAGAAAGCAATTGATAAGATTTGATTATTTTTCTTTCTTCTTCTGTCCATTCTGGCCCATAAATTAAATTTCCCTTTTTAAGTAATTCGTATACCTTTTTAAGAACTTCCATTTCTTTAATTGCTTTTTTATCTCCTGATTTAGTTTCTTTTTCGAGTGAATTTAACCTTTTCTCTACTGTTTCAATATCTTTTAAAATAAGCTCCATATCAAGAATTTCTTTATCTTTAATTGGATTTATTTCAGAACGAACATTAACAACGTTTTCTTTCTTAAAACAACGTAAAACATAAACAATTGCATCAACCTCTCTTATATTAGCTAAAAATTTATTACCCAATCCCTCTCCCTTGCTTGCACCCTCAACTAGTCCTGCAATGTCAACAAACTCAATGGTTGTATATATTTTTTTTTGAGAGTTGGTAAGGCTAGCCAATAAATCAACTCTTTCGTCTGGGACAGCAACAACTCCAATATTTGGGTCTATAGTGCAAAAAGGATAGTTTGCTCTATCCACTTGTTTTTGAGTTATAGATTGAAACAATGTTGACTTTCCTACATTTGGAAGGCCTACAATTCCTATTCTTAATGGCATAATATTTGCGCTTCTTTTCTTAATTTTTCTAGTTGCACTGAAGACATATTAACCTTTTTTGAGAATTTTTCAATATTAATAGAAAGAACGTCTTGAATGTTTATTATATTATTATTAAAGAAAACTTCTAGGAAAGATTTGTTGAAAGAAGGCAAAACGGTTATAGGGTAAAAATTTTTACTTTCTATGAGATATTCTAATCCTTGATCTTCAGGATAGTTCCAGCCCAAAAGCTTTATTCCTTGGCATTCTGAATATTTTATTGCCTTATTGGTAAACTTGGCGTTGGTTATAACCATTGGCTTAGCTTCTTTTTTCAAACTACCGTTATTTTTTATATCAAGAAAAGTTGCGTACACTTTCAAGCAAACCCCTACATCAATTCTTTCTCCTGGTTGATTTCTATACTTGCACTCTCCTATTAAGATAATATTTTCTTTTTCTAAAACAACATCTGTTTCATAGTCAATGCATTTTCCATCAAGCCATTGATTATTTTTTGCAGTATATCCATTTTCTCTGAATAATTCGGCTATGTATTTTTCAAAAACAAAACCATCAGGCCCTAGCTTTCTAATTCCTTCTTTCAAAGCAAACCTTATGGATGTTTCAAGGTTTTCTTTTTTTAAACTAGTTTTAATATTTTTAAAAATTTCTTTAGTTAAAATATCAGGATACAACTTTGATTCAATTTCTCTACTGATTTTATGGGCTAATTCTTTTGAACCACCAGCTCTAATAACAGAACGATAAACCTTTTTTAAAGAAAAGGGCTCTCTTTGTCCTTGAACATTTATTACATTAATTGTTGATGCCATGGTTATTCAAAAAATTTCTTTTCAATATTTTTCTTTATTTTTTCGTAATTACTTTCTATCTTTTTAACTTTGAGCGCCATATTTAAAACTCCTAAACCTACGAAAAAAAGCATTATTCCTAAAGAGTACACAACAAAAAGAATTGTCTCTTGAGGCCAAATAAAAAATACCAAGCTGAAAGCAATTAAAATGATTCCTATGATAAAAATATTAATCCAATTTCCACTTATATCTTTAACATAATTATCAATAATTGAGATTACAAAAAAGTCTTTTTTCTCCATATATTTATTATTTATTATTATTTTTTATTAAATTAATATAATATCCATTTTCTTTTTTAACTTTAGCGACATAATAATAATCGCCATTATTGTCTTCGAATGTATTTATTATAAAACAATCATGATTAAAATCAACGTTTAGTTTCATGTCTTCTATTTTTCCGTTTAAATTTAAATAAATATTACCATCCTGATCAGCAAAAACAAATCCCCATTTACCTTTTTCATCTATTCCAGGATTCCACACTATTTCATATGGTCCAAATTTTTCACCATTAATAATTAAATTCTCTTGATCATCATCTAATATTATATAATTATTACCATCTATGACAGCCATAGAAAATCCCTTATTATCATTAAAGCTATAAATATTATTATTGATATTGGTATAAACTTTATTATTATCCATGTATTCATATATATATGAATTTCCTTTTGCATCACCAAGTAGAAATACTCTATTTAAGGCAATATTTTGGTAGGGGCCGTAGCTTTGACCGTTAATAATTACTTTTTTATAAACTTGTCCAGATTCTTTATATATTTGCTTCAAAAGAAAAACTCCATCAAAAACACTAAATGGATCTGTTGTATCTGATTCTGAAATAGGGCCCAATAAATATTGATAAGGACCATATTCTTTACCATTAAAATTAAAATATAAATTAAAAGAAAGTTCTAAAATATTTGGATTTTTATTAGACTCTTGAATTATTTTTTGAATATCTTCGTCTTTCATGTATGTAAAACCATAACTTTTACCATTGGGAGAAACTATAAATCCCTCACCTGTATTCTTATAGACTTTACCATTAACATTTGTGCTAGTAGTTTCATTTTCATTTAAGCCTTTGTAAGAAAAAATAGAAAGATTGTTTGAAATAAAAAGATTGTCATTTTTTTCTGACAAAGGAGAATGACAATTAACTGATTTATATGGTCCGTATATTTTATTATTAATATTTATATATTCATTATTGCTATCATCAGAATAAATAAAACCAAAACTATCTTCATTAACCTCAACACATTTTATTCTTTTATTTGGCCCATATATTTTTTCATTCACATTAACATAAGATTTCCCGTCATCATTTTGATAGATAATTCCAAAATTACTACCACTTATATCAAACAGCTGATAATAAAAATCATCTCCATATTGGTATGGACCATAATCTTTTCCATTAATATTTGCGTACGTTTTACCATTTTTTTCGTAAATAAATCCAAAATTAATATTATCTACCCTTAATTTATAAATTTTATCATATGGCCCATATATTTTTTCATTTACATTAACATAATCAAAACCACCGCTTGTATAAACAAAAAAGTGACCGTCTTTTGAAAAATAGATATAAGACAAATACTGATAAGGTCCATAGGTAGTTTTTTGCTCTTGATTAAACTCTTGTTTTGTTTGTTCTTCTTGCTTTTGTTCATTTTTTTCCTCTATAATTTCATCGTCTACCGATACTGTTTCTTTTTTTTCTTGATTCTGATTATTATTATTTATTTCTTGATTATTTTCTAATTTTTGATTCGCATCTTTAAAATAATTATTTTTTAATAAATAACCACCTAAAAAAGATAAGACAATAACGATTGTAATTAAAACACCAACAAAGCCTTTTTGATTCATAAATATTATCTATTATCCCCACTACCATGGAGCTCGTTTCTCTCCTGGCGTGATTTAAGTTTTTCTAAATTCTTTAAAGCAACATCTTCCATTGATAAATTTAATTCGAAAGATAAATTAGCAATATACCATAAAACATCTCCTAATTCTTTTGCTAATTCTTGTTTTTTCTCTTCAGTAATTAATCCATTATTATCTCTAATTACTTTTTTGATTTTTTCTGCTACTTCTCCTGCTTCTCCAACAAGACCCAAGGTGGGATATATGAAGTTTGATCCTAAATTAGGATAAACAGCTGTTTTTCTTGCTTCTTCTTGATATTCTTTAAATGTCATTTTTTTTATTATTATTTATTATCTTTAAAACCAAAATTGCTAATGCTCCTCCAGCTAAAGCAGTAAAAAATTGAGGATAGCTAAACATTACTGCTGCTTTTTTTGCTAAAGAATTATTAATCATACTTATTGCCATTGAACTTGTTAAAAATAAAAATGCAAATTTGAACAAAGCTGAAAGAATAATTCCTTTGTATAAATTATTTTTCAAATAATCAAAACTCATAACTAAAACCATATTGCTTAGAATAATAAAAGGAATAACTGGAGCTAAAGCAATATTTAATATTCCTGTAAACAAAGAAATAATGCTTGGAAAAACGCACAATCCTAAAGAAGTATTTCTTCCCAGCGAAACAACTGATAAAAACAAAACAAAATTAACAATCGGCCCAGTGATCATTTGATTTTTAAGAAGCGGTGCAAAAATCAAAATACTCATCAAGATAAAGGTTTTTGTTAAAAACAATGTATTTACTTTATTTACTATTTTTACTTGTTCCATATTCTTTTTTCTTCTTATAATATTTAGTGTGACAAATCTCATGGATTGTCTCTTTATTATTTAAAAATTCATTATATAATTTATTAACATTTGGATTATCATCAGCTAAACGTATTTCTTTTTTATCATCAATATTATATAGTGCTTCTGCTCTTTTCTTCCTAATTTCTTTATCTACTGGAACTGGCTGGCCACCCCCACCAATACAGCCTCCGGGACAAGCCATTATTTCAATATAATCATAAGCTTTAGGATCCCTCTTTAATTTTTCTAAAATTTCTTTTGCATTGCCAAGTCTATTTACTACAGCAATTTTTAAAGAAACCTTATCAATTTTAACTATTGCTTCTTTTACTTCCTCCATTCCTCTTACTTCCTTAAAAATAATCTTAGCTTTTTTATTACCTGTTAAAACTCTAATTGCTGTTCTCAATGCTGATTCAGTTACTCCACCTGTTGCCCCATAAATTACTCCCGCTCCGCTTGGCTCTCCTAAAATACTGTCTGGTTTTTCTTCTTTAATTAATTTTAAATCAATTTTATTCTTTTTAAACATACAGGCTAATTCGTGAGTTGTTAAAACCAAGTCTACTGGTTTTAAGCCATTGATTTTTAATTCTTCTCTAGTAATTTCATATTTCTTAGCAGTACAAGGCATTATTGAAACAACAAAAATATCTTTTGGCTTAATCTTGTATTTCTTGGAAATATACTCCTTAATTATTCCTCCCATAATAATCTGAGGAGATCTAACTGAAGTTAAATTAGGAATAAACTTAGGATAATAGAATTCGACAAATTTAACCCAAGCTGGACAACAAGAAGTAAACATTGGCAATTTCTTTTTGTTTTTAATTCTTTCTATTAATTCTCCTGCTTCTTCTATTGTTGTAACATCAGCAGCTGTAGAAACATCAAATACTTTTTCTGCTCCTATTTTTTTCATGCCACTAATTAACTTTCCTGTAACAATGCTTCCATAAGGCATATTAAATTCTTCTCCAATACTAGTTCTGATTGACGGCGCAAACTGAAAAATCACATGCTTTTTCTTTTTAGTTAAAACATCTTCTAGTTCTTTGATTGAATCAACCTCTTCAAAAGCTGCAGCAGGACAATGAGCAACGCACTGTCCACAGTAAACACAATCCCTATTTTCTTTATCAGAAGGATTAACTTCAAAGAATGGGCCATTCTTCTCTATTTCCAAAAACTCTACTCCTTGGTTTTTGCAAACCTCAACACAGTTCCTGCAATCAATACATTTATTAGTTTTAAATAATATAGAGGGACCGAATTGCAAAGTTTTGTATTCTTTTTTTCTGTCTTCAAATTTTCTCAAATCTACATTTAATCTTTTTGCCAAAGCAAGCATTCTACAATTATAATTTCTCATACAATCTCCACAATATTCAACGTGCTGAGCAAAAAGCATTTCAAGATTGATTTTTCTTAATTTATTAATCTCTTCTGATTCAGTTGTAATCTCCATCCCTTCTTCTGCTTTTGTAGAACAAGACGTAAAAAATCCTTTCTTATCTTTAATTGATATTAAGCATAAACGACACCCCCCTGAAGGCTTTAGATCAGAGTGATAACATAAACTAGGAATATCTATTTTGTTTTTTCTTGCAACATCTAAAATCAATTCCCCTTCTTCGCAAGTAATTTCTTTTTGGTCAATGTATATTTTTATCTTTTTCATACTTCAATTTCCATTACTTTCTTTAAAAAACTTCTAAAAGGAACGGGTACTCCTCTTCCCAATGCACAAAAGCTTGAGCTCTCCAAAGAAAAAAGTATTTCTTTTATTAATTCCCTGTCTAGTTTCTTACTTTTTATCATTTCACTTAATCGATACGTTCCTTCTCTGCAAGGCAAACATTTATCACAATTGCCATAAGCAAAAAATTCAATCCATGTTTCCATTAATTTGAATGGATCTGTTTTTAATTTATTGTAAACAGTAATTGAACCAGCGCCAGCGCAAGGACTTTTTAATTCTTCTCTCAAAAATATTTCTCCGGAAGCTCCTCCTCCTGATTGAACATAAAAGTCAAAGCCAGGATAATTATCAGTACTTTTTAATATCTCTTCCATACTTAAAGAAATATCTAATTCATAAACTCCAGGATTTAAGACGTCTCCATTAACAGAATAAAACCTAGTATTACCATATTCTCCTTTATCAATCTTGCTAGCATAATAAAAGGTCTCAACATTATTAACTAGGGTTGGATAATCAAACAATCCTTTTTCTGCTAAATATGGAGGTTTGAATCTTGGCTCAGCTCTTTTACCTTCTATTGATTCGCATAAAGCACTTTCTTCTCCGCCAATATATCCACTTTGTTTTTTAAATAGTTTGATCTTTTTATTGCCAATGATTTTCTTTAATTTACTGGAATATTTAGAATAATAATCCTTATTTAAATAAATATATGCTTCGAGTGCTTCTACTTCATTCATTGCTAAAACAATTCCACTAATTAATTCTTCTGGATAATTTTTAATAATATGTTCATCCTTAAAAACACATGGTTCTCCTTCAGAGGCATTACAAACCACATATTTCTTTTCTCCTTTTGCTTTTTTAACTAAATCCCATTTTAAATAAGTGGGGAAACCAGCTCCGCCACGGCCCAAAAGATTAGATTCTTTAAGTTTAGAAATAATTGTCATAGCTGGATTATACCATATTCGTTTCTAAAAAATCAATCATTGCCAAACAATCATAAAAATAGTATTATATATCCATATGAAACAAGAATTATTTATCCTTCCTTTTGATCATCGCTCTTCCTTTATTAGAGATGTATTAAAAGTACAGGGAAAACCTAATAAAAAACAAAAAGAAATTATATCTTATCTTAAAGAAACTATTTTCCTGGGATTTCTTGATTATGCTAGAAACAAGAAAAACTTTGGAATACTAGTTGACGAAGAATATGGAACAGAAATAATCAAGAGAGCCAAAAAAGAAAAAACTATTGTTTCTGTTTCTGCTGAAAAAAGTGGTAAACAAGAATTTGAATTCGAATATGGAAATAAGTTTAAAGAACATATTAAAAAATTTGAGCCTGACTATGTTAAAATTCTAGTAAGATACAGTCTTGCAAATGATAATAAAAAGCAACTTACTAATTTTAAAAAGCTTGATCAGTTCTGCAAAAAAAACAACTACAAAATACTTTTTGAGCTGTTAATAAAGGAGAAAGCAAAATCAGATAAAATAATTAAGGAGATAAGAACATCAATTGAGCCTGATATTTGGAAACTTGAAGGAGACAATAATTGGAATAAAATAATTAAATCCATAAACAAAAACTCTAGAATAATAATGCTAGGTAGAGGAGAAAATACAAAAATGGTTGAAAAATGGATTAAAAACGCTAAACAACACAAAGAAATTATTGGCTTTGCAATTGGAAGAACAATATTCTTTAATTCAATCAAATCTTTATATAATAAAAAAATTACTCAAGAACAAGCAATTAAACAAATATCAAATAACCTAAAGAATTTTGTTAATTTGTGGAAACAAAGCTAAATTTCGTATATTCTATCATAAACAGGAATAATACATTTTAGTCCCATCTCTTTTATTTTTTCTTCTAAAGCAATGTTAGATTCCTCTTCTCCATGAATAATAAACACTTTTTTTGGTTTAGGTTTTTTAATATTTCCGATCCAACTAATTACTTGACCTTGATCAGCATGAGAAGAAAAAGCTCGGATAGAAATAACCTCTGCTTTTACTCTAATGTTTTGTTTATCAATTTTAATTGATTGAGCTCCACTAGCTAATAAATTACCCAAGGTTCCCTTTACCTGAAAAGAAACAAGAACCAACTTATTTTTAGAATTACCTAAGTGCCTTTTTAAATAATCCCCTATTCTTCCTCCTTCACACATTCCACTTCCAGCTAAAACTATTTTAGCTCCTTTTGTTTTGCTAATTTTTCTTGATTGATTGGGTTTTCTTATATATTTTAATCCTCTGAAATCAAAAACATCTTCTCCTTTTTTCATCAAACTCGAAGCATCTTCGTCAAATAAATGGAAAAATTCTCTATAAATATCTGTAATTTTGATGGCTAAAGGACTATCTAAATAAACAGGAATTGGAGAAATTTTTCCTTTGACTAAAAAATTCTTTATTTCAAATATCATTTCTTGACTTCTCTCTAAAGCAAAAACCGGCATCATCAATACTCCATTATTCTTGTTGACTTCATTAATTATCTGCTTTAATTTTTCTCTTCCTGAATCTCTTGATTCGTGAAAGATTGCTCCATAAGTCGATTCTATAAAAAGACAGTCTGCTCCTTCAACAATTTCTGGATTTCTAACGATTGGTGAAGAAGAGTTTCCTAAATCTCCGGAAAAAACAATTTTTTTATTTTCCGCAAAAACCTCAAACACAGCTGAGCCAATTACATGTCCAGCATCTCTTAATTTTATTTTTACATCAGAAGAAACTTTTGTTTCTTTATTATAGTCGATTACAAAAAATTGGTTAGCTATTTCAGAAACATCGCTCTCAAAATATAATGGAGAATGCTCTTTTTCTTTAAGAAATACTTTTGCAGAATCCATCATCATTACCGTACTAATTTGCCTTGTTGCTTCAGTACAATATATTTTTCCTCTAAATCCCTCTCTATATAATTTGGGTAGCCTACCGCAATGGTCAATGTGAGCATGAGTCAATAAAACAAAATCGATTTCTGATGGATTAAAAGAAAAAGTTTCATTTTTAAAATATGTTTCTTCGTCCTGAAACATTCCGCAATCAACTAGAAATTTTGTTTTTTCTGTTTCAACTAAAATACATGAACCAGTTACTTCTCGACAAGCACCGTGAAATGAAATTTTCATATTATGGCTGGAATATTGATTCTGGTAAAAGAATCACTTCATTTACTCCTGGAAATTGTTTTGCAGTTTTTATTATCTGATTGGCTAATATGGAAATTCTGCAAGAACCTCCGCCTGTAAATCCTGGAACTTCTGTAAATTCTAAATATAATATTCCGTCTTTTAGATTAGCACTTAATAATTTAAAATCTTTGTTGGGAAACTCTGTAGTAAAACCTGCTTGTTTCTCTTGTTCTGTTATTTCTCCTTTAATTAAAAGGTTAATTGTGTCTTGGATTGGAGTCTGAGTTAAAGGAATTTCTCTTTCAACTGGCAATACGTATTTATGTCCACATTCAATATCTTTATCTTCTAACTGATTATAGTAATAAAGCTGAACTTTTGTTTTTTGCTCTTGGCTCTCTTCCCAATTAATATTCAAATCAGCTATTCCCATTGATATTTCTATAATAATCTTTTTCTCTTGCTTGTCATAATCAGGTGTTTTATACACTCTATTGTCTTCTATAACAAATCCATTTAATATCTTTGAAGACAAACCAGAGTCCATAGTTAACATTACTCCAACATCTTTAGGAAGGGTAAGATTTATTGAGCTTGCTCCAGCACTAATTTTAATATTAGAAGAAATTCTGTTTCCTACTTTTAGATTAAGCTTTGAAGCACCTGTTTGGATATTAATATTTTCAGCCAAAAGATCTCTCAAATCAAATTGTAAAATGTTCGCACCTCCTTGAAATATAAAATCAAGGGGAATTTTATTGTTTAAATTTAAAGATAGAACATTTCTGGTTTCTCCCTTAAAAGTATTAATATTTTTTTCTTTGGGAAGAATAGAGACTATCTGAACATTGTTTTCTACTTTTGAAATGGTTTCCATTTCCATAACATTGCTTGATAGAGCTCCAGAAACAAGCTTTTCTTGTCCTCCATAAACACTGATTTGTCCAGCCCCAGCAACCAAGCCTATTTTTGCTCTTTCTATGCCCTGGATTAGATCTACACTAATCGGCGTTTCTTGAATTGAAATATTTTGTTTTAAATTTGGATAAAAAATCATTAAAAAAACAGCGATAAGGGTTAATAGAATAGTAGAAATACTTATGAAATTAGATGCTGTGTTCTTTTTGGACAAAATAGATAATCCTAGAAATATTATTACAATCGGCCACAATTTAAAAAGATTGAAAGAAAAAACAATGATTCCTAATGATTTCAGAAAATAAAGAAAACCGATTAAAATCACTATTAATCCTAAAAACAATCTGTTTAAATCCAAGTCGCTACATTTATTTTCTTGTTTCTTGTTTTTTTTCTCCATTTTATTTTTCAATTATTTTAATTCCAATAAAAATTATTAAAAGCGACCAGACAATGCTCCATCCAATCCAAGCAAAAATATCAAAATTAAATAAGTTAGAAAAAAGAATATTAAGTCCAATAGCAACAATAAAAAGCCCTATTATGTTCCTTGCATCTTTTACCCAAATCCAGCTTTCTTTAGCTTCTTTTGCTAATTGTTTTGTTCTTTTTTTGGTTTCTTCTTTGATATTATCTTTATCAATATCAATATCGTTGCTCTTAGTTGGCATCAAAACAGCTAAGATAATATATAGAAGAATTCCCCATCCTTGCAGAGCTGTTAAGAAAAGCAGCACCCTGGTCAATAATGGATCTATGTCAAAATATTCTGCTAAACCACTGCCTACACCAAAAATAATTCTATTGTTTTCTGAACAATATAATTTTCTGTTATTCATATTTTTAAAATTATTATTAATTTTTAAATTCTAATGGTATGGAAAATTTTCTATTGTTTTCTTCTAATCCACTTGCATTATCATTATAGAATATCAATGTTCCGGTTTTAGAATCTTTAGGATCGAAGAAAAGATAATTCATAAAATAAACTGGTATTTTCATCCAATTACCAGGTATTAAAATTTGAGATGTGGCTAAAATATTATTTTTATCATCAACTAATTCTATCTTTCCTCCAACTGCTTCAAATGGAGCCCAGCCATTGCCATTAAGATATCCCTCAACCCTTAAAAAATACTTTAAATCTCCCTGAACTATTGAAGATAATCCTATCTTCTCTCCGCTTTTGGGAGTTAATATATATATCCCCTTGTTTACTGAAAAATCATAATTTTTAAAAATACTGTCGTTTAAATAATCGCTAAGATTATTAAAAGGAATAACCATTTGTTTTTCTCCTAAAGCATAAGGAGCTACTTGATAGGGAGGGAAATAAAAGACAAAAGCATTTTCAGAAACAATAAATCTTTCATAATTTTCTTTTTTAGGTCCGGCCCCTTCTTTAATCCAATTCTCATCAGCGTACTCTTCTTGCATAAAATCATTAACTGTAATGCTTGATATTTTTTCTAAATAAGAAGCGTCCTTAAAAAAATCATCCAAATCTAATCTTTTCTTCTCTTTTAGATTATAAGTAAAACATTTAACGTATTGATTGCCATGAGCTCCACCAGTATAATCTGATTTGCTGAATTTAAAACTAACAATATTTTTGTTCATTGCTGAATAAAAATAATCTATATCAAGAAAATATTTTTCATTAACAAAAGAAATATATTTTAAAGCTTTGAATTCTTTAATTTCAGAATCAATATATTCTTTGATTTCCCTGTCTATTTCTTCAATACCCAAAGAAGGATAAAAAACAGAAATAATTCTTTCGCTATCTTCCTCTTCTATATTATTAGTAATAATTTTTATTTCTTCTTCTGGAATAATTTCCTCCCCAATGTCTTCATTCCCTCTATAGAAAAACAAAAGACTAATTAAAAAAACGATAATTAAAGTAATGACAAAAATAATTATTTTTTTCATATTTGTAATATAATAATACCATATAAATAAAAGTCCGGTCAACAGACCGGATTATTCCTTTGGATTAAGAGAAAAATAGAACCCTCCTTTTTCTTGATAAGCAAAACCTATATTATTATCATAAACAAACAACCTATTAGCCATTGTGTATGGGCCATAGGTTTTGTCTTTTATTTGAATATTCCAAGACCCCTGTTTCTCATATATAAATCCATAATTGTTATCAGAAACCATGAGCTCACTAATAGTGTCATATTCACCTATTTCTTCTTCGTTTACAACTACAATCCATTTATTCTTATTCCTGTCGAAATAAGAAAACCCTGAACTCTTATTAGAAACAGAAACCCTACTGACATCATCATATGGCCCAAATTCTTTATTTTTTGTTTTTATTTGAGCTTTTCCATCTTTAAAATAATTAAAAGCATAATTATTGTCAGAAACAGATAAATAGAAAATGGGATCATTATAAGGCCCAAATTCTTCTCCAGAAATATTAGCATACCAAAGATTGTCTTTTGAATACACAAATCCAAATGATTTACTCGAAACAGCTATAACAGAAATATTATCATACGGACCATAGGTTTTATCTTTTATTTGAACATATCTTTTTCCTTGATCAAAATATGAAAAACCATAATTATTATCAGCAACAGATAAAAACATTATATCCCCGTATGGGCCAAGAATCTTACCTTTGATATTGGCATACGCTTTTTCATCTTTAAAATAGCTGAAACCATAATTATTATCAGCAACAGATAAATACATAACACTACTTTGATAGGGACCCAAAACTTTTCCTTTTATATTAACATACCATTCGCCTGTGTCTTGGTATGAAAAACCATAGCTATTATTAGAAACAGAAAACTGAATAAATTCGTTCGAAGGAAAAACTCTAGTTATTCTTCCTTCTTTTTTTTGAAAAAAGAAAAAAACAATAATAATTATTAAAATTACAGAAATAATAATAAAGATAATATTTTTATTATTTTTTTCCATTTTATTACTCTATTTCTCCTTCTTTATTATATTTAACTATAAAAGCATCTCCCTTGCCATTGCTTTTTAAATTTAAATCCTCGGTTGAATGAAAATCAATAGCATCATAAAATTTTCCGGTGATTATTGGATTATTTTCTAAGTCAACTGCTAGCCCATTACCCGATTGAATTTCATCTGACAAAGAAACATATCCACCAAAATTCCTTGCCCATAAAAATTCTCCGGAAGAAGAATATTTAGTTACAAAGATATCGCTTGCCTCTCCATAACTATTTGGCTGCAAAAAGTATACTCCTTTACTAGCATCAAAATCAACAGAATCTTTAAAGTATCCTGTAAACAAAATATTGTTTTCTTTATCTTTGCTTAATCCTAAAACAGAATCATTATAGACTCCTCCAATGCTTTTAATAAAACTAGGCGCCCCCTCTTTATTAAATTTAGCAAAAAAAACATCTGTGCTTCCCTTACTAGCAATCTTATAATCTCCTAAGTATATTGTTTGGTTAAAATCTCCAACAATATAAATATTGTTATCGTCGATTTCTATTCCTCTTCCACTTACTTTATCTGCTTGAGAGCTTCCCCATCTTTTACTAAAAATAGGAGTAAAGTCTTTATTTAATTTTGTTAAGAAACAATCAAAAGATCCTGCAGAAGCAAGACTTGATTCTCCAATCTTTATTTTCCCATCAAAAAATCCAGCAACATAAAGATTTTCCTCATTATCAACTCTTATTCCTTGTCCTTGAGTGATTCCCTTTCCAGAAAGAGAGGTTGCCTTAATAAAATTTCCCTGCAAATCATATTTTGCAATAAAAGTATCTCTATCATATGACTCAAAAGTATCTGCAAACTTATTAGGATCAGAATTATCTAAATCAATCTTTCCTTCAAAAACTCCTAACAGATAAATATAATTATCGCTTATGGCAACATCTATTCCTTCTTCAAAACGATTATCGTTTTCAGAAAAAGGAATTGTTTCTGTGTTCCCAAAAGATTTTGCCCACATTAATTTTCCGTCTTTATTGTATTTGATTAAGAATCCATCTCTTCCAGTTCCACTATTAATTAAACTTTCTTCTCCTGTAGGATCTGCATCCATTTGCCCCCCGAAATATCCTGTTATATATATGTTCCCCTCTTTATCTGATTTTAAACTATTAACAATATCTGTTCCTACGGATCCTAATGAAAAACCCCAAATTAATCTTCCACTTTGAGTATATTTGGCTAAATATATGTCTACTGCATTATCATTAATCGAACCTCCTAAAGACGTTCTTTCCATGACACCTGTTCCGTAATCTAAATCAATTGTTCCTTGAAAGTATCCAGATGCTACGATATTTCCATCATTATCAACCATAATTGCTGTTCCAGAATCGTTCTTTCCATTACCAAAACTCATTGTAAACATTTCTTTTTCTAAAGTAGAATCTTCTGGCTCTATTTCTAAAATTTTGAATTCTTCTTTTGTATCAATTAAAGAAGCTTTGCCCCGAAATTGATTTCCTTCAAATAAATAAGCAACTGCTCCTAATGAGAACAATAAAAAAGCAATAAAAATTGAACTTGATACTTTTTTGCCTTGCATGTTTCCCCATCCCAATAAAGCAAAAACCATTGCTAAAAAGATAAAGCCAACAAGAAATCCTGTCCATAAAGAATATTCAAAAACAAAACCTAAAATAGTAATAGGCAACCAATTACTCAAAAGAGCACAGATATTAATAATTATCAAAGCAAAGAAAAAACCTGATAAAAATTTCGCAAATTCATTCATAACCACTTTTTAATATAAAATATTATAAAAAATACAAAAGAAATTAAAACAATATAAAACAATACGTACATAAATGCCATGGGATCATTTTGAAAAGGTAAATCAACGTTCATGCCAAAAATACTAGCAATAATAGTCGGTATAGTTAAAATAATCGTAAAAGAAGTTAAAAACCTTATTGTTTTATTTAATCTATTAGTAAAAAGAGCTTGATATGATTCTCTTAAACTTCTTATACTTTTTTCATTAACATTACAGATATCAGCTGATTGCTTAATACTAATAATGGTATCTTCTAACAAATCTGTATCGTAGGAATAAAGATGAACATATCCACCGCCAGCTATTGCTTCAAAAACATTTTTCATGGGTATTAAAACAGAAATATATTGATTAATAATTTCTTCGCTTCTGACTAATTCTACGATATCTAAATTTTCTACACTTTCAAGGTTTTTCTTCTGATAAAAAACACTACTTCTTATTTTTTTAATTTGCTTAGTAAAGTTTTTAGAAATTAATAAAAGAATATATATTAATAATTTACTTCTTTGAGTTGTGGAGAAACCAATTCCTTTTTCAATCATTGAATTAATTGTTTTATTAGATGAGGGAGAGATGGTAAAAAAATATCTTGGAGTAACTATTAAGGTTAAAAGATTGGTATAAATATCTTCTTGCTTTTCCTCTTGAGCGTCTCTTACAAAAACAATAATGTTTTCTCCCTCTCTTTCAATACGAGGCAATTCATATGGGTCCAAAACATCATCTAAATCAAACATGTCTAATCCAGTTAACTCTAACACATATTTTAAATCATCTTCTTTAACGTTTTCAATATTAATCCAACATCCATCACGGATATCTTTGATTTTCTCTAGCTTCTCCTTTTTTATGTCTTTAAAATAAATTTCAATCATCTAAAACTTTTAAATCGTAATTAATAATTTTATCATTGTTTTCAAAAATAAATTTTCCCTTAAAATTCTTGTCTTTTAAAAATAATGGAAGCCAATACAAATCGTCTGGCCACATTTCATTAAAAGGAATGTCACAAAAATCAAACCATTTGGGAGACATCTCTTCTGATTCTTTTGGCGTTCCATAATATTCACATGCTTTAAAAATATGCACCTCCATTGATTTTCCTGTATCTAAATACTCAAATTCAACGACTCCTTTTTCTTTTAAATTTTTAACACTAATTCCTGATTCTTCTAATAATTCTCTTTTAGCTGCTTGCTCTATTGTTTCACCTTCTTCAACTTTTCCTCCAAAACCATTCCATTTTCCCTCTCCCCATCCCCTCTTTTTCATCCCTAAAAGAACTTTCTTTCCATCAACAACTAAACACAGTGTGAGTAATTTATTCATTATCACATTATACTTTAATTTTGATTAAGAGTCAAAGAAATATAAGTAATTTTATATTCTTACTATTTTAATTGTTTTGTTAATTGCTAAAACCTGTTCTTTTGTTTCTAAGTTACTTAAACCCTTAAGAGACAAATAGTTTTTAAATGAGCTATAATGATATTCTCCTGCCAGCCACTCTATTGTTCTGACAACAAAAGAAGTAAGATTTAATGGCATCGGATAATTATAATCAGCGATAATAATTCTTCCATCTTTTTTAACTGTTCTTCTTATTTCCTTAAAAACCTTTTCTCTTAATTCTTGGTCTTTTTCGTGCAAAGCTAGAGTAATTGAAACAACATCAAAATAATCGTCAGGAAAGGGAAGGTGTTCTGCATAAGACACCCCAAACCTAACATTGCTTTTTCTGTTAATAGCAAAATTAATCATTCTTTGATCAAGATCTATACCATAGACATAATCACTATACTTAGAAAACATCACTGCTTGATCTCCTGTTCCGCAACAAACATCAAGAACCCTATCCTGCTTCTTTATTTTCGCAATATCAGAAACTTTAATTCTGACATCTTTTAAAATATAATCTAAAAAAGTATAAAGCATTATTGGCTAATGTAAAAAATATATGCAAAAAAATGCAATATCAAAAATAAAATAGAAATTAAAGCTAAAAGTTTATGATTTTTAACTTTAATTTTACCTTTTAAGGACATTGCCCCTGCGCTAGCAGTAATTAATATAAAGATTCCTCCAATTATCCCTAAAACAACAATAGTATACAATGTCATATGTTTATTCTTTTCTTAAAGCTTCTATTGGATCGACATTGGCTGCTTTTTGAGCTGGATAAACTCCAAAAAACAAACCAGTCATGATTGAAAAAACAATTGAAAAAATAACAGAGCCGTAGGAAATAGAAAACGGCCAATTTAAACCATAAGAATTAGCAACTACATAAATAATAGAGACTAAAGATAAGGCTAAAATAATTCCCATAATTCCCCCCAGAAAAGTTAATATTATACTTTCAGTTAAAAACTGATAAAGAATATCTTTTCTTTTGGCTCCTACCGATCTTCGCAATCCTATTTCAAAAGTTCTTTCTACAACGCTTACATACATAATATTTGTAATCCCTACTCCTCCAACAATCAAAGAGACTGCTGCTATGGCAGCTAAAAGAATCGTTATTCCATTAGTTACTGTTTCTGTCATCTCTTTTGCCTCAATCATTGTCATAACTTCAAAATCATCTCTTTCTGGATCATCAATATTATGCCTCTCTCTTAATAGATTAATAATGTCTTGCTTGGTTTCATTTATATTATCAATATTTTTAACCTTTACGGAAACTCCAATAACGTAATCTGTTCCAAGTAATTTTTTCTGAACAGTTTTAGCAGGAATATAAACAATAGAATCCATATCAAAATAAAAGATAGCTCCTCTTTTTTCTAAAACACCGACCACCTTAAAAGGCTTGCCTCTAATATATACGTTTTCTCCTACTGCTTTATTGTCTCCAAACAAATTCTCTTTTACTCCTGCTCCTAAAACAATGACTGCACTTAATGTTTCCTCTTCTTCAAAAGTATAAAACCTACCTTCTTCAATATTAATTTCTTCAACTTCTGGAGCAGATGCACCATACCCAAAAACCAATGCTGTCTTGTTCTCTTCTTGATATTTTAATATTTCTTGACTTGTAACATAAGCATAGCATGCTTGTATGTTGTTTAGTTTACCTATTTCTTCAACATCGCTATTTTTAAAAGTAGTCATACTTATTCCTGTGGCCATATCGGTTGCTGATCCACTAGAACCTCTTCCAGGAACTCTTACCTCAGCATTAATAACATCAGAGCCATACATATCAATCTGGCCCAAAACTAATTGTTTCAAACTATCTCCTGAAGCAAGCATTACAATTAAGGAAGCTATACCAATCGCAACAGCAATTATTGTTAAAACAGCCCTCATTTTTTGTTTGCTTAAACTTTCAATAGCTGTCCTAAAATAATTTAAAAAATTATTATTCATAACGCAATGCATCAATAGGATTTAATTTACTTGCTTTTTTAGCTGGAGCTAAGCCGAATATAACGCCAACTGATATGGAAACAAAGGTAGCAACAATAATTGCAGGAATAGATATCACTAAATCCCACTTAAACCCTAAAGACTTTGCTATAATAGCAACCAATACTGAAATTAATAATCCAACAATAATTCCAATTATTCCGCTTAAAAAAGTGATAGTAATTGTCTCTAATAAGAACTGAAGAGTAATATGATAATTTTTAGCGCCAACCGCTTTTCTTAATCCTATTTCATTTATTCTTTCTTCAACTGTTGCGAGCATAATATTCATAATTCCAAAACCTCCAACTATTAAAGAAATAGCAGAAATTGCGATTAAGAAAAATCTGATTGCCATAGTAACTGTTTCTAAAGCTTTTAAAGCTTCTTGAACAGAACGAACAGTAAAATCATCGTCTTTCGGATCTTCAATATTGTGTCTGTCTCTCAAAAAATCTTCGACTTGACTAATAGTTTTTTCAATGTTTTCTGTTTTATCTACTTTTATTCTCATCAAGCTTATATAATCAATACCGAGCAAAATATTTTGAGCAGTTTTGATTGGAACAAATAATTCATCGTCTTGGTTTTGAGTTAATCCGCCTCCTTTTTCTTTAAGTATTCCAATAATAGTAAAATTACTGTTTTTAATTTTAATTTTTTCTCCTAAAGGATTTTGGTCTCCGAAAAGTTTTTCTGCAACACCACTACCCAAAACAACCACCTTGGACTGTGACAATTCTTCTTCTTTAGAAAAAAATCTCCCTTTTTCTACTTCTGCATTATCAACTTCTAAAAACTCTTCACTGACCCCGTTAAAATTAGTGTCTACTTTTTTATCTTCCCAAGAAATCCTATCGTTTCCTTTAACATACATTGATACTGATTCAATAGAAGGATAAGCACTATTAGCCAATGCTTCTCCATCTTCATATTTTAAACTAGTTATCACTATGCCAAAAACAGAAGATGGCGGTCCGTCTTCTTCTGCTTTTCCTGGAATAACGCTAATTAAATTAGATCCAATGCTTTTTACTTCATTTAAGATTAAGCTTTCTGCACCAGAACCAACAGACATAACTACAATAACTGCCATTACTCCAATAATGATTCCTAGCATAGTTAAAAAAGAACGCATTTTATTCTTGAAAATCATTTGCCAAGAATTATTGATAGCTTCAAATATATCCATGTTATTTTAACAATTCTTCTTTATCTTCAGCGGTTTGCCTTTGTTCCACTTTAGAATCGCTTAATATTAAGCCATCTTTGATATAAATAATTCTTTCTGCATATTCAGCAGTATATTTTTCATGAGTAACAAGCACAATTGTATGACCTTGACGATTTAAATCTTCTAATAATTTCATTACCTGAAGACCTGATTTAGAATCAAGGTTTCCTGTAGGCTCATCTGCAAATATTACCTCGGGATTATTAATTAGCGCTCTAGCAATAGCTACTCTTTGCTTTTCTCCTCCTGATAATCGATTAGGAGTATAATCAAGTCTATGACTTAATCCAACTTGTTCTAAAATTCTTTTTGCTTTTATCACTCTTTCTTTTTTAGATATGTTTGTATAAACCAAAGGAAGCATCACGTTTTCTAAAACAGATGTTCTATTGAGAAGATTAAAAGACTGGAAAACAAATCCTACTTTATTATTTCTCATTTCTGCTAATTTATCATCATCTAGGTTGCTGACATTCTGGTCATCGAAAAAATACTCTCCAGAGCTTAATTTGTCTAAAAAGCTCAGAATGTACATTAATGTTGATTTTCCAGATCCAGAAGGACCCATGATAGAAACAAACTCTCCTTTCTCGATATTAAAACTCACTCCATTCAAAACTTTTGTCACTACATCCTCTACTCTAAATTCTTTTTTTAAATCTTTAACTGAAATCAACATATTATTTTAATGATTTTAAAATAATTTCCTCTCCTTCTTCTAGTCCAGAAATAATTTCTACTAATCCATTATCTCCTTTGATGCCTAGATTAACTTCTTTTTCAATTACTTCTTCTCCCTTTAAAACTCTTACAAATTTAGGATCTCCGTTATTGGACAACACTGCCCTACTAGGAATATACAAAACATTTTCTTTAAAATCAGTTTTGATAACAACGTTTGCAGTCATTCCTGGCTTAACTCTTTGATCTCCTTTTTCGTCTAAGCTTACCTTTACTTTATAATAAACTACTCCTTGTATATCTGTTGCTGCTGGATCAATGTTTATTACTTTTCCAGAGAACTTAACTTCTTTTCCTAGTGAATCTAAGGTTATTTCTGCTTCATCGTTAAGAGAAATTTTAACAACATCGGTTTCCGGAATATCAACATCAATTTCATAATGAGGAGATAGCATCTCTATCATTGTTTCAGCTGTTGATATTGATTCTCCTACCTTTTTATATACCTTAGTAACTATTCCATTAATCGGAGCATAAATTATTGCTTTGTTTCTATTAGCTTTTGCTCCTTCTAAAACAGCTCTGTAATAAGCAATATCAACTTCTCTTGGAACTGCAACTAAAGAATCATAACTAGCCTTTTGAACCTCTAAAGCAACTTTTGCTGCGGACACACCAGCTTCTGCTTGGGAAATATTGTTTTGATTTTGAGTCTTTAAAACATCTATTTCATTTTTAAGAGATGATATTGCTGTCTGGGTGGCAGAAATATATGATTTTTGTAAATCTAAATTGCTTTTATCAGTCGCAGTAATTATTAAATCATATGACGTATTACTACATATTTCTCTAATTGTAGTTAAAGAATTCAATATTTGAGTTAGAGTGTTGCTTGTTTTTAAAATTGCCAATTCTATATCTTCTCTTTTGCTTGTTGTTTTCTCAGCATCAATATATGTTTTTAAATTATTCATTGGCTCTTCTATATTATACTTCAATTCTGCTTTAACTTTTAAACTCTCTTGATTATTGCCTGAAAAATAGTTTTTTTGAATTAAATTAACTACGCTATATGCATTATATATTTTAATATATGCGTCATCGAGTGATGTTTGAGAATAAGAATATTTAGCATTTAAATTCTTTTCTGAAATTTCAATAGTATCCTCTAATGTTTTCTGAGCTTTGTCTAAAGACACTTGAGCTGAATCAACTTGTTTTTGAGCTATTGCAATTTGCTCTGGTGTTGCTCCAGCTAATTTTTGATTTAAGGTTGCTTCTGCTTGGGCTACTGCTGAATTAAGTTCAGTTAAAGAAAGATTAGTTAACCACTGCCAAGCCTTGACCTCGTCTCCTTCTTTAACATTAATGTTGGCCACCTTTCCTATTGTTTCAAAATGAAGAGATAAATCTTCTACAGATTGTATTTTTCCAGTAGCATCAACTGTTTGAATGAGATTACCTTTTTCTACCTTACTGGTTTCATATAGTGGTGCCTTGCTTTTTCCAAAAAACTGGAAAATAGCAATAACTACTATTAATATAATTACGCTTATAATAACTAATTTTTTGCTTAATTTAAACAACATATATGCTCTTATTTTATTATATTCTTCAACCACAACAATATACCCTTTTTAATTATTTGGCAAGAATAACATTCTTGACCAATATCTTAAATTAGAGTAAAAGAAAATAATGAATCTTAAGAAAAAAATATTGGTTGTAGCTATAATTATCACTATTTGTTTTTTAATTTTTTGTCAAAAACTAAACAAAGAAATCACTAACAACTACTCGACAAATGAATCTATTAAAATATTAGATCGAAAAGAGGTTTTGTTGTTTAAAAAAACAAACGACAAAGGATATTACTCTCAATATTTAAGCGTCTCACCTTCTAGATTTGAAAATCTTCTTCTTCAAAAAGAAGATAAATATTTTTATTGGCATAAAGGATTTAACCCAGTAAGCACTATAAAAGCCCTAGGAGATAATTTGGGTTTTTTTACCAGAGAAGGCTCAAGTACAATTAGTCAACAATTAACTAAAATATTATTAAACAAAGAAACGGAGAGAAACTGGAAAAATAAATTAATAGAATCAATATATGTAATTTCTCTAGAATTAAATAATTCGAAAGAAAAAATAATAACCATGTATATTAATTCTGTTTTTTTTGGTAATAGATTGCAAGGACTAGAATCAGCAAGCCAAGGATATTTTAACACCTCTTCAGACTTATTAACTACAGAACAATGCCTTCAGCTTTTAGCAACCATTAACAGTCCGACAAACGATAACCCTCTTTCTGCATCAAATATTGAAAAAGCTAAAATTATTGGTAAAAATTTAAACTTAAACTTTGAAGAACAAAATTTCACAGATCAAAAACAAATAAAAATTAATTTATCTAATTATTTTAAAAAGAATAAGAGTGTTTTCGAACTTACCAATTATCTTAACGATACAAACACTTCAACAAAAACAACTATAGATAAAGACATAAACGAACAAATAAGAAATATTGTTAAAAATAATATTGATTTTTTACAATTAAAAAAAGCTAAAAATGCAGCAGCGATTGTTATGTTGTTGCCTCAAAATGAAATAATTTCAATTATTGGTTCTCCTGATCCAGAAATTTATAAAGATGGATATCAAATCAACATGGCAGAAAAACCAAGACAAATTGGATCAACAATAAAACCATTTATTTACCTCAAAGGTTTTGAGGGCGGGATGAGACCCTACACTTTAATAGATGACAGGGAATATAAATATTTAATAGATAGTTATTATCCTTTTTATCCTCAAAATTATGATTTTACTTATCATGGAGAAATGACTGCGCATTATGCTTTAAGTAACAGCGTAAACGTTCCTGCTCTAAAAACATTGGAATTTGTCGGACTAAGCAACTTTCAGTCCTTTTTAACTAATGATTTAGGGTTTGAACCTCCTCAAGACATTAATCAGTATCAATTAGGAATTGCAATGGGAACATTAGAGATGGACCTACTGCACCTATCTCAATACTTTAGTATTTTTCCTAATAAAGGAATTTTAAAAAACATTAAACTTTTTGAGGAAAAAAATGTTAATAATGCCTACTTTAAAGATTTAAATAAAAAAATATCTGAAGAACCATACATACAATTAATAAACAAGATCCTTAACGATAGAAAAACCAGCATGGACCAATTTGGAATGGTCAGCTCTTTAAATATTCCTTTTGAAAATTACGCTCTAAAAACTGGAACGTCTCATGATTTTAAAGATAGCTGGGTTATTGGATACACGCCTGACTTTTTAGTTGGTGTTTGGGTAGGAAACGCAGATCAATCTGCTACAGATGGCATTTCTGGCCAAAAAGGAGCTGGAAATATTTGGCGAGACATAATGGAATTGATGTATAGTTCTAAATATAATTATAATTCGAATTTTGATTTTTCTTTTATAGTTGACTATAAAACAAATAATGGATTGGAATGGGGTCTTTCCGAAGACAACTTTGAAGAGGCTCAAAATATTATTCAAAAAAATGATGATGCTTTAATTATAAATCCGCACAACGAAGATGTTTTTTTGTATGAAAAATCATCCTCTATTTTGCTTAAAGCTAAAGAAGATTGTTCTTGGGAAATAAATAACCAATATTTAGGAAAAGGAAAAGAAATTTTTTTTAAACCAGAAAAAGAGGGCGAATATAAAATTCAAGCCTCCTCCTCTGATCAAATAGAAACAATTACTATATTTTTTAAAGATTATTTAACTTCAAAATAGCTGCTACTTGTCCTTCCAAAATTTTCTGGTTCATAAAATTCAGAAACAATTCCGGGTAATTGAATATATTTTCCTTTAACCAAAGCTCTAACGTAGTAATCAAATTCATAAACTCCTGGAGATAAATATTCTTTGTATAAAAAGGCTCTATCATCTCTCAATTCTTTAAAGTCTGGCCTCAATATCCTATTATCAACCTCTATTTCTGTAAATCTTAATGATTTTTGTTCTGTGGCTAAACTTAAATCTACAATTTCAACTCCAGCAGGAATAAAATCTTCGATTGCTACATTTCTACTTGTTTTAGGAACAATAATTTCTAAGTGTTCTCTGAATACTTCTCCTGTTTTAATTGATTCGAGAGGTTTTTCATTTTTCACATCATCTAAAGTATAAAAGTTTCTTGTTATCGTAAATCCTTCGTCTCTAGCAGGAACAACTCCCTGGAGATAATATTTAAAAGACATGTCATAATATAAAGATTCTTTACCTCCGAGCAATGATTTACTTTCTTTGCTAAAATCAACTTCGTTATATTCTCCTATGTTTAATTTATCAATTCCTAAAGTTGTGCTTCTTTGCTCTAAAATATTTGAAGGATTAAAATTAAAACTATCTATTCCCTCATTGTTAATTTTTGTTTCTAGGACAAAGTTAACACTGGTTTCTTTTTTCCATTTTAAATATTCTGTAAATGCTTCTATAACTGAAATTGTATTTTGAGTTGATCCCCAGGCACCATCTTTCTTTTTTGAATTAATAATCCATCTCAACAATTTATCATTAAAAGAAGTTTCTCTTTTGCCTAAGGCTACTGATTTTAAATATATAGCAGTATTGGCTATTGGAGTTTCATAATAATCATAAAATGTATTGTTTTTATTTTTTTCAAGAAAGGCTCCCCTAGAATCAATATCAATTCTATTATCTAAAACATCGTTAACTTTTTTAACTATAGAAGATTTAAAATTACCGGAATTTAAAATTACCGCTAGTTCAGAAAGAGTTTTATTGCTTAAATTATCTTTTATTATTTTATCATTATTAGCTGTTGATTCAATAAAAGATTTTATTGAGGCGTTATTTTTGTACTGATCAGAACTTAATAAAACTGACGCAAAAACGATTTTAGAATCTAAAGATAGTGTTGAATTGTTAAATTTATCATACAAATAAGTTAATCCTCTATTAAAAGAATTTTCATTAATTGCGACATTAGCTTTTTTCATCGCCACCATCATGTCAATAACTTTTAGAGTTGTATAATAACTCTCTCTCCCATCTCCCCATAAACTAAAACCTCCGTTTGAATTTTGATTTTTATAAATCTCATTCAAGCCAATATCAATTAATTGATCTAATGTATATTCGCGTCCGTTTTCAACAACCTTTTTAAGTTTAAAATTTTCTTGAATGTTAGGAATGTTAAGCCCAGCTTTAATAATAGCCATTGGTTTTAATCTGCTCGCTATTTGTTCAGAACAACCATAAGGATATTGAATTAAATAGTTCAAAGCATCTGATAAAAAGACTGCCAAAGTAGCCGATGTTTTAATTGTAACCTCTCCATACTTATCTGAAACATTTGTTGGCACGTATATAACTTCTTTGACGTTATTATTGGTTGTGTAGTTTGAAGTAGCTGTTGTTTCGTAGGTTAAATTAGCATTAATAGCTATTTCATTCTTTACGCCATCTTTCATGTTTCCTCCTTCAACAATTATAGTAAAGTTATGACTTCCGGAAACAATGTTTTCGGGAGCTTTAACTTTAAAATAAACTGTTTCTTCTTTGTTTTTATCAATTATTTTTTGAATTTCTGCTTTCTCAAGTAATTGCAAATTATCACTAGAAAAATTAATTTTAAATTTTTCTTTATTTTCACTTTGATTAAATATCTTAGCACCAACATAAAATTCATCTCCAGGAATAATAAATCTTGGCTTTAATGGAACAAGCATCAATTCTTTCTTAGACATAAAACTTAAATAATCTACCCCCAGTTTTGTATCTTTTGTTACTCCCAATACTTCTGCTTGCCACGTAGTCAAATTGTCTGGTAATTTAAATACAACTTCGGCATAACCATCATTATTTGATACAACATCTGCTTGCCAAAAAGCCACATCCCTAAAATCTCCTCGCGGAGAAAATGAATCCTCTTGTCCTCCTCCGCTACCACCTTTTGTATATGAAATATCTTGTTTTACTAAAATATTTTTAATATTTGAAGATGTGGAAACAGTTAAAGGAAAACCTCCGTAAAAGAAAACTAAAGGATCTTTTTTTACATTTCCTTTTAAAGCAAGAACGCTGAGATCAACAACTGCTATTGAAAATTCTCCAGCAACAGGTTTATTTTTATAATCTTTAGCATATATACTAAGCTTAATCTCATCTCCAGGAGAATAAAAATTTTTATCTGATTTAATTTCAATATTTATTTTATTTTTATCACTATCTACTTTAAATTCTTGAGACGCAAATTTTACTTCCGGATCTGAAGACTGTAACAATACAGATATATAAAAATTGGGTCCATATTCTTCTTTTACATCAAATTGAAAATTATATAAGTTACCAACGATATCTACGATATGATATTCAAAAATTTTTCCTCTCTCTATTGCAATCAATGCTTTAGATTTAGAATATGGTGACTCTATTATTAATTCTCCTTTATCTCCAGGTTCAAGATTTATTGTTTTAGGTCTAAGCTGTAACTCAGCATTTGTTTCAGTTTTAACAGAAGCGCTTCCTTCTCCATAAACATATATGTCATTGTTAGCTATTATTTTGTTGCCTTTTTTATCGAAACCAGTAATTAATATTTCGTAATGACCTTCTTTATCTAATTTAATATTGGTTGAATAGTTTCCGTTTTTATCAGTATTAAAATTAAATTCTTTAATGAGTTCTTTTTCCATTTCCCAAACATAATTATAACTACCACTTGTTCCTTGTCTTTTTGAATAAACCCATTCTTTTCTATAAATTTCTGCTTTGATATTTTTAACGGACAACTCTTTTCCTTCCGTTGTAACTGATTTTGCTTTTAAGGTAAAATCTTGATTCTTACCAATAAAAGATGGTTCAGAATTAACAGCTAAATAAAAATCTCCCGGATGAACGATAACAGAACTTTGAGCTGAAACAGCTTGTCCAAAAGAATTTTTAACCGTAGCATCTATCACAATAATTTTTCCTACTATATTTTCTGTATCTTTAAAAATATCTTGCAAGTCTATCTTCTCTGTGATTAAAGCTTTTCCATTTTCATCTAACGTTGTTTTGTTTCTTGAAATAAACTTATCTCCATAGCTATAATAATCGTCATAACTGTACCAATAATAATCATAAGAGCAGGAACCAAAACACCATCCATCATATTTATCAAAATAATAATTTTGACTACTTACCGTATATTCAACTTCTCCATTCTGAACAGGAACACCAAAATAATAATTACCGTTGGCTTGTATTTCTATATTATCTTTCGATATATATTCTTCTTTGTCTGGCGTTAATTTAACTTCAAAAGGAGCAGGAATATACTCTAAGATAGAAAAATTTGCACAAAAAGAATATTTATCAACACAAACTCTATAATCTCCCAGAGGAGTATCTGTCGGTAATGTAAAATCAGCATTGAAGGTTCCAAAAGCGCTTAAAGTTACCACTTTCTGAGAAAGAGGATTATTGTTTCTGGGACCATATAAAGATATTGTTTTATTACCGCTTATTAATTCGTAATTACCGTCATATCCTATTCTTAATATTCCTTTAATATTAATTTTTTCGTTGGGTCTATATATTGGCTTATCAGTATAAATATATTGTTTTTTAACACTAACAGCGTCGCTTACCCAATTCAAATTACTATTCATAATTAAAGTGCTATCTTTTCCATTTTCGACTATTGTCAAAAGGTCGCCCGATGGCTTAGCCAGAGCAACTCCATTTTCATCTGTTAAAACGGTTTCTACTAATTTGTAATCTCTATAATTTTTTACAACTGCTTTTGATATTGGTTGTTGAGTCTTAATATCAGTCACCCAATAAACATCACTCATATTATCAAAATTGCTAGTCAAAGACTCCAATTCACTAATGTTGCCCCCTATATCGATTTTCTTTCTAGCCACAGCTAAATTGGTTACAGACACATAAAGGATTTCTCTATCCCTTGTGTATTTATCAAGATCTGGATTATCTAGCTTAATAACGTAATTGCCAATAGGATCTTCAAAATAATCAGCAATATTTAATTGAAAATAATTATTTGCCCAATAAGATTCTTTCAGCCCTATTTTTTCATTTTTTCTTTCTTGACAATCATACGTTAATTGATCAGAAGAATAAGCAGTGTAAAAATTTAGAGGAGAAACTTTACAAATACTTAAATTAACATAAGTAATGTTTGAATATCCGAAATTAAATTTAGTATCTTCGGGAGAAGTAATGCTATACCTGTTTTGTAGGGAATATAATTCAGTATAGCTATCCTCCATTTTACCAGTTTTAAAAGTTTCTATTTTACTTACTTTTTGCCCAAAAACATCTTCTATGTCAAGATTAAGAACATATTGACTTTCAGGAATAAACCCAGTTTTTATCTCGGTTATAAAATTATACCCAGAACAAAGACCAGAATTCCACCACGGTTTATAAGAGTTCTCCCAATAAAAAATTCTGTAATCTAAATTAGCTGTAATTTTTGCTTGAAGATCCTCTTTTGCGGGAACAATCAGTGGGTTATTAGAACAAAAAACAATCCTTGTTAATTCTTTTTCTCCGATTGAAACTTCGAGCGGATTATATACTGATATTTTTTGATTAATGTTTTCGCCGTTTATTTTTAATCCGCTAGTATTAACAATTTTAATAAAATTGAGATCTATTACTTGTCCTGGACTGATTGCTTGATCATTAAAAGTAAAATAAATTGTTTTTTTGTCTTCAACTTTTTTACAATTATTTCCATATGTTCCATTTTCACATTTTTGTCCATATTCTGTCTTGTTAATATATACTGATGCAGAAAATTCACTTTTAGACAAGTTTACATCTTCGTAAAATTTAACTATTAATCTTCCTTTCGGATCAAAAAAATCTTTATTGCTATAACTCGTACGATTTGATTCTGCGTCAATTGAACTTATTATTCCAGTTGTAGTAAATGAAATATTTTTGGATTCATTTAAATTGATATCTCCCTCAAACGGATATGCTTTATTGATCTTGATAGTATAATTACTATCAAAGTCCCATAATTCTTTTCTGTTAAATTTATCTTTTTGTGGATAAATTTCTAATACTGACTTCTCTACTAAACTGTCATTCCATTTTTCGATTATCCCTAAACCAGCTAAACCATAAATTAAATTTCTTTTAACATAATTAAATGCTAGGAAAATATTTCTTTTTATTTTTTCAAAAAATCCTAAATTCTTATCTAAAGATCCTTCGACAATGCTATCGTCTGTTTTTTTATAATATTTAACTATAAAATTAATATCTTTATTATTAGTGTTATCGTGAACAATTATTTCGTTCTTAATTTTTTCTATATCAACCGGTTGATTAAAATATACTCTTACTGGTTCGTTATAAACCTGAGTATCGTTATAATAATTTGATGCATACCTTAATTTTCTTGTTGTAAAACTTGCTTCTTTTGAAGAAACAGACAAGCCGTCTATCGAAATAAGCCCTGAAGATACTTTAACTTTATAATTAGTTGCTCTTTGAAGTCTATCGTTGGGTATAAATTGTAAAGTATTTGTACTAATCCATTTAAATTTTCCTTCTGTTTTAGGAGTAATTTCTACTGGAATATCTTTTGTGCTTAGTTCATCTAAGGTTGTTAGGGGAACCATTGGCCTATTAAAAACAATAGAAATTTTGCTATCTTCTGATGCTTCTGAATCTTCTTTCGGAAAAATCGCTACAATCGAAGGATCTTCAACTGCCAAAAAGTCTGATTTAATTTTTTTGTTTTCATCTAAACTTATTTCTACAGAATAATATCTATCTAACTTCAACGGTTGGTTTGGTTTAAAAATAATAACATCTGTTTCTTCCTCTGAGGCGAAAACATTAAAAAGGCTAGAGATTGCGTTACTTTCTTCTATCCATTGTCCCTCTATTTTTGGATCAAAAACTGTGTTTTGCTTAGCTGATGCAAGATTAGTTCCTTTTGGTAAATATATTTTAATTGGAGCGGATATAGAAATTTTTTCGGGAACCAACCTATACTGAGAAGCTATGTCTTGCTCAATATCCCTTGTCCAAAAAACAAAAAAAATGCCCGAAATTAATAGGGCAATCAATGAAAATAGTATGATCTTGGATCGAGAAAAATTAAATCTTTTCTTTTTTTCTTCTTTCGGCAATTCTTCTTTTTTTAAAAAAGTATTTATGTTTTGTATTTCCATTTTTGGAAAACTATTTATATTTTCTGGTATTTCCATATTTTTATTATTATTCTAAATATTTAGCTTTATTGATTAATTGTTCTCCTAGTGTTTTGCTAAAAATTGTTTTTCCATCTCGTGTATTTAGATAATACCAATAATCAGAATTTTGAGGATAGATAGCTGCCTTAATACTTTCTATTCCCGGATTACAAATAGGTGTAAGCGGCAAACCCTTATATTTATAGGTATTATACCATGACTCTATATTTCTGTCATCTACGCTAGGATTATCAGAAGATAAAAAATAAAGAAGGGCACTATCAACCTGTAAAGGAACACCGCTATCAAGTCTTTTCCACAATATTCCGGAAACCATTTGTTTGTCTTCGTAAACTATAACTTCTTTCTCTATCATTGAAGCTATTATAACTGTTTCGAAAATACTTCTATTATTTTTTTCTATATTTTTTCTTAAATCTTCGTTTAATCTTTTATCAAAATTAGAAAAAACTATTTTTATGAAATCTTCTTTGGTTTGATAAAAATCAATTTGATAAGTGTCTGGAAAAAAATAACCTTCGTAACCAACCTCGATAGGCTTGTCTTGTAAAAAAGAAAATTCTTCTGTTATTTCTTTATTATTTGAAAGTGCTAATTTAAAAAAATCTTCTTGACTAATACTTGTTTGTTTATTTAATGTGTTAGCTATGTCTTGAATTGTTGTTCCGGGAATAATTATAATTTTTGATAAACTACTAAAACCTTTTGTAATTATATTAATTATTTCTTGATTATTCATTTCTTTTTCAAGATTATACTTTCCCGCCTTTATCTCTGATTTTTTATTATCCTTAATCAATTCATAAATAAAAACTATTTTACTTCTGATGTACCCTCTACTTTTAAGATTATTTGCTACTTCTAGAAAATTATCCCCTCTTTGTATAATAAAAGCTCCGTCTTTTTCTTCAATGGGGATAAATTCAAAAAAAATAAACAATAAAAGAAAAAATATCAATAATATATGTATTTTTTTCATTAAATAATAATATATAAATTATATATTTATTGCAAGTTTTCTTTTCAGACTTTTGAACAACAACCCTTGTTTTAATGAAATAATAGGATATAATAGGGAAATAATTGTTATGATTTTTCCAACCATAGAATTTTTTTTGTTTTTCACTATTGTCCTAACGCTAAACTGGGCTTTTAAGCCATGGCCATTAATTTGGAGATTTTTTTTACTTTTATCAAGTTATTATTTTTACGCTCTCTGGGATGAAAGATTTCTTCTTTTATTAATTTCTGTAACTTTAGTTAACTTTTTGGGCGCTTTAGTCATTGAAAAAGTTAATTATTTTAAAAAGTTCTACTTGTTTTTATTTATTTTAATTAATCTTTTTTGCTTGAGTTTTTTTAAATACTATGATTTTTTTAGAACAGGAGCTGAGTCTGTTCTAGAAAAATTTGGGATATTTTATACTTTTCCTCTTTTCGATATAATCTTGCCTCTTGGTCTTTCTTTCTATGTCTTTCGAGCAATTTCCTATATTGCTGATGTTTATTCTAAAAAAATACCTGCCACTAAATCTCTTCTTGATTTTTCGATATATGTATCGTTTTTTCCTCAGCTATTCTCAGGACCAATTTCTAGAGCAATAGATTTCTTGCCTCAACTAAAAAATGGGGGAGCAAAAAAAATTGATGATTTTCATAAAAACCTTACTCTAATAATTTTGGGATTATTTAAAAAAATTGTAATCTCAAGTTATCTAATACTCAATATCACTGATGATGTTTTTGCTGTTCCGGAAAATCACTCCGCCCTAGTTGTTTGGCTCGCACTTCTTTCATATTATTTAGTAATATATTTTGATTTCAGCGGATACAGCGATATGGCTATTGGCTTTGCTGGATTACTAGGCTTTGAATCTCCAATTAACTTTAATACACCATATCTAGCAACAAGCATTAAAGATTTTTGGAGAAGATGGCATATTACATTATCCAGCTGGATAAAAGATTATGTATACATTCCGCTTGGAGGAAATAGACATGGGCTAATAGTTAAATATCTTAATTTAACAATAATTATGATTTTAATTGGACTTTGGCATGGAGCTTCTATGAATTACATTATTTGGGGCGGAATTCAAGGTATAGGCTTAGTTATTTTTAATCTTAGACACGATATTGAAAAAAAATTATTTCCAAATAAAAAAGAGCATGGGATAAGAGACATTTTTGGAAAAATATCTGGATGGATATTTACTTTTGCTTTTATTCTTTTTTCTTGGGTTTTCTTCAAAGCAAGAACTAGCGAGATAGCTATTACTTATTTAAAATCTCTGTTTGACTTTAATAGACCAATCGAATCGTTTCAATTACTTATACCAATATATATTATTATTGGATTCTTCCTTGTGTTTTTTGAAAAACAAATTATTAATATTATGGTTAGAATAAAAGAAAAAATGCCGTGGCCTATCTTGGGAATATATATAGCCACTTTGCTTGTATTGGTATTTAAATTAAGCCAAGATATTATGCCGCCATTTATATATTTTGATTTTTAAATTATGGAAATAATAAACATTAAAAATGAAACACCCCCAATAGTAGCAATATTTGTTTTTATCATGATAATTATTATATTGCCTTTTTGTGAATCAAAAAGATTTTCTTTGTTGCAAAAACAAGAGCCAAACCAAAATATTTTTACTGAAACAATCTTAAAATATTCTTTATTCTCCGAATCAATTAAATCAAAAACAGGATTAAATGAATATTTTGAAAAAGAACAAGAATTCTGGGTAAAAATAAAAGAGTCCCCCTTAGCTTCTAAAGGAAAAACAGAAGAAATTCCTATTGTTATTGAAGAAAATATCAAAACGATTCCAGAAGAAAAAGAAGAAACAACTATTCCCTCAGGAGAAAAAGAAGAACCAAAAGAAGAAACAGTTCAAGAAGAATATCTTCCTATTGTCCAACCGATAATAAATGCTATTAATGAAAGCTTGGAAGAGGGGTTGAATAACAATGATCATATTGTTAAGAAAGAACCTCCTTTTAAAATTTTAATTATGGGAGACTCTTTTATGGCTATTGGAGGAGGACTAGGAGATCCTTTAGAAAGAACTTTACTTGGATACAAAGACGTCTCTGTTAATAGATATGGAAGAGTATCGAGTGGTCTTACTAACCAAAATTATCTTAATTGGAACACCACTGCAATAAACTTAATAAATCAATACACTCCAAATGTAGCAATCGTAATATTTGGAGCAAATGACGATAAAGGAATAGTGTCTTCTGAAACTGGAAAAACAATATGGTATGGAAGTCCTGGATGGAACGAAGAGTATGCTAAAAGAGTAAATTCTTTTATTGATATTTTAGAAAAAAACAATATTACTCTTTTTTGGGTTGGATTACCGATAATGAAAGATAAAACATTTTCTGAAAAAATGAATAATTTAAATTCTATTTATGAAGCAGAGGTCAGCAAACGCTCTAATGCTTACTATATTCCTACTTGGGATATTCTTGCTGATGAAAACGGAAACTATGCAACCTACATGAAAGACTCAACAGGAAAATCAAAATTGATTAGGACTTCTGATGGAGTGCATTTGCAATATTATGCAGGATATCTTATCTCAGATGTAATAATTTTAGAAATGCAAAAAATAATGATTTTGGAAAAAGAATAATTATAATTTTCTTAAATTTCTCTGGTATTTTATTGCGAACCTGTGTGCTTCGTCTCTTACCTTAATCAACAAGTCTTCGTTTCCTTTTTTCCAATTAATAAATTCATTCTTTTTTCTTTGTTTTCCCTTAGCAATTCCGACAATCTCAATATTTATTTTATTTTCTTTTAATACTTTTTTAATTGTATTGACTTGAGGCTTTCCGCCATCAACTAAAATTAACTGAGGCAAGGGCCATTCTTTATGCTTTATTCTTCTTTCCATAATTTCTCTCAAACAATCTACATCACTTTGCCCTTCAACTGTTTTAATTTTAAATTTCTTGTAATCTTTCTTTGAGGGAATCCCATCAACAAAAACAACCATGCTCCCTACCTTATTTGTTTTTCCTAAATTAGAAATATCATAACCTTCAATTCTTTTAAAATAACTATTATCTTCAAATTTTTCCTCTAGAAAGCTTTTATCTAGTAAAGAAAAATCTCTTATCTTTTCTAAAGAAAATATTTGATTTCTTAATCTTTTTGCTTCTTCAAATTTTTCCTTTAAAGAAGCTTCTTCCATTTCTTTTTTTAATTCTTTAATCAATTTCTTTTTCTGTCCTTTTAAAAATAGAGCTAGAGGCTTGATTACTTTTTTCTTGTAATCTTTTGAGCTAATTTCGTTTATACAAACACCCAAACAATTACCTAATTGATAATCAAAACAGTGTCTTTTAGAGTTAGGGTTACATCTTGAGACCTTAAATAAAGAGTGGAGTAATTTTAAAATCTCTGATGTTTTGATTTGAGCAAAAGGACCAAAAGTATACAGATAATTGTTTTCGAGGTTTCTTCCTCTTACTCCTATTAATTTAGGAAAATCTTCTTTGGTTACAACTAAATATATCCAGCTTTTATCGTCTTTGCCAATTGCATTATACTTTGGCTTAAATTTCTTGATATATTCTGCTTCTAAAATTATTGCTTCTAAAACAGAGTCTGTCTCCTTTATTTTAACTCGATTAACTTCATGAATTAATGTTTCAATCGGCCTAAAGGTTTTTGGATTTAAATAACTTCTAACTCTTGATTTTAAAGAAGTTGCTTTACCAACATAAATAAGATTTTTCCCTTTGTAAAAAAGGTATATTCCTGGGCTATCAGGTATGTTTTTAATTTTTTCTTTATTAATCATTTTAATGATTTTCTTAAAAACTTGCCCGTCCAAGTGTCCATTTTTGAAACTTCTTCTGGGGTCCCGACAGCAACCACCTTACCACCAGCATCTCCTCCTTCTGGTCCTAAATCAATAATCCAATCAGCACATTTTATAAAATCCAAATTATGTTCAATTACTAAAACAGTATTTCCTTGAGAAACTAACTTTTCAAGCAAAACAATTAGTTTTTTAATGTCATCATAATGCAATCCTGTTGTTGGCTCATCTAGAAGGTATAAAGTTTTAGTTGTTCCATGTTTTGACAATTCTTTGCTCAATTTTATTCTTTGAGATTCTCCGCCAGAAAGAGTTGTTGCTGATTGGCCTAAAGTTAAATATCCTAATCCTATACTATTTAATACTTTTAATTTATCATATATCAAAGGAATATCTTTAAAAAATAATGCGCTTTCTTCAATGGTCATTTCTAAAATATCTGAGATATTTTTTCCTTTATAGTGAATAGATAGCGTTTCTTTATTAAACCTCTTGCCCTTACAAATATCACAAACAATTTCAACATTAGGCAAAAAATGCATTTCAATCTCTATTGTTCCTTTTCCTTCGCAATTTTCACATCTACCTCCTGGTTTTTTGTTAAAGCTAAATCTACCTGGATCATACCCCCTCATCCTTGCTTCTGGAGTTTTAGAAAACAAATCTCTAATTTCATCAAAAACCTTAGTATAGGTTGCTGGATTAGATCTAGGAGTTTTTCCGATTGGAGATTGATCAATTCTTATAACCTTATTAATATATTCAACATTTTTAATTTCTTTTACTTTAATATCTCTTTTAAAATGATTTAATTTTCCAGTTACATATTTATAAATTACATCATTAAGTAGCGTTGATTTCCCAGATCCAGAAACACCAGTCAAACAAACAAACCTGCTTAAAGGAATGTCTAAATTAATGCTTTTCAAATTATGTTCACTAGCTCCTCTGATTTTTAACATAGGCATACTATCTTTGATTCCCCTTCTTGCGCTAGGCATTTCTATTTTTTCCTCTCTTCTTAAATATTTTCCAGTTAAAGATTTTTTAGGATCACCCATTTCTTTAAAGAATGTTTGTTTTTTGTCTTTTAAAAGCATGTGGCTAACAGGTCCAGAATAAATAATCTCCCCTCCGTTTTTTCCTGCTTGAGGACCGAAATCAACAATCCAATCACTAGTTAAAATAGTTTCTTCATCATGTTCCACTACAATAATCGTATTGCCTATATCGCATAAATTTCTTAATGTAGAAACAAGCATCTGGTTATCTCTTTGGTGAAGCCCTATGGTTGGCTCATCTAACACATACAAAGCACCAACTAGCTTTGTTCCGATCTGCGAAGCTAGTCTTATTCTTTGGGATTCTCCTCCAGACAGTGTTGCTGCTTTTCTGTTTAATTCAATATAATGTAATCCAACATCCATTAAAAACTTCAATCTATTTCTAATTTCATTAATAACAACCTGAGCTATTTCTTTATCTTTAAGATTCAAAGAATCGTCTATTTTTTCAAAAAATTCTAATCCCTTTTTAACAGTAAGATTTGTTATGTCCCAAATATTTTTATTATCTATTTTAACACTTAAGACATTTTCATTTAGCCTCTTTCCATTACAAGCTGGACAAGGATCATTGCTAAAAATACTTTCTGTCCCTAATCCGCTACAATAAGAACAATAACCGTAAGGACTGTTAAAACTAAACAATCTCGGCTCTATTTCTGGAAAAGAAAATCCACACTGAGGACAAGAATATTCTGTACTAAACATTTTTTCTTCTTTATTGGGAAAAACTGCAACACATAAACTATTGGACATATCAATAGCTGTTTCAATTGCTTCGTTTAATCTAAATTCAAAATCTTTATCTGCTTTAGAAAAATATATTTTATCAATTATTACTTCGATAGTGTGAGCCTTATTTTTCTCTAAAGGTATTCTTTCTTTAAGACTTCTTATTCTACCATCAATTCTAACCTCTCTAAAGCCTGACTCATAAATATCTTGAAGCATTTGAAAATATTCTCCTTTTCTTCCTCTTACCACAGGAGATAATATTATTAACTCTCCTTCCTCTTTTAATGTTTCCTTAATTTTTTTATTAATCTCATCAACAGTCATTTTTTCAATTTTAATTCCGCATTGAGGACAATAAGGTTTTCCTATTCTAGCATAAAGAACCCTTAAATAATCATAAATTTCTGTTATTGTAGCAACAATTGAACGAGGATTAGAATTATGAGCTTTTTGACTAATTGAGATTGCAGGAGATAACCCTTCAATTTCATCAACATCCGGCTTTTGCATTCCTCCTAAAAACTGTCTAGCATAAGAAGATAAAGATTCAATATATCTTCTTTGCCCTTCAGCAAAAATTGTATCAAAAGCTAGACTAGATTTTCCCGATCCAGAAACACCAGTAAATACAATCATTTTGTTGCGAGGAATCTCCAAAGAAACATTTTTTAAATTATGTTCCCTTGCCCCTTTAATTACTATTTTTTCTTGCATGTTTTTCTAATTGTTTAATTTCATCTCTTAATATTAAAGCTAATTCAAACTCTAAATTATCAGCTGCTTTTCTCATCTTTTCTTTCTTGTCTTTAATTATTTCTTTAATTGGTCTATTGTCTCCTTTGAGATCCATTTCTAAAATTTCTTTTAAGTGTCCTTTTGTTCCTTTTGTTTTTAATCCAAATTCTTCTAATATGTTTTTAATATTTTTCTCGATTGTCTTTGGAGTAATATTGTTCTTCTTATTATACTCAATTTGAATTTCTCTTCTTCTCTTTGTTTCTCTAACTGCTTTTGAAATCGAACCTGTAATTTCATCAGCATAAAGCACAACCCTTCCATTAACATTTCTAGCTGCCCTACCAATTGTTTGGATTAAACTTGTTTCATTTCTTAAAAATCCTTCTTTATCAGCATCTAATATAGCAACGAGTGAAACCTCTGGGATATCTAATCCTTCCCTTAAAAGGTTTACTCCAACAATTACATCAATTAATCCTTTTCTTAGTTCTGTTATTGTTTCAATTCTTTCCAATGTTTTAATATCACTGTGAAGATATTTTACTTTAATGTTTTTTTTCTCTAAATAATCTGACAAGTCTTCGGCCATTCTTTTAGTTAAAGTGGTGACTAGAGTTCTTTCTTTTTTATCTATTTGTTCTTTTATTCTCTCAAACAAATTATCTATTTGATTGTTAGTAATAGGTTCAATAATTACTTCTGGATCAACAAGTCCAGTTGGTCTTACAATTTGTTCAACTATTTGATTGCTTTCTTTCAGTTCTTCTAATCCTGGCGTTGCTGAAGTATAGATAACCCTTTTTGTTAAATTAGTAAATTCTTCGTATTTAAGTGGTCTATTATCATATGCGCTAGGTAGTCTAAAGCCATGGTCAATTAAAGAAGTTTTTCTTGCTTTGTCACCAGAATACATTGCCCTAATTTGAGGAAGAGAAACATGAGATTCATCAATAACTGTTAAAAAATCATCGGTTACTTCTTTGAAGTAATCTAACAATGTATATGGTGGCTCTCCAACATTTCTGCCATCAAAATGTCTAGAATAATTTTCGATTCCTTGGCAATAACCAATATTTTCTATCATCTCTAAATCATAATTAGTTCTTCTTTTTAATCTTTCGTATTCGAGTACCTTGTTTTCTTTTTTAAAAAACTTCAACCTTTCTTCTAGTTCTTTTCTAATATTCTTCATTGCTTGCTGTTTATTGACTTCGGAAATAACATAATGTTTAGCAGGAAATAAATTTATTTCATCTACTTCTTTGATAATATTTTTTTTCAAATAATCTTGCTTTTCGATTAAATCAATTTTATCTGAAATAGAAACCCTGTAAATTGCTTTTTCATTGACTGGCATTATTTCTAATGTTTGACCTCTTAAACGGAATGTTCCTAAAACTAAATCAGCGGTGGTTCTTTCAAACTGCATATCAATTAATTTTCTTGTTAGATCTATTCTTTTAATTTTTTCTCCTCTTTTAAGATTTAAAATAACACTAGCATACTCTTTTGGAGAACCTAGTCCATATATGCAAGAAACAGAAGCAACAATGATTACATCTTTTCTGGTTAGAAGAGCTTGAGTGCAAGCATGCCTTAATCTTTCAATTTCTTCATTAATTTGAGCTTCTTTTTCAATATATGTATCAGTTGAAACAAGATATGATTCTGGCTGATAATAATCATAATAGCTAACAAAATATTCTACAGCATTATTGGGAAAGAATTCTCTAAATTCATTGCACAACTGAGCAGCCAGTGTTTTGTTATGAGATATGACAAGTGTTGGTTTTTGAAATTTCTCAATTACATTAGCAATAGTAAATGTTTTTCCTGATCCCGTTACACCAAGTAAGGTTTGTTTTGGATATTGCTTATTAAGCCCAAAGAATAGCTCATCAATAGCTTTAGGTTGATCTCCTTGCGGTTTTATTTTAGCTTCTATCTTAAACATAATGGTAAATTTAATCATACCATTTTAACAGATTTTGGCAATACAAAAACCGCACCATTTTACTGATGCGGCTTTAATGTTTTACCAGCTTTTGTCTCTGTTAAAGCTAGGCTTTGGGCGATCTTCCTTTGGCCTTGCTTCATTAACAGTTAGATTTCTTCCTTCAAACTCTTTAGCATTGAACATTTCAATTGCTTTTTCAGCTTCTTCATCACTAGCCATTTCTACAAAACCAAATCCTTTTGATCTTCCAGAAATTTTATCTGTGATAATGGTTGCTGATTCTACTGTTCCTGCTTGAGAGAAATAATCTTTCAAAGCGTCTTCAGAAGTATTGTAAGAAATACCTCCTACATATAATTTCTTTGCCATATAATAAACACAAATATATATTATTCTGCAAGTCGACCAATATTTCCTCTGACCTACACTTTTATATATTTGTGTAAACCGAACAGAAACTCTTTACTTGCTTATGATAAAATAATAGCTTATATGAAACCAAAAGTCAATGGCTTATTGTTCACTTTAAAGCCTGCTAAAGCTTTACTTATTTTCAAATAAAGCATATATTAAAAATAATGAAAGAAAAAATTAGCGGGTTCTCACACTTAATTGGAGCATTACTATCTATTGTAGGAATAGTGTTTCTTTTAATTAATTCCAAAAGTATAACGGAAACTATTTCTTTCTTAATTTTTGGACTAACTGCTTTACTACTCTATACAGCAAGTGCTGTTTATCATTTATTTAAAAAACCAGATGAAGAAGTGGGATTATTAAGGAAACTAGATCATGCTTCAATTTACTTATTAATCGCTGGAACGTTCGCACCTTTTTGTTTTGTTGTAGTTAAAGGAATTTGGGGAATATCTGTTTTTATATCTGTTTGCGTTTTAGCAATTACTGGAATCTCAATTAGTTTTATTAAGTCAGTATGGAAATTACCAAGATGGCTTTTAACCAGCTTTTATATCTTCATGGGATTAGTTGGACTAACTTTGATTTATCCAATGAAAGAATATCATCAAATGGTTACTTGGCTGATAATAGGAGGAGCTCTTTATTTAATGGGCGCCATTATTTATATAATAAAAAACCGAACATTTCTAAGTATTTCGGTTTTCATGAATTGTTTCACTTTTTCATTTTAGGAGGGACATTCTCCCACTTTTTCTGCATTTATAAATTTATTGCTTTAGGATAATTTATTTTGCTTCCTCTTATCTCTAATTCTTTCTATCTCGCTTAGTAATTGTTTTCTTAATCTGGTACTATTTGGTGTTATTTCCAAATATTCATCCTCATTCATAATACTTAAACCTCTCTCTAAAGTTATTTCTATTGGAGGAATTAATTTAATTGCCTCGTCAGATCCTGATGCTCTCATGTTAGATAATTCTTTTCCTTTAGTTGGATTAACAGTTAAATCATTTCCCTTAGAAACACTGCCAATCACCATTCCTTCATAAACTTCTGTTCCGTGCCCTATATACAAATCACCTCTTTCCTGAAGATTAAATAATGAAAATCCTGCTGCTTTTCCTGAAACCATAGAAGCCATTGATCCTAAACTTCTTCTTTCAATTTCTCCAACATAAGGTCTAAATCCAATAACTCTACTTGCTAAAATCCCTTCACCCTTTGTATCTACAACAAACTCTGGCTTGTATCCAAGAAGACCCCTTGTTGGAACTTCAAAAACTAATCTAATATGATTTTCTTCACGCTTCATTTCAGTCATCACTCCTTTTCTTTTAGATAATTTTTCAATAATTGTTCCTGAAAATTCTTCTGGAGTATCAATAATTACTTCTTCAAATGGTTCTAATTTCTGTCCATTCTCTTCTTTAATAATAACCTGGGGTTGAGAAACTTGAAGCTCATATCCTTCACGTCTCATCTGTTCTAATAGTATTGCAATATGAAGCTCACCTCTTCCGTAAACCTTGTAACTTTCATTTGAAGATAGATCAACTCTTAATCCAACATTAACCTCTAATTCTTTTTCTAATCTTTCTCTTAATTGCCTATTGGTTACAAACTTTCCTTCTCTTCCTGCAAAAGGAGAATTATTGACTAAGAAATTTAAAGATATGGTTGGCTCATCAATTTGAATAACTGGTAAGGCTTCCTGATCTTCCTCAACGCAAATTGTTTCTCCAATATTAATATCAGGCACGCCAGCGAACATTATAACATCTCCTGCACATGCTTCTTCTATCTCAACCCTTTCTGTTCCCTTAAAAGAAAATATTTTTGCTATTTTACCTTTTCTCGAATTCTCTTCAACTCCTTTAATAAGAACTTCTTGTCCTTTTTTAATAATTCCTTCATAAACTCTAGAAATAGCCATTCTTCCTAAAAAATTATCGTAAGCTAAATTAAAAGGCTGAGCTCTTAATTTTTTTGATAACAATTCTTCTGAAGATGCGCTTGGAACAACCTCTAAAATTAAATCTAAAAGAGGAGTTAAATCCTTAGACTCGTCTTTTAATTTTCTTTTAGCTGTTCCATCTCTTCCTATTGCATAAATAACTTTAAAATCAAGCTGTTCATCATTAGCTCCCAAATCCAAGAATAGTTCATAAACCATTTCTTTAACTTCTTCTGGCATAGCAGATGGCTTATCAATTTTATTAATCACCACAATTGGCTTTAATCCTAATTCTAAAGATTTCTTCAAAACAAATTTTGTTTGAGGCATTGGCCCTTCTTGAGCATCAACCACTAAAAGGACTGAATCAATTGATCTTAAAACTCTTTCTACTTCAGAGCCAAAATCAGCATGACCAGGAGTGTCAACAATGTTGATTTTAGTATCCTTATAATAAACAGATGTATTTTTAGAATAGATAGTAATTCCTCTTTCTTTTTCCAAATCATTCACATCCATACTAAAACCTTCCTCAGCAGCGCCAGTTTGTTTCATTATTGCATCAGTTAAAGTAGTTTTTCCGTGATCAACGTGAGCGATTATAGCAATATTTCTTATTTCCATATTAATTAAAAATCTGCCACCAAGCAGCTTTATTATGGAATAAAAATACTATAATTTAGTTTAAAAGTCAAGCATTTGTACCAGCCAAATATCCTGTTGTCCAGCAAACCTGTAAGTTATAGCCACCACAAGGACCATCCAAATCAATAATTTCTCCTGCAAAAAATAAATTGTTAGTTAACTTTGATTTCATTGTTTTAGAATCAATTTCTTTTAAGGATATCCCTCCGGACGTAATCATTGCTCTATCAAAACCTAATGTTCCTGTTGGGTGTAATGTTATATTTTTTAAAATACTCGCTAGTTTTACTCTTTCTTTTTTAGAAATATTATTTCCCTTTTTATTACAATCAATCTTTGAAAAAGAAATGACTTGTTGAGCCAATCTATTAGGAATAATCAAAGATACTATTTTTTCAACATTTCTGTTTCTATTTTTTTCTATTAATTGAGCTATGTCTTCACTAAAAAACTCTAATGATTTCTCGGGGAAGAGATCTATTGATAAAACTATTTTATTCTTTTCCATTAATTTAGAAATTTCTCTGCTTTGATCTAATATTAATGGACCAGTAATTCCAAAATGAGCGAAAAGAATATCCCCTTTCCATTTTTTAATAGTCTTGTTTCCAGAAATAACTTTTAAACCAATATTTGAGAGAGACAAACCAGATAATTCCTTAACCCAATTTTCTTTGATTTGAAAAGGCGACAATCCTGGTCTTAACTCTTTAATCTCGTGGCCTATTGATTTGATCCAAACAAAACCATCTCCTGTTGAACCGGTTGTTGGATATGATTTTCCTCCGGTTGTAAGAATATAATTACTAGCAATAATTTCTTTTTTGTTTTTTAAAATAATTTTTGAAATAGATTTTCCTTTAAATTCTACCTCAGAAACTTGAGCGTTAAGTAAAATTTTAACATTGTATTTATTTAATTCTTTGATTAATAAATTCAAAACATCTTTTGATTTTTCTGAGAAAGGAAACATTTTCCCATTTTCTTTGGTTGTTAATTTTAAACCATTGCTTTCGAAAAAATCTTTAGTTTCATTAATACCAAAAACAGAAAGACCCGACAAAAGAAAATCCCAATTTTTACCTAAATTTTTAATCACTTCTTTTTTACTTAAGTTTTCATTAGTAATATTACATCTACCATCACCTGTAAGCAAAAGCTTTTTGCCCAAAGTATTGTTTTTTTCAATCAATATTACTTTTTTATCTTTTTTTGCAGCAAAAATAGCAGCCATCATTCCAGCCGGCCCTCCGCCAATAATCGCAACATCAAATTTATTCTTATCCTCCATTTTAGTATTTTGTTCCCAAATAAAAACCCCAAAAGAAAACTAGTAAGTACAAAATAATTGCTACTATTTGAGAATACCAAGTAACTTTTTTGAATTCTATTTTCATATTTTATTTGTTAAAGGAAACTCTAATGTAACTTGAGTTCCTGTTCCTTCTATTGAATCAACAATAATTGTTCCTTCCATTAATTCAACGATTTGTTTTGTAATCCATAATCCTAAACCAGTTCCTCCGATATCAACTGTTTTCTTATTCTTCACTCTGTAAAATTTATTGAATAATCCTTCTCTTTCTTTGGCAGACATTCCAATCCCTGTATCCTTAATGAAAATGGCTAATTTCTTATTCCTATTCATCCCCCTTATTTCTATACTTCCAGAAGGAGTGTATTTTATTGAATTTCCAATAATATTAATTAAAACCTGTTTGAATCTATCTTTATCGGCATTAATAAAATCTGTTGCACCTTGGTCTAAAACAGAAGATAAAACTAATCCTTTTTCTTCTGCTCCTATCTTAAGCTCTTTAACAACATCTTCCACTGTTTGCCAAATATTCATTGGCTGAATATTCATTTTCAATCTACCCTGTTCAATCCTACTTACATCTAATAAGTCTTCGACTAGATTATTTAATCTTTCTGTAGAAATATTAACAATTGATAAATATTCTTTTGAGTCTTTACTTAAAGAACTTTCTTTATCCATGGTAATCATCTCAATATATCCTTTAATAACTGTTATCGGTGTTCTTAATTCATGAGAAGCCATGGATATGAATTCATCTTTCATTTGATCGATTTCTTTCATTTTGTTATATAAGATAGCACGTTCAAAAATACGAGCATTAGCAAAAAGCAAAAGAACAATAACTAATACTGATACAATAACAATAAAATAAGATTGCTTTAATGCTTCTGACATCGACTGATCAACAACAGCTGTAGAAGAATACATAACTAACAAGGCCTTTCTTTCTCCTTGATTGTTTTTTAAAGGAGCTGCTATTCTCCAATAATGACTATTGCTATTAGCATCATATATTTTTTGAGCACTAGGCCAATTTTTATCCCAAGCTATTGTATATAATGTTGTAGTATCAATTCTTCCTATCTCTTTTTTTTCTAAACTAGAAACTAATTTAAAACCATCTATATCTTTATAGAAAATCTCCATAGATTGAGTGTCGCTATTATACTTTCTCCAAGTTTCTATAAAAGTTTGCATTTCTTCTGGAGAGTCTAAAATATTAACCATGCCTACATTTATTGATTCTGCCACTGCCACTGCTTTTTCTTGCAACCCTTGATCTATTGTTCTTTTAAATAAATCTGTACAAAGATAGGTATTAAAAATAATAACTGCGGGAACAAAAATCATCAAAAACACAGAATAAATTACCTGCTGATTGTCTTTTAAAAAGTTAACTTTAGAAGGTTTATTCATACCTGTTAGTCATCTGTCTTTTGATTAATAAGAATATTAAAACGAATATGATAATAAAGACGATACCTGCAACCACGTATAACTGAATAAGTTCATCTGATCTTTCTGGCACATTGCTTGCATCTTCCATTTTAATAAAATCATCCATTGTAACTGCTTTTGCTTCTTCAACAAAGAATAATTTTGGTAAGCCTGATTCAACAATTCTTCCTTTGTCATTATTAATTGCAACATAAACTTCGTGTTTACCATCAACAAGAGTTTTGTCTAAATCGTAAACCCAATTACCGTTAACATCTGCTTTTGCTGTAACCACTATAGGCATTGTACTGTAAAGATAAAGAGTAACAACTTCATCAGGCTTTCCTTTTCCTTGAATTCTAATTACATTTTTTCCTGTTTCTTCTTTTAAAACATTCTCTACTGTTTCTATTTTAAGGTCTTCACTAGTTTTAACTTCATTATACTTAGGCTGTTCTAATGATTCTCCTTGAATAATAGCTTTCTCTATATTACTTAAAGGTATTTCTTCTTTAGACTCAGCAATCAATGGGTTTGTTTTTCTTCTTAGTTCTTCTCCATCTTCAATTTTGTCTCCATCAGTGTCTTTTTTATTAATATCTGTTCCAATACGCTTTTCTGAATCATCAGGCAATCCATCACCATCAGTATCAAACACAATCACTACTGGAGACAAAGTTCCCTGATTTGAATTATTACTTGCTCCTATTAATTTAACTGAAGCTGTTTCAACAGTAGGAAGATTAACTTCAATCTCTTTTGTTTGATCTGTTAAAATATCTTTTACAATTAAGGTATTATTTTGAATTGTTGCTGTGCTTCCAGTAGAATCAACTAACTTTTGATTTGTTTCTGTGTCTATTGAAGACTCTAAATCGGCTAGAATAATATTTTTAATAATAAACTCGCACTCTGCGTCACTTTTATTAAGACATTTTAACGGTCTTCCATAATTTTCAAAAAGATAAGTTTTGCATTCCTCTTGAGTTTTTATTCCCTTTGATAAACATTCGTTTGCTACTCTCATTTGATGTAAATACACTTCGCAATCGCTAGCATTATTAAATCCAGCTGAAACACACTCTTCAGGAACTATTGCCACTGTTGGAGTAGAAGAATTTCCACCAGCAGTGTTTGTATTTTGATTTGATGTTTGAATGGTTGGTTCAGAATAAATACAATTTTGAACTATTTCTTTGCTACTTATTTTTAAAGGACAATCATATATTAAATTACATTGTCTTTGTTGTTTTCCTTCTGGAGAACAGGTTGTCCAGCTGGTACATTCCCAAATATCTTCTGAACAAGCTGGCATTGTACATGTTTCTTGAAGAATCGGTTCCCAAATCAAACAATTATCAGGATATTTGTAGATTACTGTTCTGCTTCTTGTTCCATTTTTACATTCACTCCAAGATGAATATTCATAATTACATTTTACTTGAATAATCCTATTAGCAAAACAAGATACTGCTAAAGAATTATTTCCTGTACAAGTCCAAGTATATGTTGTTGTGGTTTCTGTAACAGAAGAAGCTTCACCAGAAGAACATAAACCAGACAATGGAGCATTTGAAAATGATCCTCCTTGAGATGATCCGCAAGCTCCATTTATAACTGGCTCTGTTGCATTAGTTGCATTAGTTTCATTATTATCAATAATAATCATAACAGGAGGATATGATATTGCAAAATTGTTCGCTGCATCTTTTGCTTTAACAGTAATAGAATGAGGATTAGTAGGGCCACTAGTTAATGTTTGAGTGTTTAAGCTAACCTCATAAGGAGAAATTATATCCTTTCCAACCGAATTGCCATCAACTATGAATTCCACTTCAGTTACTCCAACATTATCAGAAGCATTTGCTTTCAAAGTAATGGTTCCAGAATATGGTCCAGATGTAGGACTGATTAATGTTACTATAGGAGGGGTGGTGTCTGTAATAGTAGTATTGTTAACAATAATATTAACAGCAGATGATTCTTTGATATTGCCTGCTCCGTCTATTGCTATCGCGGTAACAGAATGATAACTGTT
>Ga0116142_10000374_pt1 | contig 60714 bp, 52 predicted proteins | sample AD_UKC033_MetaG_FD_89785 | JGI IMG/M metagenome (GOLD analysis project Ga0116142, IMG submission 89785) | Active sludge microbial communities of municipal wastewater-treating anaerobic digesters from USA - AD_UKC033_MetaG | ecosystem: Engineered > Bioreactor > Anaerobic > Digestate | place: USA... | reverse complement strand
CCTACGATTAATATCTCTTCGTATTCAAATGCGTGATGGCGACCGCCAGCGCGTCGGCGGCGTCGTCGGGTTTGGGGATGGAGTCGAGTTGCAATAACGCGCGCACCATTTCCTGCACTTGTCGCTTTTCAGCGGAGCCATAGCCCGCCACCGCGTTTTTTACTTCTTTAGGGGTGTATTCAAAAATTTCGATCCCCGCTTGTTCGAGCGCGAGCAAGACAACTCCGCGCGCCTGACCGACGGCGATGCCGGTGGTCACGTTACGCGCGAAGAATAATTTTTCAACAGCGGATGTATCGGGCTTGTGTTGTTTGAGGAGTTTTCGCAGATCGGTGTAGAGCATCTCCAGCCGCGCGGACGGGGTTGCATCCTTTGGGGTGGAGATAATGCCGAAGGAAACTGCGACCAGTTCGCCGTCGGGCATGAGGCGCACGAGTCCGTATCCTGTGGTGGCGGTGCCGGGATCAATTCCGATGGCGAGGGTCATCACAAAAGTAACGCCGACTTAAGTCGGCGCTACAAAAATTAAGCCGCCTCAAGAGCCGCTAGCGCTTCATCTGAAATTTTGACGTTGTGGAAAACGTCCTGCACGTCGTCGAGCTCTTCGATGGTCTCGACCATTTTCATGAACTTCAACGTGGCTTCCACATCGAGTTCAACTTCTTGTTTGGCGACCATGCGCAAGCCCGATTCGTCCGGCGTGACTTTGGCTTGATGCAATGCGTCGGCGATGGTTTTGAACGATTCGACCGGCGCGTAAATTTCGAGCGTGTCGCCGCCGTCAATCACATCGTCCGCGCCCGCGTTGACGCCCAACTCGAAGGCTTTATCAAACGATAACTCGCTCGAAGGAAATGCAAAATACGCTTTGCGATCGAATTGCCAGCCGACCGCGCCGGGCTCCGCCATGTTGCCGCCCGATTTGCTAAAGGCATGGCGCATATCTGGCACTGTGCGGTTGCGATTATCGGTGACGCATGTGACCATCAACGCCGAACCATGCGGACCATAGCCTTCGAAGGTGATCTCTTCAAATACGGCTCCGTCTTTGTCTTCGCCCGAACCTTTTTTAATGGCGCGTTCGATATTATCTTTTGGCATGTTTTCAGCGCGGGCTTTATCCACTGCAAGTCTGAGGCGGAAGTTGGAATCGGGATCGCCGCCTTCGCGCGCCGCAATGGAAATTTCTCTGGCGAGCCGCGTAAAAATCGCGCCGCGTTTCGCGTCTGCTGCGCCTTTTTTGCGCTTGATGGTGGACCACTTGGAATGACCGGACATATCTCGTCTTGCTCCTTGCTGTTTTAACCCACTGTTCAGTGGAAAATTTGTATGTTCAAAATTATATCATACGGGTTTGAACGGCTTTTTGGCGTCTTAAGAAGCGCCTTGCCTGTGCCGATGATAAAGAAAATCATTCACAAGATGAATCATGACGGCGCAAATTTCTCAGGCAAAGGCAACGTGAACGTTGCCGCACATTTCGATTCGGTTACTTTTCCAAGAACGCAGTATGCACGGCGTCTAGCGATTGCAACGCGGTGAGGTTGCGCCAAGGCCAGGCGTTTTCCATGCGCTTGGGGTCGTCGAAAAAATTGCGGGCAAACGTGAGATGGAAACGGTCGTCGCTCAGTCCTTGATCGGGCAGGGGTTGAACCGCCGCCCAATAATTCCACAAGGGAATCTCGTATTCGTAGGCAAGTTGCGCGATGGCGTTGTTGATGGCGTGATCGCCTTCGAGGTTATCGGCTTTGGTGGCGATGATCGGCACCGCGCCGAACTCGATGATACGATCCAATACTTTGCGCATGTACTTGTCGTATTCCTCGGCGGGTTTTTGCGACCACCATGTTTCCATACTTACAAAGACGATGGACGGTTTCCACGTTCGCAATTCGCAATCGAGCGGCGACTCGCCCGCGTTGCACGATTTCGGGTCGGCGCGCAACGGCGAAATGACCGCCGCGGCGTTGAAGCCTCCCTTCACCGCCAGGCTCACGCGCGAGAACGAACCCTGGTAATAATCGATCGTCGGCTGGAGGTAGGCATATTCGCTCCCGAGCCTATAGTCGTTTGGGTGATCGAACGCGGAGAGAAAATACGACGAGACATTCTGACAATCGCCGATGATGGCAAAGCGAGCGGGATCGTTGCCGTTTTCGATACCGCGTTGATAGACTGCGCGCATCGCATCGCTGACTCCCATTGGGACGACCGGCATATCCATGAACGCGTCTTTCTCCAGGGGAGGCTTGGGCGTGGCAGTGGAGGCGGGAATCGCCGGGGAGGCGGTAACAGCCGCCAATGTGGGAGCAACCTCACTGGCGGATTGAAGCGGGGCATGCGTCGCGGTGACACTTTCAGCGGGAGTCCCCCTACCCGACGAACATGCGGCGAGGAGCGAAGTCAATAACAGTGTAAAAAATAGTTTTTGTTTCATTGATTCCTATTTGCAAAAATTTTGAATGGATGCGCCGACCTTTTCGGCAAGCATCGATTCGCCAAAGGGCGTGAGGTGCACGCCGCTGTTGGTGAACTCGGTCATCGGCACGAGGTCCCACAGATCGACGTAAAGATAACCTTGCGCGGCGGCATGTTCGGCGAGCGTGGCGCGGTACTCGTCGAACGCCCAACGCGGATAGAAAAAATTATAGCGGATGTCTGAGTTGACGCCGTTACTGATGAGGATCGGCTCATTGACGAGGATGGTTGGTACGCTGGCGGCGTTCATGCCGGCGTCGAGGATTTCGAACGAAAGTTTACCCTGCAACGTTTCAGCGGGTTTGATGCCGTGGAATTCATTATCCTTTTCATAATCGAGTTGCGCAGGTTCGTACGATTCGGGGTAGAACTGATCCACGCCAGTAGACGCCCACATCGCGCCATACAGTTGCAGGCGGATGAGATCTGCAATTTCTTTTCGTCGACCGATGAGCGTTTGATCCCACACAGTGGGATGGTTCAGCGCCGGGTCGTTGGGGTCGAGAGGCAATTGGTATTTGGTAATTAATTCTTTCACGCGTTCGGGGCTGTTGGCAACGAGAGGCGCGGCGAGTTGTTTATCTTGCGGGAACGATTCCAACGTGGTGAGCCAGACGACCAGGTCGGGTTGGTATCGCAATGCCTCGTCGAGGATCATCAACTCTTGTAGGAGCGAGATGTACGGGTAGCCAAGATTGTAGGCGTGGACGGTTTTTCCGCATGCGGAAATATATTGCGAGTTCAATTGCCCCGCGAGGTTTTGTTCGGGCGTGAGCAGCGTGCCCCACACGGATGAGTCGCCGATGAGGAGCACGCGGAATTCATCGTCCGCTTTGGGGGAGCCGACCAACACATGCGATGCAAACATGGCGTCGAGATCGAAGAGGCTGAGGTTGTAGCCGCGCTGATTCTCGCCAAAGGGAAAACGCTCGCGCCCGGGGAAGATGTTGTTGTAAAGCGTGAGTTTGCCGAGGGAGAATCCATCCAGAAGAATGAATGCGAAGTTGAGCAACACGAAGAGCAGGGTCGCTTTGAGGAGGAGAGGGAGGAGGCGAACGGGAGTTTGAGAATTCATACTATCTGTCAGGCGGCGATGGACGAGCCATGGTCTATCGTCCATGGTCGTTAGTGAATGCCGAATAGCTTCATCAACACCTCAAATGATAACGCGGGGGCGCTCAGCGCAAAGAAGACCCAACCCAGCGCCACGAAATGAAAGGTGAGCAACACGCCGCCGATATGCAAGGCTGTCTGTATGCGCGGATTTGTAACCGCAATACGAGCCTTTGCGAAATCGCTCCAGCGGTTTTGGAGGAAGAGTCCGAGTCCGTGCCAGGCGCCCCAGAAGATGAAGTTAATAGTAACGCCGTGCCATAAGCCGATGATGAGCATGGTGGCAAGTTGACCGGCAAGAAGCATCGTCCACGCGGGTAGGGATTTGTAGCCGCGAATCCAGCGGTTGAAGGGGTTGAAAAAGTAGGCGCGAATCCATTGCGTTAGGGTGATGTGCCACGAGTTCCAAAATTGCGCGAGGTTGGGTTTGGTATACGGCGAGGTGAAGTTTTCAGGGAGTTTGACGCCCACGAGACGCGCAACGCCAATGGCAATATCGGTGTAGCCGCTGAAATCGAAGTAGATTTGGAAGGCATAAGCGTAGAGGTGAAACCACATCCAGCCTGGTGTGTGAACTTGCGCCGCGAGCGAGTCGTTGAGCGCCACCAATGCCAGCGTGTCGGCGATGACGAATTTTTTGAACAAGCCGACGACGATACGTTGACCCGCCAATAAAGTTTCATCTTGCGTGAGACGAAATTCGGCGCGCAGGTCTCCGGCGAACCGTTCGGCGCGGTCGATGGGGCCGGCGGATAGCGACGGGAAGAAAACAACATACGTGGCGAATTCAGGCAGTGATAGTTCGGGCAGGCGTCCCGTTTGTTTATCTCGCAAAACATGGATGAGACGGAAGGAAATGTATGAAAACCCGAGCCAGCGCAAGTCCAACGCGGAGGCAGTGTCGAGGGGGCGGTTGGTCAATGAGCGGAAGAAGACGCTAAGTTGGAGCGAGAGATTCGGAGATTTGAGAATTAGGAGGATTGCGACAAGCAGGATGATGACAAGAATTAAAGTGAAAGCAAAACGGCGCGAGAGGACTGTGGATGCCGCAATGGCAAATGTTGCAAGCGCAAAAAAACCAATGACGACGATTAATCTTGGAGGAGTGGTTGAGGTGAGGGTCGGGTCTGGGAAAATGTAACGCGTGAGGTCGACGAGAGCGACTATGCCAATGATGACAGCCAGCCCGATGATATTTTGGCGAGACTTCCACGCGCCGGCAGTGGAGGTGATGAACCAAACGATGACGACGAGGAAAATGGAAAGCGAGGGAATCCAAAAGTCAAAGGAACGGAGCGGAATGGCAGGCTGAAACCAAAAGAGGGCGAGCGCGCTGAAGGCGAGGAGAAAAACTCCACGCGCCGCGCCGCGCATCCACAGGCCGACCAGCAACGCGGTCAGGATCGAAGCGCCGATCTGATTCAGTCCCATAAAGAAAAAGCGTCCCGCAAGTTTAATGGTTGGAGCATACTCGAGATCGCAACCTGCGAGACTTGCTCGAGCCTATTGCTTGCCGCAAACCAGCCACTCGCCGCTTTCTTCCACGACTTGATAGGTGACGAGCGCAAGGTCAAGGTTCTGGTCTTCGTTGTTGTAGGTGAGGACGATACTGCCGGCGCAATCTACGAGGGCGAAGTTGCCTTCGGTTCCCGTTTGCGAACATGCCACGTTCTCGAGCCGCGCGTTGACCGCTTGCAGTGAGTCGAGTTCGATCAGCGCGTCCTCCTCCCAATCGCCGCAGACGAGCGTGGGAAGACGAGCCGCATCTTTGGCGACGAGCGCGTTCAGATACTCTTCAACCGCTTTCGCGGGCGCGTCGGATGCGGACGAAGCGCAAGCAGTGAGCAGGATGTTGGCAAGCAACAGAATGAATAAAACTTTTCGCACGAGATCTCCTTTGGAATTTGTGGCGGGATTATAAAACAGGAGGGTTGAATGATGAAGGATGAATGATGAAAAGACGATGAGTAAGCGGAAAAAGCGAACAATGTCGGTAGAGAATGAAGTTCAGCCCCGAAAAAAGTAGATGATGGAAATGACAACGCCGATGAGGATGACCATCCACTTCAACACGGAAGGTTTGACGCGACCAGCCAGCCTGCCGCCGATCATCCCGCCCAGCAACGCTCCGACCGCCATGACAATTGCCACAGTCCATACGACTTTTCCCGAAAACAGGAAGAAGACCGCCGCCGCCACATTGACAATGAACGACACCGCCTGCTTCAACGCATTCAACCGCGTGAGTGAATCGTTGACGGTCAATCCCAGCGCGGAAAGGAGCATCACGCCCAACCCCGCGCCGAAATACCCGCCGTAGATCGAAGCCAACCCAACCGGGAGCCATGTGAACGATTCAAGCGAATGATGCGATTCTCCCAGTCGACGCGTAAGCCATGCCCGGATCGGATCCTGCGCGGCAAGCAAGCCCGATGCCAGCAGGATCAAAAAGGGAACGAGGTCGCTGAACAACTTTTCTCCCGTTTGCAAAAGGAGATATCCGCCCAGCACGCCGCCGACGATGCTCGCAGGGACGATCAGCCGCAACCGTTTTTCCTGTCCGCGCAGATCGTTGCGCTGGGCGAGAGTCCCGCCGAGGTAACCGGGGCAAAGCGCGACGGTGTTCGTCACACTCGCGGTGACCGGAGGGATTCCTAAAAAGACAAGCATGGGAAACGTGATCAGCGTCCCGCCGCCGGCAAGGGCGTTGACCGCGCCGGCGCCTATCGCGGCAAGGAAGGCGAGGAGGAGCATAAAGTTGAGTATAGCATTGGCGGGGCAATCGCATTAGAAAACCCTTCAAGAGCATAGTCCGCTCATCTGCGCGAGTGTGCGCTGCCCTCGCGGGAAAATTCGCGCAGATTTGTGAAGATCAGCGAATAAAAATCCGGCTCTCCCCTCATTAACAGGAACGAGCCTTAACACAGAGGGAGAAAAGAGTCTTGATTTCCGGGTTTTCCTTTGTGGCCATCGTGTCACTTCGTCAGGCTCAGTGTAAGCCTTTGTGTTTGCAAAGCGTTGTCACATTAAAAACGGTAGAGCCAAAAATCCAAAGGCGATTGCCCAACCTCCAGCCCTTGCATTTGCCCATCAAAACTGCTATAGATGGACAGATCAAGGAGATGATTGTGTCCACCTCTCAGCCGCCATCGTATCAAACCTATTTCATCGACCTGCCCCTCTCGCGCCTGCACGTGTTAGAAGTGGGCGAAGGCGAACCGCTCATCATGGTGCCCGCCACTATTTCAGAATGGGAAGACTGGCTCACCCTCGTCCAGTTCATGGGACAATGGTTCAAAGTATATTTTTTTGAACTCCCCGGGCACGCGCAATCCTCGCCGTTCAAAGGCTCGTTTTCCAGCGCGCGGGTCGCCGAACTTGTGGAGCAACTCGCCGACAAACTCGGATACGATCGCTTCAACCTGATGGGTTTTTCATTCGGTGGCATCCTCGCCATGTGCGCCTTCAAACGCCTCTCCGCGCGCATCGACCGTTTGATCCTCATCGCCCCCTGCCTCGGGTGGAAGGCGCTTCCCTATTCCAAAACGCGGTTGACCATGTTGTATCACGTCATCCAGCAGTTCAAACGGCGTTGGTTACAGACCCTCTTTGTGAAGTTCGCGCGCAACCCCCGCACGCTCTCGATCGCCATTACGTTTGTGCGCGCCATCGGCAAACTTGAGGATACAATTCCGCTGAAGCGAAAACTTCCGCGCACCACCACCACCACATTCGACATTCTCTCCTCGCAGATCACCGAAATTTTAACGATGGAGTTCGACCCGCCTTCGGAAAAACACAAAACGCCCTGTTATTTCGCCATGTCCATTTACGATCCGCTCTTGCGCTTTGATACCACGCTAAACATTGCTGAAACTCATTTTGCAGATATGAACGTCGTGAGGCTCACCTATCCCTTCCACCAGCCGCCGCGTCCCTTTACTTTCGAGGAGTTGAACGAAGGATTCTATGGGACGGTCAACGCGTTCATGCGGGCGCACACATAATTCAAACCATGTCGTTACAAAAAGTCATTCTTTACTCGTCGATCGTTTTATCGCTGATCCTGTTATGGGTCTATCGCCTGCCCATCATGCAATCTCTGCGCTGGTTTAGCAATTTAGACGCGGTGATCGAATCGATTCGCGGATATGGCTATTGGGGACCCGCCGTACTGTTCCTGCTTTTCATCCTCCAGGCGTTTATCGCCTTCATCCCCGGTCAGGCATTGATGATCGCCAGCGGATACATCTACGGCTTCATCGGCGGCATCCTCATCACATGGACCAGCCTCGTGCTGGGCGGGCAGATCGCATTCTGGCTCTCCCGCAAGTTTGGGCGTCCATTCGCCGAAAAGTGGATCGCCCCCGCCACCCTCGATCGCTGGGATAAAAGCGCGGCAGGTCAGGGTGTGGCGTTTTACGTGATCACGCTGGTGATGCCGTTAATCCCAAATGACGCAATGTGTTACGTGGCGGGTCTTGGCAGTATGGAGCCGCGCCGCTTCCTACTGGCAAACATGCTGGGGCGCGGTATCGCCAGTATCCTCACGGTTACTGTCGGCGCGTACGTCAACCAGATTCCCGCGCTGATCTGGGTCTTCCTCGTCGGGTTTGTCGTTTTAGGAGTGGCAGGCTGGTTCGTGGCGCGACGCTACCAAAGGGCAAACCAGCCGTAAGTGAAGTATTGAACCGAGTCCGCTATGAGAATCGCGTACATCACCCAATCCTACCCGCCCATGATCAGCGGCGCTTCGATCGTCGTCGAACAACTTGCCCAAGATATGGCGGCACACGGTCATCAGGTGCTGGTGATTGCGGCAAGCGATAAAAATCATCCCTACATTTCCACCAAAAAAAATCTGACCATCCAACGGCTAAGGTCAATGTACCACCCCTTGCGAGTGGGTCAACGATTCCTCGTGTATCCGCGCGCCTCCATTTTAAAAGCGCTCGAAAAATTTCAACCGGATATTATTCACTCTCACGAGCCTATTCTTTGCTGGGTTGGTTTTGAATACGCACAGCGGCGCCACATCCCAACCACGTTCACTGTTCACATGCTTCCATGGTATGTAACCGCCGTGTTCACCGACCGGGGCGGGCTGGACAAAGCCGTGGAAAAAGCGGGTTGGAAATATCTGGATATCCTCGCGCGCAAATCCACTTCGGTCATCACCACCACCAAAACCGTGACCGATATCGTGACCGGCGCCATGGGCATCGACTCGGAGACCATCCCATGCGGGATCGACACGCGCCTGTTTCACCCGCCTCTTTCCGACGGGGAAACTGCCTCCACCAGGCGCAGGCTGAATCTACCCCTCGACGTTCCCATCATCCTGCACGTGGGGCGGCTCGATCCTGAAAAAATGGTTGAACGCGTCATCCACGCCGCGGCGGAAGTGATGAAATCATCGCCCGCGCATTTGCTGATCGTGGGAGATGGAAAAGAAAAAGAAAAACTTGTCAGCCTCGCCAAGGCGTTGGAGATACAAGCCCGGGTTCACTTTACCGGTTACATGTCAATGAACGACGGTTTGCCCGATGTTTATCGCCTTGCGAACGTATTCGTGATGGCGTCTGAAGTCGAATCGCAGGGGCTGGTGCTCCTCGAAGCCGCCGCAAGCGGACTGCCCCTCGCCGCATTCGAAGCCACATCCATCCCTGAAGTGGTGCATCACGGCGAAAATGGCTATCTGGTTAAACCCGGTGACGCGCGCGCCATGGCAGAGGCAATCGCGCAAATCATCGAAGCGCCCGCGCTGGCAAAACAAATGGGCGAGGAGAGCCGCCGTCTCGCCGAAAACTACGACCATGAGCGCGTGCAACTTCTACATGAACAGTATTATAGGAAATTGATCAAGCAACAGGAGTTGGAAAAACGCGAAAAACCATCTTCATGGAAGCGAGTCAAAGCGTGGATGGGCTTTGAAAAATGATCTCATAAGGGACGCCGCGGAGTTCCCATTGCCGCCCATTGGTTTCGACAATTGCCTCAATCGGCAATAGTTCTGCTGGCACGCCCGATTTGGGATACCAGATACGATCCTTGACCGGCAGGATAAATAATCCATTATCATCGCCAACGGGGGTAAAACTTTCATACGGTTCTTGATGAAAAACGGATAATCCCAGCGTTGCGCAGAGTTCATCCGCCAACCCAATCACATCCTCCGATGGCAAGCCGATCTCACTGACATTCATAATGTGACGGCTGTCAAATTCGCCCTCGACCGGATTCTTCAACTCACGCCGGGCGATAAATTCAAGCACATTCCCCGCTGCGTCTTTGAAGTAAACCGAGTGCGAATTCCAATTCGACGAATCGAAATCATCCCTTCCGTTTTCATCGCATAACAAGGGAACGCGACTGGCAATCCAAGCTTTTGCCGCGAGGAGTTGATTCGCAGGGATATTGAACGCGAAGTGATACGCGCCATCGAAATCGGGTGCCGCGTTCACAAACGTCAGGATTGTTTCGCCCGCCCGCACTTCCAATATTTCGGTTGCCAATGTTACCGGCAATTCAAGAACATTGGAATAAAAATCCGCTTGCGCGCGCAAGTCTTTTGCTTGAAGTTCAAGCCGCAAAATTTTCATCCTTCATTCTCACTTACGCAATGCACAGCGCGGACTACGCAACTACTCGACTATCCAACCACAAAACTACCCCTCCCTCAACCACCGCTTCACCGCCTCGTGCGGATGTTCATACTTCGCCATCGCATCCAACAATTTTACGGGATCAGAGTCGCATGAGATCGAATTGCGATGTTCATTAAAAATGAAGCCTTCCTCCACGGCATAATCCATGGCGGCGAGCAAGGGCGCATAATAATTTCTCACGTTCAACAACCCTACAGGTTTTTGGTGCGCGCCAGTCTGCGCCCAGGTGATAGTTTCGAACAATTCGTCGAAGGTGCCGAAACCGCCGGGCATGGCAATGTATCCATCGGCAAGTTCGTGCATGCGAGCTTTACGCCCGTGCATATCAGGTGGAACATCCATACGGGTCAATCCGTCATGTGCAAGAGCCGGGTTGTTCATCGAAGGGATGATAACGCCGACCACTTCCCCACCGGCAGAGAGCGCGCCATCGGCTACCGCGCCCATCAGGCCAGTTTTGCCACCGCCGAAGACCAGGCGAATCCCTTTATTGGCTAGGAGAATGCCGAGGGAATGCGCCGCAGTAAAATAGTCGGAATGAACCGCATCTGAAGATCCGCAGAAGACACAAATTGATTGCATAAGATCATCCTTTATCTCTGGCTAGAAATTTCAACCTTGCAATGAATTGTATCAGTGTTGTAAACAAACTCTAATCTTTTTCCTACAACGACTCGTTAGGCTTTTTGGTAGAATACATCCACGTTCAGGAGAAAAAATCATGGCTGGAATGGAGCGATTTACACAGCGAGCAAGACGGGTTTTGAGCCTGGCACATCAAGAGGCTGAGCAATCCCGCAACAATAATATCGGCACAGAGCATTTATTGTTAGGTTTAATGGATGAAGAGGGCGGAGTTGCCGGGCGCGTCCTGCGCGAACTCGGCATGACGTCCGATCGCGTGCGCGAAGTGATTCGCCGCGTTTCCTCCGGTTCGGTTGGGTTTGACCCCAGCCGCGTGGAACTCGCGGGCGACACGCAGCAAGTCCTCGAACTTGCCGTGGATGAAGCGCGCCGACTCGGTCATCATTACATCGGCACAGAACATATTTTGCTTGGGCTAGTCCGCGTGGATGGCGCCGCGCTGGAAGTGTTGCGCCGACTCGGCGTGACGCCGGATCAGATCCGCCGGCAGACTCGCCGCGTGCTGAACGAATCCGCTTCTGCCTCACCGACGCCCGCCGGCGCGGGACCCGCGCGAGGCGCGCAACCTAATCAGAAAACTCCTCTCATTGATCAACTTGCAAGCGATTTGACGACCAAAGCCGAAGAGAAAAAACTCGACCCGGTCATCGGTCGTCAAATGGAGATCGAGCGCGTCATTCAAATTTTGGCGCGGCGCACGAAGAACAATCCCGCGTTGATCGGCGAGCCGGGCGTGGGTAAAACCGCCATCGTCGAGGGACTCGCTCAACGAATCGTTGACGGCGATGTTCCCGCCCCATTGATGAACAAACGCTTGCTGCAACTCGATGTCGGCTCGCTTGTGGCTGGCACGATGTATCGCGGTCAGTTCGAGGAACGACTCAAACGCGTGATCGACGAGTTGAAGCAATCTGGAGCAATTCTTTTTATTGATGAAGTTCACATGCTCGTCGGCGCAGGAGCCGCTGGCTCCTCGGTAGACGCGGCGAACATCCTCAAGCCCGCGTTATCGCGCGGCGAGTTGCAAGTGATCGGCGCGACCACGATGGACGAATATCGCAAACACATCGAATCGGACGCCGCGCTCGAACGCCGATTCCAACCCATCCAAGTGGACGAGCCTTCCGAGGAAGAGACAATCCAAATCCTGAAAGGGATTCGTTCCGCTTATGAGGAACATCATCACCTTGTGATATCTGATGAAGCGCTTGAAGCTGCCGCGCATTTATCCACTCGCTATGTGACCGAACGCTTCCTCCCCGACAAAGCGATAGACCTGATCGACGAATCATCGTCTCGCGTGCGCATGTATAAGAGTCCCGCCGCGAAACATGCCAAGGATTTATTCAGCCAATTAAGGCAAGCCCGCCAGAACCGCTCGCTCGCGCAAGAAGAAGGCAACAACGAAGACATCATCGAATGGCAGGAGCGCGAGACGGAATTGAGCGAGCAGATCGAACGCCTGCGCACAGGCTGGGATCGCGCGAACAGCCCTGTCGTGTCGGCGGAAGACATTGCCGAAGTGGTTTCGATGTGGACGGGCGTCCCGCTCATGCAACTTGCGGAAGCAGAATCGCAACGCTTGCTCAAAATGGAAGACGAACTCCGCAAAGGAATCATCGGACAGGAAGACGCCATCATCGCCATCTCACGCGCCGTCCGCCGCGCGCGCGCCGGGTTGAAAGACCCGAAACGCCCGATCGGTTCGTTTATGTTCCTCGGTCCCACAGGCGTCGGCAAAACAGAATTAACCAAAACGCTCGCCAAATTTATGTTCGGCAGTGAAGAAGCCGCGATCCAACTCGATATGTCCGAGTTCATGGAAAGGCACACCGCCTCACGTTTGGTCGGCGCGCCTCCGGGATACATCGGCTACGAAGAGGCTGGTCAATTGACAGAAGCTTTGCGCCGCAGACCATATTCGATTGTCGTGTTCGACGAAGTGGAAAAGGCGCATCCTGAAGTTCACAACATGCTGCTGCAGATCATGGAAGAGGGTCACCTCTCCGATGCGAAGGGCCGCAAAGTGGATTTCCGCAACGCGATCATCGTGATGACCTCCAACATCGGCGCGGACGTGATCAAGAAACAATCGTCGCTCGGCTTCGCGCTCAAACGCGATGAAGTGACCGAAGAGCGGCTCTCGTATGAAGACATGCGCAAGAAGTTGAACGAATCGCTCAAGCGCGCGTTCCGCCCCGAGTTCATCAACCGCCTCGACGCGACCGTGATCTTCCGCGCGCTCAACAAGGAAGACATCCAGCAGATTGTCTCGCTCGAACTGGATAAAGTAGCGGAGCGCCTCAAGGAACATGACCTCATCCTGACCGCCACACCCGAAGCCCTCGCCTCCCTCGCGGACCTTGGGTATGATACCGAATTCGGCGCCCGCCCCCTCCGCCGCGTGATCCAACAGAAGGTGGAAGATCCGCTATCGGACAAATTGTTAAGCGGCGAATTCCAGCACGGCGATTCGATCCTGGTCACCATGAATCCCGACGGAGAGATCGTCCTCGAGCAACAGAACGCTCCCGAAGTTGAGGAAGAGCCGGTGGTGTAAAAACCAGGAATAGAAATTGAGAGCGGAGACCGTAGTCTCCGCTCTCTTGTGTTTGGGCATTCGCAAAGCGTTGGTCACATCGGTTTTCTTGATCCGCCGAACATTGAAACGAAAATAGTATTTTTATACTATTCAGTACTTCAAACATTAATGTTAAGATAGCCCAGTTACTTTGGGGACAAAAAATTCGATTTTCAGTTGCTCAAGTTTCTTCGAGACACGTTATCAATGCTGTGGATCATTTGGTCATCCACCGGAGTTTTGCTATGAATCAAAACAAGTTGTTTGCGATAATTCTTGTCGGTTGTTTGGTTTTTGGGAATCTTGGTTTTACAACCCTGCCATCCGCGCTCAATATCAGCACGCTTGTGCTTGATAATTTCAACCGCGCCAACGGCGGACTGGGAGCGAATTGGTTTGGCGCGACCACAGGATACGCCATTTCATCCAACACGGTGGATGTGGGGAACGGCGACAGCATTTTTTGGGGCGCTCAGTACGGCGCCAACCAGGAAGCGTTTGTCACTTTTTCCTCCATCGACCCGGCCGGCTCGGATCAGGCGCTCTTGTTAAAATCTCAAAGTAGGACCACCTGGTCGAGTGGGGTGCTTGCAGTTTCATATAAAGCGGCAAGCCAAAGCGTTCAGGTGTGGACCTTTTCCGGCACGCAAGGATGGGTTCAACGCGGAACAAATGTATCTGCCGTATTTGCAAACGGGGATCAACTCGGTGGGCATGTTACCGCAACCGGGTTGGTGGAGATCTACAAAAATAATTCACTCCTTGGAACCGTTGACGCGAGCGGCTGGACCTACGCAACCAACGGCGGTTACATTGGATTAATATTCATTGGCTCAGCCAATGCTTTTGTCGATGATTTTGGCGGCGGAACGGTGACTGGAGGCAGCGCCACAAATACTTCCACACCTGCTCCTTTAACGCCAACACGCACCTTTACCCCGATCTACACACCAACGGCAACTTTCACACAGGCACCGGCGGCATCCCAAACTTCCACCATCGCTCCGGGCGGGTTTCCACAATCAACCGCCCTCGATACGTTCAATCGCGCCAACGGAAGTATCGGAGCAAACTGGTTTTCCACGACGAGCGGCTACTCCATCGCCTCCAACCGCATGGATGTGGGGGCTGGCGGGGCAATATTTTGGGGCGCAAGTCAATTTGGCACGAACCAGGAAGTGTTTGCCGCATTTTCAGCCATCGGCCCTTCGGGGTCTGATAACGCCCTGCTCCTAAAATCGCAAAGCCGGACGACCTATACAAGCGGCGTGATAGCAGTGACATACCGGCCGCAATTTCAAGCCGTGCAGGTACTCACATACTCCAGCGCGCAAGGATGGGTACAACGCGGCGCGAATATCCCCGTCACCCTGGCGAACGGCGACCAACTGGGAGCGCGCGCAAGGTCGAACGGAAGCGTGGAAGTGTACAAGAACGGCATCCTGATCGGAACATGCGATGCCAGCGGCTGGACGTATGCCGCCAACGGCGGATATGTGGGGGTATGGTTTATCGGCGCAAGCAATGCGCTTGCCGATGATTTCGGCGGAGGAAATATTGCCGGAAGTAGCGTCACAAATACCCCGGTGATTCCTGCCACCTTAACCCACACGCCCACCCAAACATCCACATCAATCAGTATTCCCACCCTTACGCCAACACTTTTGGCAACCGCAACCCGCACCTCAACGCCGGTCGCCGGCGCTTCCCTGACTCCCACATCTGCTCCCTCTGCGGCGGTTGTTTTCTCCATTGGCACAGGCGGAACAGATTCGACCCAGCATCAGATCGTGCGCGCGGCAAACGATCGTGTGTACGCCTTCGTTAACCAGCAATCGTCGAGTGTGATTCGCGCCTACCGGACGGTGAACCCGGGATTGCCCGCCTCCGCCGCAGACTTCACCGGTCCCGTTCAGGTGACGGAAACCAGCAATCCTATTTCGGTCGATGCGGTATATGACGGCGGCACGATCATTCATGTGCTGGTCAACCTGCAGAACAGTCAGATCAAGGATTATCCCTTCGATACGTCCACGAATACGTTCCGATCTCCAATTACGCTGGCAACCAATGGAGGCACGTTCCCTTCGTCTCCGTATGTAGGCACCACGGGCGTATCAGGCATGGTAGACACAAGCGGCAACTTGCATCTTGTGTATTGGAGCGGTACGAACCATATTCAACACCGCGCCTACACTTATGATTCCGCGTTGAATACACTCACACCCTCCGGCGCTTTCACACAAGTGGATTCGGCAGGAAGTTCGAATCATCCCACGATTGCGGTTTCCCCGGTAGACAATTCGGTCACCATTGCCTGGGTGTCTGAGGCAACCAACCCGGCCCGAATCTTGACGCGCACCAGGGCAAGCAACGGCATCTGGGGTAATGTTGAAACCGCCAGCACATCTCCGGTCTGGCACAGCACATCGGCCGGGTTAAATATCGATCAATCGCCAAGTTTGATCATCGACCCATCAGGGACAAAACATCTTGTGTATATTCAAGAGTTCGATGGGAGCATAGGCGATTATGGACGAATCCATTATGTGACCAACAGCGGTTCCGGCTGGGTGGACCAGGCGGTCAACGCTTTAACGCACGACCCGGCGCTGGCAATCAACAGCCGCGGCGAAATCTACATCATTGGGCATGGGCACCCGCTCAACTCCATCGGAGGCGCCACAACCTGCCTTTCGATGGACGATATGTGCGTGATCAAGAAGAACTCCAACGGAACATGGGCAAGCCCCACCCTGGTGATTGCGAATTCAGGTTCGGCGGCGTTCGATTCCAGCCCATCTGTTAAATGGTCCGTGAAGGGCTTCAACCGACCGGAAACAATCGAATTTCTCTTTTTCAGCACGCCATACGAGGCGCCGGTGCTGTATTACGCCAGATTGCCGTGAAACTGTATCTTGCACAATTTGCTGGGCAAGCCGTGCGGGATAATATTTAAATGAATAGAGTACAAAGAGAGCGGAGAATTTCCTCCGCTCTCTTTGTACTCCGTAACCCTTTCGTAATAAGTTTTCATCACAACGGGTTGTCTAACTGGCAGATCAAAGTAAAGGAGAACTTATCATGAATACCAATCTTCAAACCGCAACATTGGCTGGGGGATGTTTTTGGTGTCTCGAAGCCGTTTTCGACGAAGTAAAGGGAATCGATGGCGTGGAATCAGGCTACGCTGGCGGCAAGGTTGCGAACCCATCCTATCGCGAAGTCTGTGACGGGACGACGGGGCATGCCGAGGTCGTGCAGGTTCGCTTCGACCCGAATATCGTCTCGTATCGTGACCTATTGAATGTGTTCTTCGCCATCCACGATCCAACCACGATGAATCGACAAGGCAACGATATTGGCACGCAATATCGCTCCGCGATCTTCTATCACGATGATGAGCAGAAGATGGTTGCCGAGGAGCTCATCAAGGAATTGAACGCGCAGAAGATATGGGATAAACCCATCGTCACCGAAGTATCAAAGCTGGACAAGTTCTATATGGCGGAGGAGTATCACCAGGAATACTTCGCGCGCAATCCGTACCAGCCGTACTGTCAGGCGGTTGTCGCGCCGAAGGTGGCGAAGTTCCGCAAGTATCATTTGGAGATGCTGAAGAAGCAGACCGCATAGCAAGTATAGACCTCACCAGTCTCGGAGACTTGTGAGGTCTTCTTTTTTGTTATACTTGCCGTCGCTTATGACTGAAGCACGGACTCCCAACTTTTTGGTACGCGACATCCCCATCTACGGGGATACGCTTCTCGCGCCTATGGACGGCTACTCGGACTGGCCCTTCCGTTCGATTTGCCGCGCCCTCGGTTCGGCAATGAGTTATACCGAGTTCGTGAAAGTGGAGAAGATCCTCAGCCGCTCGAAGGAACCTGCAAAGCGGTTGTATTATGAAGAAGCCGAACGACCTGTCACGTTCCAAATCTATGGTGATGACCCAGACCTGATCCTCAAAGCCGCGTTGATCGTGGAAAAGTGGAAGCCCGACATCATTGACATCAACATGGGATGTCCCGCCAAATCCATTGCAGATCGCGGCGCGGGCGTGGGTATGATGCCGAGTCCGTTGCGGATCGCGCGCACGTTTCGTTCGCTGGTGAAATCGTTGAAAGTTCCCGTCACAGGGAAGATCCGCTTGGGATGGGACAAAAATAAAAATTACAAACTCATCGCGCGAATCGTGGAAGAAGAAGGCGGTTCACTGATCGCGGTGCATGGACGGACGAAGGAACAACGCTACAGCGGCGACGCCGATTGGGACGCGATCGCTGAGGTGAAGTCCACGGTTCGGATCCCTGTAACAGGCTCGGGCGACGTCCGAAGCGTGGTTGATATCCAAAGAATGAAACAGCATACACATTGCGATGCGGTGATGATCGGGCGCGGCGCGATCGCTAATCCGTGGATCTTTGCGGGCTATGACCGCGAACAAGTGCCGCACGAGTTGGTGATGGAGACCATCCACGAGCATTTGGCGAAGAGCGTGCAGTTTTACGGCGAAGAGGATGGGCAGAGACTCTTCCGCAAGTATGCGGTGCAATATCTGTTGCTGAGAACGCTCGACCGCAACGCGCGCAAAGAGATTTTGAAAGAACGACCTTCGGGGGAATTTTTGGAGATGTTGAATCAGGTTTATGTCACAATGGAGAATTAAATAAAACGAGCGCAGAAGAAATTCTGCGCTCGTTTTATTATTGGGCGATTTGGTATACGTAGACAATACCGCTTCCTACCGTCACAATGAGTTGTTTTCCATCAGGCGAGAGATATAACCAGTTCACCCATTCAATATGGGTATCACTTTCAGGCATGATATAGATCTCCCCAAGTAGATTCAAAGAATTGGAGTCGAGAATGCAAATTTTGCCTTCCCGTGTATCGTAGCCGCGCGTGAACAATAGTTGCCCATCGATGGAAATTGGACCCACAGGCGAACATCCTTTCGGTAGCTGTGCGGGAAGTTGATAAACACCCAGGCTTTGACCAGTTGCCAGATCAAACCCATTGTCGTTGATATAAAAACTGTTGTTCGACATATCTACATCGAAAAACTCAGGGAAGTGCGGGTTGAGCGTAACCATGCCATTGTAATACTCCAACGCGGGAGATTGAATAACATAATTGGTCGCGCCTGAGTTGACGTTCCAATTAACAACCGTTCCCCAGCTCCCAAACCCTACCAACATATTCTCGTTTGGAATGAATTCAAGATACGTGGAGAAGATTCGAGATGACATGCCGATTTCGTATGCATCCACAGCCGTTTCTTCAAAGTAGTGCAGAAGTTTTCCGTTTGCCAAGTCCCATAACTTGATATCGCAATCCTGCCCAGCAGAAGCCAGATAAAGCCCATCAGGCGAAAAAGCAATGGAGTAGATCGTGGCGGTGTGCGCCTGAATAGTCCGAATGCCCTCCCCAGAATCCAAGTCGCGGATCTGGATGTTTCCTTCACTATCACCAAGGGCGATCAGATTCTTGATCGGCGATAGGGCGAACTCGGTCATATCAAATCGGTAAAGCAAGCTTCCAGTTGCCGTTAATCGGACTTCCAATTCTTCCGCACGCTGGATCAACAAGTATTTGCTATCGTGAGAATACTCTACTCTCCATACGGGCGCATTCATATGCCTGACCCATATATGGATTTTGCGTTGGCAATATCCCATAAGATGATTGAGCCGTCCACAAAGCCGACTACCAACAGTTTGCCGTCTGGTGAATAACCAAAATCTTGCACAGGTTTTGTGAAACCGCCGATCGAACCAAGGAGATCGCCGCTCGCGCTTTCGTAAATGCGGACATAGCTATAGGCACGCATGATTCCCGTGTACAAACTGGGAGTATCGTATAAGGCGGCAAAGGTTTTACTATCTGACGAGAAGAGCGCTTTCATAGGCGTCGTTGCTACTGCCATCAGGGCGTTTCCACACATGCTAAACACGCTCAAATCGCACCCTTCAGGACCGTTACGATCGGAGTATGTAACATATGGAGCGTCATCTCTAAATGTATACAGCAGGTTTCGATTTGAATCGTACATCTCCCGAACGGAGGTCTCTTCGCTGAACGTCGCTTCGTTGTATTCATACACAAGATTGCTTTTTAGGGTCTGTGTCCCGTCGGGAGAGTTCAATATTATCTTGTTATAGTCGATCACTCCATCGGGTTCGAGCCAGATCGCTCCGTTTTCAGCTGTTATTTTTTCTGCATACGGAAAACTCAAAATATGAGTGGTTATGGCGTCGTAGCTGGAGCGATAAAACTTGACCTTGCTTCCGTCGCTACTGAAATAAAATTCATCGAACAATATTGGTTTGGGGAATGCAACCCATGAAGGAGGTTGATCCAGCGCATTCATATCGTAGATCGTCCAGCCCATTTCACTGACGGCAACGAACGAATTCCCATCTGGAGTGAAACCAACCCCCAGAATTGAACCTCGTCCCCACTGTCCAATTTGCTTGAGTTGTGCAAAATTATTAAGCCCAATCGCTTCAGGGTTTTCTGGAATGGGTGTGCCAATCAATGCGAGTACATCGGTAGGTGTTGAAAAGGGTTGTTGTGTAACGCTAGTAGGTAAGCTGGTTGCGGTTGCTGGCAGCGCTTCAGGTAAGAACTCATCTGGAACTTTGGATTCAGCAGGCAAAATACGGACCGAACTTTCAACGTCTTCAACTGTCGGTGGTGGGGTTGCTTGGGGGGAGCACGAAACAACAAAAGCAAGTGTAATAGCAAGGTGAACGACCAAAGTTGATCTACGCATGTGACATCTCCCTTTTGAATGATTTTATGCTACCTATAACGGATAATGACGCTACAAAGTTTCAAGCATTGTTCAACCTTCGTCCTCAACTCAAGCCCACATCCAGAATCATCATGATCACAAACCCGAGCATCGCGCCGGACGTGGCGAAGTCGGTGTTCTTTGCCAGTTGCGATTCGGGGATCAACTCTTCGACCACCACGAAGATCATCGCGCCTGCGGCGAATGCCAACGCGTACGGCAGGATGGGTCGCATTAACAACACAGCTCCCGCGCCGATCATCCCTGCGATGGGTTCGATCAACGCGGACGATTGCCCGTACCAAAAACTTTTTAAGCGCGACATTCCCTCTGAACGGAGCGGCACCGAAACCGCAACGCCTTCTGGGAAATTTTGGATCGCGATACCGATGGCGAGCGCGACCGCGCCTGCCAGAGTGGCAGAGGATAAATTTGCCGCGACCGCGCCGAAAGCAACGCCGATGGCAAGCCCTTCGGGAATGTTATGCAATGTGATCGCCAGCACCAACAAAATACTCCGCCTCCATTTTGTTGGAACTCCCTCCGCTTCGTTGACAGGGAATCCCAAATGAAGATGAGGCAAAAATAGATCAATGAGACGAATGAACGCGCCGCCAAGTAAAAATCCAATGGCGGAGGGAAGCCAGACTGGCACATCGTTCGTTTCGCGCGTCATCTGAATGGCGGGCGCGAGCAGTGACCAAAAACTTGCCGCGATCATCACGCCCGCCGCGAAGCCGAGCATCCCGTCTAACAATTTGCGATTCACTTGTTTGAAAAAGAACACTGTCGCCGCGCCGAGTGCGGTAACAAACCATGTGAACGTGGTGGCGATCAATGCCTGCCATACGGGGTTGAGTTGAACGAACCATTCGCTCATGCAATTTCTCCGAATCCAAAATTTGGACACAACGTATCTAATTTTGATGCATTGCGTTCGCAAAGCGAGTATAGCAAATTTCAAAACGCGCGCAAATGAAAACAGAACATAAATTCTGTTATACTCGACCTCACCCCCTGCCCCTCTCCTAAAGGAGAGGGGGGAGTTGAACATGGCAAAAACACAAACACGATATGTCTGTCAGGAATGTGGGCGCGTTGCCGCGTCGTACATGGGAAAATGCCCGCAGTGCGGATCGTTCAACAGCATGGTGGAGGAAGTGATCCACGATGAGCCTGTGACGAAGTCCACAGCGGTTCGCGGACTCACGGGTCGGTCTGCCCCGCGTTCCATCGGCGATGTCTCCGCGGGAGACGAAGACCGCATCCCCGTTCCCATCGAAGAATTCGCGCGCGTGCTAGGCGGCGGAATTGTGCCGGGCTCTATCGTGTTGGTCGGCGGCGACCCGGGCATCGGTAAATCAACGTTGATGTTGCAGATGGCAATGGAGATGGCTGGGCAAAAAAAGGTTTTGTACGTGTCAGGAGAAGAATCAGAACGACAGATCAAGATGCGCGCAACGCGTTTGAATGGCAATGTAAGGGCGGACGGCCGTCCGCCCTTACCCGCAAATTTATTGTTGGTCACCGAAACCAATCTCGAAATCATTTTGAATCACATCAGCGAAGTGAAACCTGAATTGTTGATCGTGGATTCGATTCAAACGGTCTACCTCTCCAGCATGGACTCGTCCGCTGGATCAGTGAGTCAAGTGCGCGAGTGCTCCTCGCAGTTGCGCGAGTTGGCAAAGACTAGCGGAATCTCGGTCTTCGTCATCGGGCATGTGACCAAAGAAGGGACGATCGCCGGTCCGCGCGTGTTGGAACACATCGTGGACACGGTCTTGTATCTCGAAGGTGACCGCTTCCAAGCCTATCGTCTGTTGCGTTCGGTGAAGAATCGTTTCGGCGCGACCTCCGAAGTGGGCGTGTTCGAAATGCGCGAAGGTGGGCTCGTCGAGGTGACGAATCCATCCGAAGCGTTTCTCGCGGAGCGGATGGTCAACGCGGCGGGATCCGCGATTGCAGTCACAATGGAAGGCACACGCCCAATCCTCGTCGAGGTGCAAGGACTCACCTCCCCGACTCAATTCGGCAACGCGCGTAGAACTGCCAACGGAGTTGATTTCAACCGCCTGTTGTTGATCTCTGCCGTGTTGACTCGCCGTGTGGGATTGAAACTTTCAGAGCAGGATGTGTTCGTCAACGTGGTGGGCGGTTTGCAAATTGACGAACCCGCCGCCGACCTCGCCATCGCCGCGGCAATCGCTTCTTCATGGAAAGATGTCTCGGTCAAAGCGGACGCGGTGCTGATCGGCGAGATCGGTCTCGCGGGCGAATTGCGGATGCCCAGCCAAATGCAGGCGCGTCTGCGTGAGGCGCAAAAACTCGGCTTCAAAACCGCCATCGTGCCGAAGGCGTTGCGAAAAGGCGAGGGGTATCCGAAGGGGATCGAGATTGTCGAAGTCCGCTCGGTCGATCAAGCGTTGAACGCGGCGTTTGCCTCAAAGGAAAAGCCGAAATCTCCGCCGCACATGGCGTAAACCTATGACGCAATACATCTCACCCGAAATCGAACACATCGATCTTGAAAAGTTCATGCGCGAGGCGCTCCTCGAAGCGGATGAAGCGGGGAAGGCGGGAGAATATCCCATTGGCGCAGTCCTTGTGCTGGATGGCGAGGTCATTTCACGCGGACGGGCGCGTCACAAAGAAAACAAAAATCAAATCAGTCATGCCGAATTGAACGCCTTGCTCAACGGCGGCGAAAAACTATGGACGGACTACAAACGCGCGATTTTGTTTACAACCGTCGAACCCTGTCCAATGTGCCTCGGCGCGGCGGTCATGGCGGATGTGCCGCATATCATCTACGCTTTACACGATGCGATCGTTCACTCCAAAAAGACTCTGGAAGCCAACCCATATGTCAGGCGGCATCTCAAGAGTTACTTTGGAGGGGTCTTGGAGGAGGCATCCGCGCAACTCATCGGGAGATACGATGGCAAAATCCTGAAATACATGCAGACGGGGAGTTTCTGACGCAACCAATTTACATCTCCTCCGTATAAAAGGCAGAAGGAGATATACAATGAACGTAAAAATCATCTCAGCAATTCTTATTCTTGCCCTGGCAAGCATGGCGTGCGGATTTAGCGTTGACCTTCCCGAGCAGGTCAAGGCGGGACCCGAGGTCAAAGAAACGATATCAGTAGCAGACCCGGGCGAAGATGAGACGCGGTTGCTTCTGTCTTTCGGCGCGGGGAATCTGAACTTGTCCGCAGGCGCGAAAAACCTGGTGGATGGCACCGCCGTCTACAATGTGGCAGACCTCAAGCCTGAAATCATCGAAGACGGCTCGCAGATCGAGATCAAACAGGGCAATTTCCAAAAACTTCCGCCGTTTGACGGAATGAAAAACGAATGGACTTTGCAATTAGGCTCGTCGCCGATGGAGTTGGAAATTTCGGCGGGCGCGTACGAAGGCGCCTTTGAACTGGGCGGGCTGGCGCTCACAAACCTCACCATCAATGACGGCGCGGCGGATGTGAGCCTTTCATTCTCCGAGTTGAATCTCGCGGAGATGTCCGAGTTCAAATACTCCACCGGCGCATCGGATGTGCGCATGGATGGGCTGGCGAACGCCAACTTCGAGCGTTTTATCTTCAACGGCGGCGCGGGCAATTACACCCTCGACTTTTCAGGCGACCTGCAACGCGATGCGACAGTCAGCGTTGACTGCGGCTTGAGCGACCTCACGCTCATCATCCCAGAGGGTGTGAATGCGGTGGTCACGATTGACAGCGCGTTGGCAGATATCAATCTCGGCGACGGCTGGTCGCAAAAAGGAAGCGTCTATTCGCAAGTAGGCAACGGCCCCACATTAACCATCATCGTCAACATGGGCGCGGGCGAGATCACGATCAGGAAATAAGACTCATGAAATTTAGGCGCAGACACTTGCATCGAACGCAAGCGCCGCGCGAATGCCGATTCAAACCGGGTAAAGAAGAAAAACCGAACGCTTTGCATCAGCGCCTCGATGAGGCGGCAAAAAAAAACAGACTCGCCCCGAACCAAGTTCGGGGCGAGTCTATGTATCTCTTGAATCGACGCGCTGGTTTACTTCGCGAATGTCCTTGATTGCTCCACATACGCCAGGCTTTGATGCCTGAAATACGTGTTGTACAGCGTGGCATAATGCCCGCCTTTTGCAAGCAAGCCATCATGATTCCCCTCCTCGATGATCGCGCCTTTTTCCATCACCACAATTCGATCCGCCGCTTTCACAGTGGATAAGCGATGCGCGATAAGGATGCTGGTCGAATTTTTGAGAATGAGATTCAGCGCCTGCTGGATTTGATATTCGGTGAACGGATCGATGCTGGCGGTCGCCTCATCGAGGATGAAGATGGCGGGCTTCTGCATGAGGACGCGCATCAACGCCACGAGTTGACGCTGACCCATCGAAAGAAGCGCGCCTCTCTCCCCGACTTCGGTCTGGATTCCATTCGGCAGCGTTTCCAACCATTCGCCATCCCCGATCTCGCGCGCCATTTTCAACATCTCCTCATCCGACACGTCCGGCGCGGCGTAGCGAATGTTGTCAGCAACGGTCCCTGAAAACAAGAACGGGACTTGCGACACGATGCCGAGTTGCTTGCGATATTGCGCAAAGTCGAACGTGCGGATGTCGCGCCCGTCCACGAGCAGGCGTCCCTGCTGAAATTCGTAGAAGCGCGCGATCAACTTTGCAATGGACGACTTCCCTGCGCCGGTATGTCCTACAAGGGCGAGCGTCTCTCCAGGTTGGATGAGCAGGTTGAAGGTCGAAAGGATCGGTTCTTTATCCGTATAGCGAAAATGCAGATCATCAAAGTGGATGTGTCCCTTTAATGGATGCACATCCTGTTTGTCGGTTTGAATCACGTTCGGGTCGGCGTCGATGAGGGCAAAGGCGCGTTCGGCGGCGGAAAGCCCCGCTTGGATCTGCGCCCAGAACGCGGAGAGATTCAGGACGGGAAAAAAGAACTGATCGAGGCTCATGATGAAGAGATACCACGCGCCCACGCTGACGATGCCCTGCGCCGCGCTCAACCCGCCCACATAGATGAGCACGCCGACGAAAATTCCGCCGAGCGCGTTGAGTGTGGGAAACACAAGCGATAAGACAAATCCGCGTTGCACATTGACTTGATACGATTGCTGGTTCGATTCGTTGAACGAGTTGAAAATGCTTTCTTCCTGTCGAAAATTTTTCGCGATGGAAATACCGCTGATGGTCTCTTTGATGGCGGCGTTCACATCAGCCATGGCTTTCATGCCGCGCTTGGTAACGCGCCGCGCCAGCACGCGGAAGCCGCCAGCGATGGCAAAAATGATCGGCAGAAACGCAAACAATAACAACGTTAACTTCACGTCTGTGCGGAACAGCACCACGCCGAGGATCACCGCTTGAACCATCTGCGAGCTGATGTCGGTGACGATGACAATGAGTTGACCAAAGTCGTTGGTGTCGGAGGTGATACGCGAGACAATGCGCCCCGATGAAAATTGATCGTAGAAGGAGAGGTCATGTTCTGCCGCGGCGCGGAAGGCGCGCGTGCGCAGGTCGAGCACCACATCGCCCACCGCGCGTACCACGAGACTGCGCCGCGCCCAGTTCAAGCCCCATAAGCCTACGCCTACTCCCAGCACTGCCAACGCAACAAGGCTGATGGCGGTCAGGGATGGCTCGCCTTTCAACAGGTCTATCATGCGAGAGACAACCACAGGCAACGATGCGCCGATCCCTGCGATGACAATGACCAGCGCGGTGACTGCCGCGAGACGTTTGGCTTGCGGTTTAAAGTAACCCAGAATACGCCGCGTCAATTCGCGGTCGGTATATTGGCGATCGTATTTTTCGTCGTTGAGTCCGGCAAAGAAGCCCATGGTAGTTTGGTAGTTTGGTAGTTTGGTAGTAAACAGGTACTGCGCGTTCCGTGTTTCCGTGTGTACGTGTTTACTCTCGGAATATCTTCGAATACGCCTCGGAGGTTTTCATCAACTCGTCGTGAGCGCCGATGGCGGCGATACGCCCCTTGCGGAGGACGATGATCAGGTCTGCCCAGCGGATCTGCGAGAGGCGGTGCGTGATGATGAAGGTGGTGCGTCCGCGCGCGGCGTTAGAGATGGCGCGTTGAATCTTGTCCTCGGTGGCAGAATCAATCGCCGAAGTCGAGTCGTCGAGGATCAAAATGTGCGGATCGGTGAGGAAGGCGCGTCCCAAGGCAATGCGCTGGCGTTGCCCGCCGGAGAGCGTGACGCCGCGCTCGCCAACGACAGTTTCATATCCCTTGTCGAATGAAAGGATAAAATCATCGGCTTGGGCAGACTTTGCCGCCGACTCGATCTCACTTTGAGTTGCCACGGGTTTCCCGAAGGCAATATTGTCGCTGACGGAGCGCGAGAACAGGAAGATATCCTGCTCGATCATGGAGATCTGCGAACGGAGCGATGCAAGATTCCAATCGCGCACATCCACGCCGTCTATCAACACCTGTCCATCTGTTGTATCGTAGGTACGATTGAGCAATTTGACCAACGAAGTCTTCCCCGCGCCGGTCTGACCGACAATGGCGACGGTTTGCCCCTGTTTAACTTTGAAGGAGATATTGTGTAACACCTCCTCCTGAGCGGAGCGAGCGTCAGCGAGCGCAGACGAAGGACTAGTTACCTCAATACCATCGCCCTTCGTCTGCGGGCTTCGCGAAGGGCGAACGATCCCGCTGAGGGCGTAATCGAAACTAACGTTGCGAAATTCAACTTCGCCTTTCATGGGTTCGGCGTATCCCTGCGCGTTCTGGTCGAGGTTGGTCTCGCGGTTGATCAACTCCAGAATGCGGCGCGCGCCCGACATGCCCGATGAAATTTGCGAATAGGCAAAGGTGGAAACAAACGTAGGGAATTGAAGCAACAAAAGCAAGCCGAAATACGCCACCACGTCGCCGAGATTTATCTGTCCGTTGCGAAAAAGCAGAAGAGCATGAAACAGCCCGAAAGCGTAGGCAGAACCGAGCAGAAGCATGGCGATGTAACGTCCCTCGAGGTCGCCTTGTCGCACGAAGGCGTCGCGCACGCGGCTGGCGTTCATCACGAACTTGTCCACTTCCGCGTTCTCTTGCGCCGCGCCTTTCACCACTTCCACGCCATCCAATGATTCGGAAAGATGCGTGTTCATCTGCCCAAAGGTGGCGCGCACTTCGTCGGTAATCGGCGAAAGCGTTTTGAGGTAACGCGCGAGAAAAACGAAATAAAGGATCGTGAAAACGATGGGGGTGATCACCAGCGTGGGGTGATATCGCCCCGCCACGAAAATGGGCATGAGGATAAAAACGAACGAACCCACCACAAGGTTCAATCCCGGGCTGAACATGTAATTGAGTTCGCGCACATCGTTGGTGGAACGCGCCATCGTATCGCCGACGGGTTGCAAGTTGTGGAAGGTCATGCTCTTCCCGAGCAGGGAAAGATATAACTCATCGCGCACCTGTCGCTCCATATGCTGTGCCAGCAATTCCGCGCCGAAGTTTCTCCCAAGTTGCAGCACGCCGCGAATCACCTGCGAGATGCCAATGGTCAACGCAAGCGGAAGGAGAACGCTCGTATCAGGATTCTTTTGAAGCATCGCATTGAACGCGTTGCCGGTGAGCACAGGCACTACCGCCGCGAGACCCGCATTCCCCACCGCGCCGATCACCATCATAAAAATGATCCAGCCGTGCCGCGAGGCGTGAGACCAAACCCAGCGCGCTGGGCTGGAGCGGTCGGCAGTGTGGGTACGATGTAATGAAAATTCAGCAGGAGTAGATGTTGTAATAGACATGACAGAAAAAGTCCCTCGCGGCGTTTGTCTATTGCCACGAGAGATGAATATGGCTAAATTCTACCACGCAGGACGCGCAACTTATGATTTGGAGAAGGGTTGTCGTATTTAGATTCGCCCGCATGGGCGGTCAAAATCCACTTTAGGAGTGTATGAAATGGCTACAATTGCTGCTTGGTGTACGGCTTTATTCTTCCTTTGGTATGGGCTCTCCGCCTTCGTGCCGGCGCTTGCGACTGATATGTTCAAAAAGATCGGCGCGGTATTGGCAATAATTGTCGGCTTGGTCGGTTTGCTTGCCCTCCTGGGCATGGGCTAAACCAAGAAAACAGCCTCCCAAACGGGAGGCTGTTTTCATTCAAGATCAGCAATCAATTCCGCGAACCGCATCGAAAATTCCCAGCCCGTTTTATCTTCGACTCCCCACCACGCAGACAGAATCGCGTGCGCCAGACTCCATTCAAGGATGCGCTCGCGCTCGAACCCCAAATGCTCGCGCAGGATGTCAACCCGCCTCTCTATCCGGGACTTCAACCTGCTTCCTCCTGGCAGCTTCTCCCACGGGTTCATCATCAGCGGACCCACCTCATAGCACGCGGGACCGATGACTCCCTTTGGGTCAATCACCAGCCATCCGCGCTCGGAAGACAAAATGTTGAAGTGATGAAAATCCCCGTGCATCAAAACGGGATTGTGATTCTCCGCAAACAAATCTTTCACCGATCTTTCAACCCGCCCCACAAGTTTTTCATCCAACGGACCCGTCCCGCCGCCAAACATTTTCCGCAATCGTTTCAATCCCTCGAACCAATCGCGGAGTTGGATGAATTTACTCCAACTTGTCATCCTGAGCGACAGCGAAGGATCTACACCCTCGTAGCCGAGACCCTTCGCCCCTTCGGGGCTCAGGGTGACATGATTCAGCGGTCTCCAAACCCTCTTCATCACCTCCGCCGCGATGCGAGTCGCTTCCTCATCATCCTCCAGCGTGGACAACATTTCACCAGGTTGTAGCCGTTCCAGTAAAAGAAATCCCTTTTCCTCATCCGCATCGATCAATTTGCAAGCGCCTTCGCCGTTGAGCAATCGCAACGCCACGATCTCGCTCGTCAATTCATCGCGGGGGATGCCGAGTTTGAGAACTATGCTCCCCTCTCCTTTTAGGAGAGGGGCTGGGGGTGAGGTCAGATCCGCGTACGCTACAAAATTATAGGAAAGATTCGGGATGGGCTGAATGTTCGTCAACCCCCAACGCGCGGAGGCTTCTTCAATCAACGCGGGGAGGTTGGCGAGGAATTGTTTCCCATCTTCGCCAAAGGTATTGGTGATTGTGGAGATGAAATCGGAAGGGAGAATGAGCATACAAACATCCACAGGAATCAAAAAGACGACGGTTGCCGTCTTCGTGAATACCCTAGGCAGTTTCAAGTTGCAGGATGTTTAATTTTTCCTGACCAATCCGCGAACTGAGATTCAGGATTTCAATCCCAACAACTTGATTGTTTTTGTCGAAATCCAGAATTACGCCTGGTTGCACTTCCTCTGATTCAACAATTGCGCTTTCATCCAATCGAAAGTAAAGCGCGTCATTTTCTTTGTCAATTTTCAATCTCATTTCGTTCTCCTTCGCCGATCCAAAAACAAGGTCGCAATTCGGTTTGGTTCAACGCTTTCATTTACGACCACATGTAAAATCCGATTCTCACGTTCAGGCAATGATTTGAAATAATGCATATTGCCATCGCCTTCAATGCTCTTTTCGTCTGGCAAACGGATTGCATCCAAAACCCATTGCTCAGGAATCTCACGCTCCTTAAGCATATCTCTGGCATGGATGGTGAAAATGAGATCGGGCATTGCTGTTTGCCTGTTTCAGTTTACCACAATCAGTATTTCACGAAAGTTCAGGCGACAATTACACTGTCGCCTGCCCCGTTCGCGCCGAATGTGTTGGTAACATTTGAAGCAAAATCAATTGGGAGATTCATATCGTTCGCAGGGGCATAGCGAGACGGTGAATCGTCAAAATCCGTGATGGATTCGCTGTGCCCCTACGAGTTACACAGGAAACAACTTCTCAAACACCTCAGGGCAATACTTCTGAACCATCTCGCTTGAAAGACCGTTCTCCTTGCAGATCTCCGCGTACAGATCTACGGATGGACGTTTGATCCGCTTTTGCGTTTCCACATCAAGCCCCCAGAGTCCGAAGCGTTGAGTCCAGCCGCGCTCCCATTCGAAGTTATCCACCAGCGACCAGTGGAAGTATCCCTTCACGGGGAAGTTGAAATTCACCGCGCGCCACACCTGATGGACGTGTTGCGCAATGTAGCGCGGACGCATTTTGTCCTCCGCGTCTTCCACTCCGTTTTCGGAGATGTAGATCGGCAGATCAGGATACGTCCGCACAGCCCACTTGATCGAATCGAAGATTCCCTGCGGAATGTTGGCGATGAACTTCGTCGCGCTGAAATCGGAATCGGCTGGGTAGTATCGTTTCCCAAACAACTCTTTGGGATTCGTAATGTCGAATTTGATGGTATCCACCGAATAATAATTGACGCCGAGATAATCCTGCGTCCCTATCGCTTCGGGGATGCGCACATTGCCCATCGGCGACCTCATCACGCCGTCGCTGATCGCGCTGGGGAACGCCATGTTGATTCCGTTGTATTGAATGTTCCGCATGAGCCTGTCAAGCGGCGACCATGAAGTTTGAGCGACCATCGGACGATAATGCAACGCATAACCCACCCGCGCGTCCTTTTGAATCTCGTGGATGGCGTGATACGCCAACACATGACCAAGCAATAAATTCGCCTGCACTTGCATGGCAACTTTCAACCCGCGCCGCTTTGTGGGGAACACGCCTGCCACGTAGCCGCTCAAGGCGTACACGTTCGGCTCGTTGATCGTGCACCAGAACGAACAATATTCTTTCAACGCGTCTACCGTCTTGCGGACGAACTTCTCAAACATCACGGCGGCTTCGTCGTGTTCCCAGCCGTCCATTTCATAGAACCACAGCGGATCGGAAAAATGATGCAGGGTCACCATCGGAGTCATGCCGCGTTCGCGCAGTCCGCGTAACATGGAGCGATAACGTTCGAGCGCGTCTTCGTCCCACGTGTCGGGCGTCGGCTGGATGCGGCTCCACTCCACCGAAAAACGATGCGCGTTCTGTCCGCCCTCTGCGGCGCGGTCGAAGTCTTCCCTCCAGCGTCCTCCCCACCAATCGCAGGCGAGACCAGATGTCCCGTTGGTGTGACCGTCTTGTTCCCACTTCCACCATTGGTTGTTTGTGTTGTTGCCTTCCACTTGATGCGAGGATGTCGCCGTCCCCCATAAAAATCCGCGTGGGAAATGATAGGTTGCTTGGGGCACTGTAGTCTCCTAGTCTTCTAGTCTCTAGTCATCTAGTCTCTTGCCTTGCAAGATATGCAAGATATAACGCGACCGACCCCGCCACCGCCGCGTTGAGCGACTCGACTTGCCCCCGCATCGGAAGTTTCAACACGATGTCGCATTTCGCGCGCGTGAGCTGACGGATGCCATCGCCCTCGCTTCCGACCACGAGTGCGGTTGCCCCAGTTAAGTGACGCTGAGTCTTCGCCCCGACCGTTTCCCCGTCTTGATCGAGTCCCACGACCCAAACGTTTTCTTCTTTGAGCGCGTCGATCGCCTGCGAAAGATTCATCCGCGCGATGAGCATGTGCTCGCTCGCGCCCGATGACGCGTTGACGACAGCAGGCGTGACCTCCACCGTGTGCGCCAGCGGAATGATGATGCCATGCACGCCCGTCGCTTCGGCGGTGCGGATGAGCGTGCCAAAATTTTGCGGGTCGTTCAACGAATCGAGCAACAACACGAACGGAGGCTCGTTCTTTTTGCACGCGTTGTCCAGAATGTCGAGCAGGTCGGCATACGGATACTTGCTCACCTCCGCGACGACTCCCTGGTTGTGCTCATGGATCTTATCCAGTTGCGGGCGTTTCGCTTTGACAACTTGAATCTTTCGCTGAGCGACCAACGTCATCACATCGGCGAGCTTGCCTTTGATCTGCACATTATCGGCGAGTTCGATCTTGAAGACCTCCCTGCGTTTGGCGCGCAGGGTTTCGTAGACAGCGTTGCGGGAGTAGATGAATTCTTTCATAGCAGGTTGATTGTACCTAGAAAAAGATTGCCGGCGCTAACCGGCAAAATATGAGCGCCATTTCAATGAAACAAGAAGATGCCAGCGAAATCCTATTCATCTGAATGAGTAATAGACATTGTCCGAAATTAATTTGGGACGCTGATTCACGCTGGCACACGCAGATTTTTCTTCCTAAATCAGCGAAATCAGCGTTCATCTGCGTCCAAAAAGCGTTCTATAAGGTAATCAACGAAAATCCATTCATCTGGGGAATAATCAAAACTCACGGGCGAACCACCACCCGCCACAAACGCACCTCCCCATCCACGCCGCCGGTGGCGAGGAAACGCCCATCGGACGAGAGCGCCAGCGCGCCGTTGCCGCCCGGCGGATCCGCTTCGAAGACGATCGCAAAGGTTGATGTATCGTAGACGCGCACCATCCCATCTCGCGAGGCGGCAATGAGCAGGGAACCGTCCGCCGAGAATATCACGTTCTCCACGGTGTCCGGGAAACCGCGCAAGTGTTGGATCAGTTTGCCGGTTGTCAAATCCCATAGCCAGACCGCGCCCTCGGTGCAATCATCGTCCACGGCGAACGAACAGGTGGCAGTCGCCGCCACGGCGTTATCAACTGAAATGGCAACATCGAGCGAGGGGTGCGGATGATTGAGCGTGAAGACCGATGTTCCATCGCTTGTCCGCCAGACTTGCACGTTGCGCGAAGCGCCGCCGCCTACCAGCCAGCGTCCGTTTGGCGAATATGCCAGCGCTGTGACGTTAACATAATCGGGAATCTTCAACAGCGGCTTCCAGGCGCTGGTGGAATAGACCCAGATTGCTGCCGTGAGATATTGCGGATCGTCAAGCCCGCCCACGGCAATGGTCTCGCCGTTCGGCGAAAAGTTAACCGTCCCAACCTGGTTGGGGAATTTCAGAGTCTGCAAAAGAATGCCCTCGCGCCAATCCCAAATTTTGGCTGTTCCATCGCCTGAGACAGACGCCAGCATCAAACCGTCCGGAGAAAAGGCAAGGTTCCACACAATGCCACGATGACCCTCCAGCGCGCCGATCTCCTCCCCGCTCCCCGCATGCCATAGATGGATCGTAAAATCATTCGTATCGCCCCCCGCCCCCGCCAGAACCTCGCCATCGGGTGAGAACGCCAGCGCGCGCGTGGTTTCCGGCACATCGATATTATTAAAAATTTCAAGCAGATTCAACGTATCGACTCGGATTACCGCCGGGGTCGGACTGGCAAGCGGCATACCAATGCCCGGCTCGAGCGTTTCTGTGGCAGGCAGGCTCGAAGGCGTGGGGGGTAAAGTTGCCGTGGCAGGCAGGGTGGCGCCCGGCGTTGGCACCACCTGCACCGAGAATGTGCAGGCATCCAACAACCAGGCGCACAGAGACAGGCTTGCAATCAAAATTCGCAATCGCGGCTTCATTGTGACGCGATTATAAACTGGACTTTCGCAATGACAATCGAATCGCGCGCGGGTCGCGCCCAAACGCGAGACGTTTTGCCCATGTGGTGGGAACATCGCGCAGATCGCGCGCCTCCAAACCAGCCCTCGACCTGGTCTCCCAACCTGCCGCGTTCAACACGCGTTCAATTTGATTCGCTCCCGAATCCAAAGCCCAGCCTGCCGAGGCGAGCGCGTCCGCGTTGAGACAAAGATCCATCCCTGCGCGCGGACAAGACACGCGCGAAAGCCCATCCAGCACATGCGCATCGTTATTCAACAAACCTTCGATCAAACTTCCCCAGGGGAAGTTAATGCTGACGGATGACACAAGTCCACTCAATTCACGCGGTAAAGATTGCGCGTTGGCGATGACGAATAACGCATTCGACAACTTCCTTTGCGAGTTGACGCGTAAATTTTCGCGGCACGAGTCTATGCCGATGAAAAATGTTTTCATATTTTGTTCCGCGCTCTTGCAGACAAATCGCCCGTCGCCTGTGCCGAGATCGAGCGAGATATTTCCAAAACCTGCAAGCGCTTCCTGTAATTCAATCGCATTCATTTCACGGGACCGCCTGCCCCGAATCGTTTCCATGAGAAACCTCCATTCTGTCGTGTGAGATAACAGCGGACAGAATGAGGCAGGCGGCGCGCGCGCATGATGGAGGAACGCGAAAATGCGGCGTTGTCAGGCGCCGTCTAAATCGTCGGGAGTGGGTTTTTTACGGGTTAGTGGGAAAACAAAACAAGCCCATTGGGCTTTTAAAACGATGCTACTTGTTTCGAGTACGACTTAACAGGGTGGTCGGGTGAAGTTCCTGTTCATGGCTAATATTCTAGCACCTACACCCAACTCTGAGGATTAGAAATGGGTTTGAAATTTCAGGTTGCCATATTATAGATCGCGAGTAGGATGGTGAGATCTGCCGCCATATGACCCAGCACAGGCGCAAGCAAGCCGCCATCCTCTTCGCGCGCGACCTGTCTCCAAAACCAGCCCGCCAGCGCAAGCGCGGCAACTGCAAACAAGATCGAAACGATGGGGGCTTTGCGAATCAGAATCAATGCGTGGAAGCCCGCATAAAGCAAATCGGAACGATGCAAACGTTTCGTCGCGCTTCCCAAATATGCGCGCCAGAAATATTCCTCGACGAACGGGTTGACCAGCGCAAAATACGCGATGAAGGGAAGCCATGTTCGAGCGTTCAGCCCCAGGGCTGCAACTTGCGACGGGAGATCGTTTGCAATGCCGAACACATCCCACAGAAAAAACAACGCAAAGCCGCTGGTTCCGCAAACCAAAAGGTTCAGCGCAATCCATTTTTTATTTGAATTTTTGAGTAACGTTGAAAGCGGGATGCCCGGTCTGGCGATCAACAGCGAGCCGATGATCGCCGCGTGAAAGCCAAGCAATGCCGCCCACGCGCTGTGAAGCACGAACAACCCCAGAAACACCGCAAGATACGCCAGCGCCGGCGCGATCCATTTCATGAAATTTGTGTGACGATCGTGTTTTTCGCGCCGGCAGAAATTAATGCGGATGAAATATCGTCAGCCTTTTCCGCCTCTGCGAGCGCGATCATGTTCCCGCCGCGTCCTCCCCCGCTTAGTTTTGCCCCAGCCGCCCCAGCCTTTCGCGCCGCCTCGACCAGCGAGTCCAATTCGGGCGAGGAGACCATCATCTCTTGAAGCAATTCGTGATTGTGATTCATCAACCCGCCAAGCAATTTCCAGTCGCCAGTCTCTATTTTCTCTTTCGCGTGTCTCGCAATCTCTCCCACGTTGTCGAACACACCCTCCCATTTTGCCCGATCCGCTTCCCAAAGTTTTCTCACATCCGCAACAGATTCCTTCGTCGGCGCGGAGATGCCCGTGTCGCCGATAACGATCGTGAATGGTCTGCCGACTTTGAAGGTTTCAATGAGTTGACCTTTTACAAAATATACGGGCTTGGCATACGCGACAACCGTGTTATCGATTCCCGATGGCGTGCCGTGATGAATCTTCTCGATGTCGTAGGCGAAGGCATTGACTTCTTCATCGGTCATTGGGTAATTTAAGTGTGAGGATAACGCGCGGAGGAGAGCCACCGTCACTGCCGCGCCAGAACCGAGACCGGAGGCGACGGGAATGGATGATGAGATTTTTATATTGAGGTTGGGGAATCCTCTCTCACCCCAAGCCCTGCTCCCTGCTTCGACTTCGCTACCGCTCCGCTCAGCATGAATGGGAGAGGGGGATTGGCGCGAGATGAAGAGAAAGTTATGGATGACTGAAGCAATGGGATGGTCGGAGGGAAGCGCGTTCAGTTCGGAGTGGAGGTTAATGTCGGGGGCGTGAATCCAAATCCCCGTCGAGTTTGAATCGAGAATCTCCACATCTGCATGAACTTGGGTGACCGGCACAGCCAGCGCCGGGCGCCCGTAGACCACGGCATGTTCGCCAAATAGGATGATCTTACCCGGCGCGGAGGCTTTCACGATCGGTAAAAAATGGCGATCACAGAGATCACCCACAATACTACTGTAACCTGCAGAGGGCGGTCTTTGAGCGCCACTTCGTCCGGCGCGCCCGCCGCATGACCGGTTTGAATCAATTGCAAATAGCGAAAGATGCCGTAGACCACAAAAGGAATCGTCAACATCATGCTGTGGTTCTCAGGCAGGTTCGGCGCGGTGAACGTGTATAGCGAATAGGTGACAATGGTCGTGCCGGAAACGATGGTGATCAACTGGTCGAGGAGCGGCAGGGTATAGCCATCCAGCACTTTGCGGTGCGAGCCTGCGCCGGTTTCAAGCAGGCTCATCTCGGCGCGTCGTTTGCCGAAACCAATGTACAAGGAGAATAATGTGGTGATCATATAGAGCCACGGCGAGAAACGCTCGACCGTGATCAACGCCACGCCAGCCGCAACGCGCAACACAAACCCGGAGGAAACAATGAATACATCCAGTATTGGGATGTGCTTGAGCCAGCGCGAATATAAAATATTAATGGCGAGGTAAACTGCCAGAATGACCGCGAGTGCCGGCGAAAGGAGATAACCCAGCGGAAGCGCGATGGCGACCAACGCAATTGCCGCGAGCCACGCCGCGTTCAAGGGTAGTTTGCCCGAGGCAATGGGGCGGTGTTTTTTTTCGGGGTGTTTGCGATCCGCTTCCACGTCGGCAATATCGTTGATGAGATACACCGCGCTGGAAGCCAGGCAGAACAAGAGGAAGCCTTCCAGCGTTCGCAGGAACGGCTCGCGCAGGAACAATTGTTTGTCGAACATGAGGGCAAAAAATACGAAGCCGTTCTTCGTCCATTGGCGCGGACGCATGGTTTTGATGAGCGCTGAAATCATGCGCCAATCATATCAGAGAGGCGAAGCGAATCGACAGGTCGTAACCAAATAGTTATGCGGGCTGGGTCTGTTTCTAAGCCTGAAGCCTGATTACCTTACGCTTTTAGAATCAGGACGCTGATTCACGCTGAAAACGCAGATTTTCTTTCTTTTGAATCAGCAAAGTCAGCGCTCCTCTGCGTCCAAAAAGCATTGTGTAAGTTAATCGCTCACCTTACGCAGTATAGCAAGATTTATCTTGCAAGTCTCTTGTTTTTTTTCCAGCCTATGGTCGCAAAGTGAACTTCTCTGGCGCCGTCCGCCAGGACAGGTGTGCGGTACGGAACAGCGCGTAAGGTACGTTATTCAGGAGCGTCGCGCCTGTTCGCTCACGCCCCATCGTCCTTCGGCGGCGCGGTCTGACCGTAATCCAATACCTGCCTCATTTGTGTTGCCCCCTCCGGCGGACCGACGATCTTCTTGTCCTCCATCATATCCACGAGGCGGGCGGCGCGGGTATAGCCGATACGCATCCGCCGCTGAAGCATCGAGACCGAAGCGCGTCCCTCTTTGCGGACAAGCTCAATCGCCTCCACAAGCAATGGGTCGGTTGTTGTGTCGGTGGGGCTCATCTCATCGAACATCGCGCCCTGCTTGAGCGGCGCATCCGATTTTGGGATGCCACCCAGAGTAGGTTGTGACGCGGCGGCATACGGGTTGGCGGCGCCAGCCTGAGTACGCCAGAACTCCACCAGGTTTTGAATCTCATGGTCTGAGACAAACACACCCTGCAAGCGAGCCGCCGCCGGCGCATCCGGCGCCTGAAAAAGCATATCGCCGCGCCCGAGCAGGCGTTCCGCGCCGGGCTGGTCGAGGATCACGCGGCTATCGGTATTCGACGCTACCGCAAAAGCGACACGCGCCGGGAAGTTGGCTTTGATGAGACCCGTCACTACATCCACCGACGGGCGCTGGGTGGCAAGGATCATGTGAATACCGGTGGCGCGCGCCAATTGCGCGAGGCGCGTGATGGTCTGTTCGGTCTCGCCGGGGGCGATCATCATCAAGTCTGCCAGTTCGTCGATCACGATCACAAGGAATGGAAGCGTCTTGCCGCCCTGCAATTTCATTTTGGCGTTGTAATCGGCGATGTTGCGCGAACCAACTTGCGCGAACATGTGATACCGCTTGTCCATCTCGCGCGTCATCCATTGCAAAGCGCCGATCACGCGGTCGATCTCCACCACCACGGGCGCGAGCAAATGCGGCACGCCGTTATAACCGGTCAACTCCACGCGTTTGGGGTCTACCAGGATGAGGCGCAAATCGTCCGGTGTGTTGTGCAGTAAAAAGCATGTCAGGATCGCATTCACACAGACCGATTTGCCCGAGCCGGTCGTGCCGGCAATGAGCATGTGCGGCATATTTTCGAGCGTGGTGTTGATGGCATTGCCGGTCACATCGCGCCCGAGCGCAAAGCGCAACGGGTTCTTGTTTCGCTGGAAACTGTCGCTTTCGATCAAATCGCGCAACGCCACCAGAGTCATTTCCTCATTCGGAACTTCGATGCCCACATAACTATGCCCCGGCACCGGCGCCTGAATACGGATACGCGGCGCGGCAAGCGCAAGCGCGAGATCGTCGGCGAGCGAGGCGATCTTGCTCACGCGCACTTTGATGCGCCCGTTGCGCGTTTCCACGAACAGCGGCTCCACGCCAAACTGCGTGATGGTCGGTCCGCGGTTGATCTCCACCACCTGCACCGGCGCGCCGAACGAGGCGAGCGTTTCCTGAATCAAGCGCGAGCGCCCTTGAATGAATTCTTCATTGACTTCCGGCGCCGAACCCGAGTCCAAAATTGTTTTCACATCCGGCAACTTCCACTGGATGACCGCTTCCGCGGGCTTGACTGTCGTCACCGGCTTGCCGGCCTCCGTCGCCAGAGCAGGCGACTCGGGACGATGAAGAGGCGTGAATCCGTTCGACGCGGCATCGACTCCTTCGGGCAAAAACGCTTCACCCGACGGGGAATCCTGCTTCGCCCATAGCAAGCGGATCTTACCAACGAGCGGCGCGATCCAGCGGAACAGATCCTCCACCGAAATGTCGAAGATCATCGTGATGGTGACAAGCAACCAAGCCAGCAGCGCCACAATCGCGCCCGCCGTGCCGAGGCTGTTGAATAACAACCGTTCAAACAGACTGCCAATGTAGCCGCCGCCCCAGCCATCCAACGCGGCTTCCTCCGCCAATTCCACGGGCGCAACGATGGAATGCATTGCCGCCAATAACCAAAAGAAAAAGAGGACAAGCCCGAAAGCGCGTTCCAACGAAAGCGGCGGCAATTTCTCAATGCGCCGCGCAACCAGCCACAAGCCCATAACGAACAACCCCGCCGGCAAAATGTACACACCCCAGCCCAGCATCTGACTGAGAAAGATTGTGGCGCTACCCGTCACCACACTACGTTGCGAATAGAAGAGGATCAACCCAATGAGAAGCCCCGCTACCGCCATGATCGCGCCGACCACATCGAGTTTACGTTCGGCGGAAAGAGAATCCCACCACGAGACCGGCATCGGCTGTGTGGGGGGCGAGATAGGCGGCGTCCTCCCTTTTTGCGGCGCATACTTTGGCTTGCCCTTCCCGCGCGAGGGTTGAACCGTCTTGCCTTTTTGCTTCGCGTTTGATTTCGGCGAAATGAACGGAATCTTGAGAGGCATTTTTGTAGTATAGCACAAATGGTCTGTTTTTCTTTTGGGGTAAAATGGTCAAAACAAATCAACAATTGCTTTGCCACACATGGTCCCGATGTTATTCGGGAGAGCGCGCAGAGACTCTGAGAAAAGAAAACTCAATGCTCTCTGTGTTCTCTGTGGCGGGTTTATGAGGACAAACTCTTGTTTGAAATTCTTTTTCTTGGCACCTCCGCTTCCGCCCCGTCTGCCAGGCGCGGGCTTTCGGCGCAGGTGGTAAAGCACGATGAATACCGTTTCCTCGTCGATTGCGGGGAGGGCACACAACGTCAAATATTGCAATCGGGGCTTGGGTTCAAAAACCTCTCGCGCATTTTGCTCACACACGGGCATCTCGATCATATCCTCGGCTTGGGAGGTTTGCTCAGCACATTCCTACGCTGGGAGGCGATCGACCAACTCGAAGTCTATGGCGGGCGTTCCACGCTCGATCGCGTGCACGACCTTCTGTACGGCGTCGTTTTACGCGGCAACCAGCCGCCGATGCCGCTTCATTTGAACGAGATCAAACCCGGCACGTTTTTCGAAACGGATGATTTCACCGTCACCGCATTCCCCGTCACCCACCGCGGACCGGATTGCCTCGGATATGTTTTCGAGGGCAAGGCGCGTCGTCCATTTTTAAACGAGAAAGCGACGGAACTCGGCGTGCCGTTTGGTCCCGAACGGCGGGAACTTGTCGCAGGGAAGGAGATCAGCCTCCCCGACGGCAGACGCGTCCGTCCAGACGATGTGCTGGGTCCGCTCCAGCGGGGGGTCAAACTGGTTATTGTCGGCGACACAGGGCGCACGGATAATCTTATTGAAATCTGCAAGGATGCGGACGCGCTGGTGATCGAATCCACGTATCTGGATGAGGAAGCCGAGATGGCGAAGCAGTTCCATCACCTCACCGCCAAACAAGGCGCGGCGCTGGCAAAGCAGGCGGGGGTCAAAAAATTGATCCTGACTCACATCTCGCGGCGTTACCGTGAAAAAGATGTTTTAAAGGAAGCGCAGGAAATCTTCCCCAACACATCGGTGGCGCGCGATTTCGACACCTTCCAGGTCAAACGGGACGAGTGAAAAAGTAATTTAGCGATTCGCGTAGGGCGCGTTCTCTAACGCGCCGATTTGCGTAAAAGAACGCCGAGTCGCAAGATCAACCTTGCGATGTGAGTTAATTTTTCAGGGGTGTAACCTTCCTCTCGACTAAGGCTGTCTTTGTTACTTTATAATTCTTCCACCGTCATGTAGTGACTTTGAGGAGCAAAGTACATCGCAACGATCGCAAGTTCAGTCCATTCGTCCCATTCTTCTGAGGAAAGTTCCATGTTGAAAAAAATACTTATTTTCTTTTTGGTTTTTACGCTGGTCATGGTTTCAAAACCTTCCACAGCGTCTGCCATTCCTACGGGCGTGGGAGTGATCGGCGACAGCGCCACCCAACCCTATCAGTGCATTAACCGCGGAGGGCCAACCGCCTATACGTGGACAGAGATCCTCGAGGTGGTTCGCGGCGTCAACTTCGGCGGGATGCCCTGCCAACCGTACAACAACGCCTGGAGCGGTGAAACTGTTCGCCTCAACATGACCTCCCAAACCGACAACATTCTGGACGATTTCAACAACGGGAACATCGGCAGGGTCATCAGCATGATCGGCTCGAACGATGTGTACGTGGTCGGTAGTACGCCGGATATCTCCGCCTTGCTTGCCACCTATGAGTCCAACATCCAACGCATGATCAACGCCGGCATCCTGCCGGAAAACATTTTGATCGTTGACATCTCGCAGGATAATTGGAACGAACCTACCCGGACGTATGTCAACCAATATAACGCCGGTTTACTGGACATTGCCACTGAAAAAGGCACAGCCTTCGCTTCATGGACAGGCTATCACAGCGGGCTGGCATGCCGTTCACTGGACAATGGGCAATCGTATAACTTCGGCGGACAGATGATCGCGTATACGTGGGGGAATGAATATCACAACATCCGCGTGGCAGACGGTCACCTGGGTACAATGGCAAACGGCGTGCTGGCGAACGCGATTGCCGTAAACTTTTTGGGCATTCCTCCTCTCACCGACGCCGAACTGTTATCCATCGTCAACGGAACCGTGATTCCGGGCAACCCGCCTCCCGCCTGCGCGAATCAACCGACCGCCACTGCGGGTCCAAGCCCGACTGCCACGCTCACGCGCACGCCAACCGCGACTGGGTTATTCTCTCCGACCCCGTCCCGGACACCGACAGCGACTTTCACATTCACGCCTACCTCATCTTCCGGAACATTTAACGTCGGCGAAACAACAGTTCTGGGTAATGCCTATTCCGGGCTCGGCAATCAGTTGGTCGCTCAACAAGTCACGCTGTCTCAAACCGCCACTATTCAAAGTTTGAGTTATTACGTTTCCACAGCCGGTGGGCAGATGCGTCTCGGCATTTACAGCAATGTCGCCAGCGGACCGGGGAGTCTTAGGGCGCAAACAGCGGCTTTCACCCCGGTTACAGGATGGAATACCCAAGCGGTAGTCACGCCCACCCAGTTAACTGCTGGAACTTACTGGCTTGCCTTCCTGCCGCAAAACAATACGTTAGCGGGGCGCGTCAACCCGGCTGGCGCGGGGCGGTATTACTCGTATACGTTCGGCGCGTTACCCGCCACTTATTCGACCTCGCCAACCAACAGCGCTTTCACATTCTCATTCTATGCGACTTTCTCGACAGGCGCGGTTGCATCCAACACACCCTCCACCACGCCACTGCCAACAAACTCGCCGACCAGCACGCCAACGTTGACGAACACCCCCATCGTGCCAACCAGCACAAGCTCTTTGACTGCGACCATTACCAACACGCCGCTGCCCACGAACTCGCCCACACATACAGCGACTCCGACGAACACCCCCGTCGCGCCCACCGCAACGAACACACGGACGCCGACCACCGTCCCAACGAACACCTTCACTCCGACCGCATCGCGCACGCCAACTCGAACTGCCACGCCATCTTCAAACACCATCACCATTGGCGAGACGAGTGTGCTGAGCATGGGTTATTCCGGCATGGGCAACCGACTGGTCGCGCAACAGGTTACGCTCTCGCAAAACGCCACCATTCAGAGTCTGAGCTACTACGTGTCCACCGCTAGCGGGCAACTCCGCTTGGGAATTTACAATAACTCCGGCAATGCGCCTGGCACACTGATGGCGCAGACCGCCGCCTTCACATCGGTAGCGGGTTGGAACACGCAAGTTGTGACGACCCCGGTAACACTGCCGCCGGGCACGTACTGGCTTGTTTTCCTGCCACAAAACAATACGCTGGCTGGCAGGTTGGGATTGTCCGGGGCTGGGAGGCATTATAGTTATACGTTTGGCGCCATGCCGTCAACGTACTCAACATCCTACACGAGCGATACGTTCCATTTCTCGTTCTACGCAACGCTCTCGTTACCATAACGCAGGAATATCAGTACTTCACGAAAGCGCGTATTTGGCGGTCTCTACCGCTAGGTTTGCGCTAGAGAGCGCAAACTACGCGGGGTTTTTCGCGATCTACTGAATTTAACCAAAGAGACCTCCGAAATTTCGGAGGTCTCTTTGGTTATCAGATTGCATCGCTGGTCATGATGAACAGCGGGGTCATCTCAAAACTTTCAAACTTCGGGCGGAGTCGCTCGGTGTTGTAGAACCGCTCCACGTTGACGGTCTTTTTCGTGCTGGTGACGATGTCTACCGGGATATTATCGTAGCGCCCGTTCTTGAGCACCACCAGGCGTCCGCGCACATTCTTCAAGACGAGATCGAGCGCGAGGTTGCCGTACGCCATCGGCACGATGGAGTCGATCGCGTCCGGGTCGCCGCAGCGCGTCAGATAGCCGAGCTTCTGGTTCACGGTATCCACCATGCGTCCCTTGTTATGACTGGCGGTTAATTCCCTCAATTGCGCTGAAACCATATCGCCGATGCCGCCCAACTTCATATGCCCGTATTCATCTGTGGAGCGATCCGAAAAGACCATCTCCCCGCCGTCGAAGGTGGCGCCTTCTGAAACCAGCACCACCGAGTAATGACTCGGGTTGTAACTGCGATCATACATCATCATCTCGGCAAGACGCTCGATGTTGAACTTGTGCTCGGGGATCACACAACGATGAGACGCGCCCGCCATGGTCGGAAGCATCGCCGTAAAGCCGGCGTAACGCCCGAAAACCTCGAGCACCAATAATCGTTCGTGCGAACCAGCCACAGTCCGCAGACGATTCGCGAGCTCAATGGTACGAGTCACGCACGTGCTGAAGCCGATGCAATAATCCGTGCCGGGCACATCGTTATCCATCGTCTTTGGGATGGCAACGATCTTCATCCCTTCTTTATACATGCGCACGGCATAACTCAACGTATCGTCGCCGCCAATGGGAATCAAGTAATCCAGCCCAAGAAAATCGATATTCTTCACCACCTCGGGTGTCACATCGTTGATATCGTCCGCGTACTGATCACGCAAGTGGAGTGGAAGCCGGTCTTTGCGGACCTTCGATGGATTCGTCCGCGATGTGTGCAGGAACGTGCCGCCGGTGCGCCCGGCTTTGTTGACGATCTCCTCGGTCAGCACTTGGAAGTTATTGCTATTATCCGCCTGCGAATCGCGGACGATATCCACCATCCCCGCCCAGCCGCGGCGGATACCGACAACTTTATACCCCTCGCGCAACGCGCGGATGGTCACCGCGCGGATCGCCGGGTTCAACCCGGGCACATCTCCCCCACCCGTCAAAATTCCGATTACCCCTTTCTTGCCTGTACTCATCTTTCCTGTTCTCCTCTTTCATAGACTCAAACCGTCATACGCAGCGGTCTGGATATTGCGCTGAAAATTTATATCATCGTTGGCTCTTCGTACACGCCGAACGCTTCCTTCATCACTTGGATGATCTCGCCCAGCGTCGCGTATGCGTGCACGGCTTCCATGATGTGCGGCATCGTGTTCTCCGTCCCTTCCAACGCGATTCGCAGACGATCCAACGTCTGCCCGACTCTTCCATTGTCGCGCGTCTTGCGCAGGTCCTCGAGTCGTTTGACTTGTCGGTTGTATCCTTGCGGGTCCATCTCAAGGATCGGAATCGTCAGCGGTTTTTTCTCCGCGTACGCGTTCACGCCGACGATCTTGCGGATGCCCTGATCAATTTCACGTTGATAGCGATATGCCGCGTCGGAAATTTCGCTTTGGAAGAATCCTTTTTCGATGGCGGGGATGACTCCGCCCAACTCCTCGACTCGGCGGAAGTAATCGTACGCTTCTTTCTCCATTCGATCTGTCATGGCTTCGACGAAGAAACTACCCCCCAGCGGATCCACGGTGTTCGTCACGCCCGATTCTTCCGCGATGATCTGTTGCGTGCGGAGGGCGATGGTGACGGCGTGTTCGGATGGAAGCGCCAACGCTTCATCTAAAGAGTTTGTGTGAAGCGATTGTGTCCCGCCCAAAACAGCGGCTAAAGCCTGAATCGCAACACGCACAACATTATTCTCAGGCTGTTGCGCGGTTAATGAAACTCCCGCCGTCTGCGTGTGGAAGCGGCACAACCACGAACGCGGATTCTTCGCCCCAAACGTTTCGCGCATCTCACGCGCCCAAATGCGACGCGCGGCGCGATATTTTGCGATCTCCTCGAAGAAGTCGTTGTGCGCGTTGAAGAAGAACGACAGGCGCGGCGCGAACTCGTCCACGTCCATGCCTCGAGCGATTCCCCAACGCACGTATTCGAGTCCGTCGCCGAGGGTGAAGGCTAACTCTTGCGCCGCCGTCGAACCCGCTTCACGGATGTGATATCCGCTGATCGAGATCGTGTTCCACTGCGGAACTTTCTGAGAGCCGAACTCCATCGTGTCAACAACGAGTCGCATGGAAGGTTCAGGAGGGAAGATGAATTCTTTTTGCGCGATGAATTCCTTGAGAATGTCGTTCTGGATCGTGCCGCGCAGTTGATCGAGCCTCACGCCGCGATTCTCCGCCGCGGCGAGATACATCGCCCACGTGATCGCGGCAGGCGAGTTGATCGTCATACTCGTGGACACTTTGTCGAACGGGATGCCTTCGAACAGGATTTCCATATCTTGTAATGAAGAGACCGCCACGCCGCACTTGCCGAACTCGCCCAACGCTTCGGGTTGGTCGGTGTCGTAGCCCATCAGAGTCGCCAAATCGAACGCGACGGAGAGTCCCGTTTGTCCTTGCTCCAATAAATACTTGAAGCGCGCGTTCGTTTCTTCCGCGGTGCCGAAGCCTGCGAACATGCGCATCGTCCACAGTTTGGAGCGATGAAGCGTCGGGTGGACTCCGCGCGTGTAGGGGTACTCGCCCGGAAGTCCGAGGGAAGAAGCGTAGTCGTTATCCGCCACATCGAGCGGGGTGTAGAGTCGGTTGATGGGTTCGGAGGAGGTCGTGATGAATTCATCCATTCGTTCGGGCAGGGACGCGAGCGCCTTGCTCAACGACGTTTCCTCCCACGTTTCGAGTTGATCTTTCAATTCATCGAGTTTCTTTTTGTCGTACATGGCGGCTCCTTTAAGTAGTTGGCGTTCTCCCTTCGACACGCTCAGGGCAGGCTTACGCCAACGGGGACGTTAGAGAACGTCCCCTACACATATAAACATTGGCGAATTATAACCCCCTCCCTGCCTCCCCCAAATACGACGATAATAAATTTGTATGCGGATTCAAAGTTTGAATCGTCGGATTTGGGGGAGGTGCCCCGATAGGGGCGGAGGGGGTCGGGATGGTATACTCCCCTCATGCCCCGATTTGAAATTGACGTTGACCCGTGCGATCACATCACCGCTGACGCGATCGGCAAGCCTGGTCAGCGGGTGTTTTATATTCAAGCCTATCAAGACCAGCGCACGATCACGATCATCATCGAGAAAGCGCAACTGCACTCGCTTGCCATCGGCGTTGAACAATTCCTCGCGCAGATCAACGAACAGAACCCGAACCTCACCGAAGCCTCGGGCGATTACGTGGAGGAAGTGATGCGCATCAACCCGCCCGTTGACCCGCTCTTCCGCGTCGGCGAGATCGGGCTCGGCTACGACAAAGAACGCGACCTCATTGTGTTGTTCGCAAAAGAGATCCTTACCGAGGAAGACGATCCCGAAACTGCGGCAGTCGTCCGCTTTTGGGCGACGCGCACGCAGGTGAAGATGCTCTCGCGCTGGGGCATGGAAGTCATCACGCGCGGGCGTCCGATCTGTCCGCAGTGCGGTCAACCCGAAGAACCCGAGGGGCATTTTTGTCCCAAGAAGAACGGGCATTTTCATTAAAGTCAAAGGTCGAAAGTCAAAGGTCAACATATGACTTTCGACCTTTGACCTTCGACCAACCGATGACACAACCCGATCAAACACAATTAAGATTTGCCCTCCAACACGGCGACCTTGAACTCAAAGGTCAGTTCATGCTTGGCTCGAACTACACGTTTCTGATTGAAATCAATCACGAAAATAAAACCTACCCCGCTGTCTACAAACCGAGTCGCGGCGAACAACCGTTGTGGGATTTTCCCGAACAGACTCTTGCCCAGCGCGAGGTGGCGGCGTATCTCGTGAGCGAGTCGCTCGGCTTTCACTTTGTCCCGTTCACCGCGTTGCGCGAAGACGGTCCGTACGGCGCGGGTTCGATCCAGCAGTTCATCGAATACGATCCCGAATATCACTACTTCAATTTTTCAGACGACGACAAACAACTCCTCAAGCCCGTCGTGTTGTTCGACTTGCTTGTCAACAACGCCGATCGCAAAGGCGGTCACGTGTTCTTTGAAAACGAATCGCATAAACTGTTCGCCATTGATCACGGCATCTGTTTTCACGAAGACGACAAACTTCGCACTGTGCTATGGGATTTTGGTGGGCAAAAAATTTCGGATGACTTGCTCGCTCGTCTCTCTCTCAGCCCCAGCCTGCTCGCTGACCTTCAACCTTATCTCAGCCACAGCGAAATCTCCGCCCTCTGCCACCGCGCGGACTCGATCCTCCAACGCGGAATCTTCCCCCGCCAGCCGCGTGACCGCCGCGCCATGCCGTGGCCTCCGCTATAAAATACGCCCTGAGCGGAGTGACGAGCGATAGCGAGGAACGCAGACGAAGGGCAGGCTATCTTGAAACCCTGTCCTTCGTCTGCGCCGCACAACAACCGTGCGGCTCCGCTCAGGACGAGTAATGATTTAGGAGAAAATATGCATCACAACCTCTGCTTCATCGGATTTGGTAACGTCGCTCGTTCATTGGTTCGTCTGCTCGAACGCAAACGCGATTTGTTGGAATTAAAATACGGCATCACCTATTCAGTCACAGGCATCGCCACAGGACGACACGGCTTTGCGGTGAACCCTGCTGGGATTGATGTTGGGCAGGCTTTGGAGAAAGTAGAAAGTGGAAACACCATCGCTCCACTTTCTACTTTCCATGTGGAAGATTCTCTTTCTGTCATTCAACATAGTCGAGCGTCTGTCATGTTCGAAAATTCCCCCGTCAATTATGAATCAGGTCAACCCGCCATTGACCACGTGAAAGCCGCGCTGAACGCGAACATGCACTCCATCACCGCCAACAAAGGGACGGTTGTCCACGCGTATCAAGAATTGACTGCGCTGGCAAAGTCGAAAAATAAAAAGTTTCGGTTTGAGTCAACGGTGTTGGGAGGCTCGCCCATCTTTTCGACATTCCGCGAGGCGATGCCGTTGGCTGAATTGACTTCGTTCAAGGGAATCATCAACGCGACGACGAACTTGATCCTCTCGCGCATGGAAGAGGGCGAGTCGTTCGACGACGCGGTGAAATATTGTCAGAGCATCGGCATCGCAGAGACGGACCCCTCGGGCGACGTGGACGGCTGGGATGCGGCGATCAAAGTGTCCGCGCTGGCGACGGTGCTAATGGACTCTCCGCTCAAGCCGCAGGAGGTGGAGCGAAAAGGCATAAGGGAGATAACGGCTGAGATGGTGAAGCAGGCAAAAGTCGAGAAGAAGCGCTGGAAGTTGGTCGCATCCGCTGAACGCGAAGGGGAGAGAGTGAAGGGGCGTGTGTCGCCTGAGTTGGTTGATTCGTCGTCGCCGCTGTATGGCATGATGGGATCGTCGTCGGGGTTGACGTTCAGCACGGACGTGCTGCCGAACTATTCGGTGATCGTTTCGGAGCGCGAGGGCATGAAGGGCGGACCCGAGGAGACGGCGTATGGTCTGTTCGCGGATTTTGTGAGCGCGGTTCGAGGGTAAAATAAGTGGCGAATCGTAGCGCAAGATTTATCTTGCGATTAATAAACGCAAAGTGAACTTTGCGGTACGGACGCCATCGGAGAATTTTCATGCCCATCACCAAACAACGCACGTTGGATTACATCAATCTCGAGTGGGGAAGTTATGTTGAACGATTCACTCGCCTGCCGAAAGCGGAGCAGGAGAAGCGGCTCAAAACCGTCGGATTCGAATCGTTCCGCGATATGATGGCGCACATTTTGGCGTGGTGGGAGGAGGGGATGACGATCATCATGGCGATCGCCGAGGGACGCGAGTTCGAGCGCAAGAAATATGATTTCGACGCCTTCAACGCGGAGGCGGTGGCGAAATACAAAAGTTGGGATGAAGCCGAGTTCATGGCTCACTTTGAGAAAACGCGTCGGGAAGCCGAGGCAGGCATCAAGTCTGTGAATGAGGCGGCGTTCGAGAATCGACGGGTCAGAGTGTGGGCAGACGGCATCTTCATCCATCACGCGCGCGAGCATCTCGTCGTGTTGAGTCGCTTCCTCACGCTGGACTTGTTGCAAAACGAATGGGCGGAATACGTTGAAAGTTTCAACGCTCTCGACGACGAACAGAAAAAAGAATTCTTAGCGAAGCAAGGATTTGAAAATTTTCACGACTTGGTCGCGCATATCATCGGCTGGTGGGAGGAGGGTGCGCGAATCATTTCGGGGATTTTGAACGCGCCGAACTTCACGCGGACCAGCCGCGACACCGACGCGTTCAATGTGGAGTTGACAAAAAAATACGCTTCATGGTCCGACGGCGACCTGTTCAAGCATTTCGAGTCGGTGCGCCTCGCCATGCTTGACCTGACCGCGTCCCTGCCCGACGACGCCTTCAAGAACGCGGACATCGAAGGCTGGCTCAACGATGATGTGGTCGGGCATTACGACGAACATTCGATGTAGCAGAGTGTTTTAACTCGCCTACCCAATGTCATGCTGAGCGGAGCGAAGCATCTCTACCACGACATAAGAGACCCTTCGCTAGCGCTCACATCGTCCCGATGTCCTTCGGGAGGGTGACATGATCGTAAGTGTATTTGTCCGTGAAATCCGTGTACAAAAGAAAAGTATCAAAGGTAAATTATGGAAGAACATGTTGTATATCTCGCGCTTGGCTCGAACATCGGCAACCGCGCCGCGAATTTAAAAGAGGCGATCGCTTCGCTTGCCCCGCAAATGGAAGTGAAAGCAAGATCGTCGGTGTACGAGACCGATCCGTGGGGTTATGAAGATCAGGAAAAATTTCTCAACCAAGTTGTGCGCGTCGAGACGTATCTCAAGCCCGAGCAATTGATCAAACATCTCAAGCGCTTGGAAGTCGCGCTGGGGCGGAAAGAATCGTTCCCCAACGGTCCGCGCCTGATCGATATTGACATTTTGTTGTACGACGATCTTGTGCTGTATTCGCCCGCATTGACGATTCCGCATCCGCACATGCACGAACGCGCCTTCGTCCTCGTCCCGCTGATGGACATCGCCTCCGATCTTGTGCATCCCGTGAAAAAGAAGTCCATCCGCGAGCTGGCGTTGTTCGCCGATGTCAGCGGGGTGAGGAAGTTCGAGGGGTGATGATGTTGAATTGGAAGAGATAAGTTATGGAAACAATCGAATCAAGCGAATGGTCAATGGAATGGCGCTGTAATAACTGTGGCGGGATGGGTGGAGTGCCAGCCAATAATCTGAATCTTGACGAACCCATTTGCATAGTTTGTTCTCATTGCTCTCATCCAACCTTGTATGCTTGGTGTGAAAAATGCGGTGAAGGAATGGAGCGCGAAGAAATAGACCTTACTAACCAGCCGATCTTATGGGTATGTGAGACATGTGGTAATGAATATCAGCTCCCACCATTGTTTTATCAACGTCCCGTCTATTTCAAGCCAAGCAAGTTTTCTGAATTGGTATATGTTGAAAAAGTAAAATATGATAAACACGTTCATGTAAGTATTGATTGGGTTAGAATGACACTCCTGTTTTGGGATAAACACCGAATCAAACTATTGCTTGCGTCAATGACAGCCCTTGGACTGCTTGTAGTTCTGTTCTTCGTAGCAAAAGATTCCCTCATTGCTACTTTTCTAGTGTTGTTCGTATTTGGCTTGTTTTCACTTGTAATTTTGATAGACGTGATTTCTCTGTTTGTTTCAAAAATATTTTTACTTATTTACAAAATTAGGAAACGGCAGGTGTCCTAATGGGATTTTTCTCTCGTTTCAAATCCGCCGCCCGTATCCTCCTCAAAGGCGAACCGAAAAAGAAAAGCCGCAATCCTATCCCTGCCATCACGCGCGAGGAAGTGGACGAAGCCAGACAATTCTTCCCGCGCGAAAAATTTTTCATCCTTGGTCATGCGCGCTCTGGCACAACTCTCCTCATGCGGCTCGCGCGTTTGCATCCCGAAGTGCATTGCAACTATCAGGCGCACTTCTTCACGCGCAGGCCGTTGTTGAAAGCAATGGTCGATTCGCCTGAAATGGAAGAGTGGCTCACACGAAAATCCAATCGCTGGAATCAAGGGCGCGACCTCTCTCCGCTCGTCCTCCGCGCCACGGCGGACTTCATCATGGAACGCGACGCGGCGCGCGAGGGGAAGCGCATCGTCGGCGATAAGAGTCCCTCATCCACGATTCATGGTCAAGTTGTGCGCGACATGCACGCGATCTATCCCGACGCCAAACTCGTTTACATCGTCCGCGATGGACGCGACGTGCTGATCTCGGAACGCTTTCGGAATTTTGTGGAGGACTCCAAATTTTTATCGGCGGAAGACAAACGCATCATTTCGGACCTTCGGTCTGATTCGGTTTCCTTCAGCGACGGTCGCCGTTCGATCTTCACCGAGTCGTTCATCCGCCGCGTGGCGAAGGGATGGGTGACCAACCTGCAAGAGACCGACGACGAAGCGCGAAGACTCTACGGCAAAAATTATTTCAGTTTGCGATATGAAGATTTGCTAGATAACCCGTTCAAGGAAATGTCCCGCTTATGGAAATTTCTCGGCGTGAAGTCGGTCAACAAATCGCTGGAGAAGAAGATTCAAGCCGAGATGGCGTCCAACCCTGACGAGGAATGGCAGGCAAAACGGGATGAGGGAATCGCGTCCTTTCTCCCAAAGGGACAGGCGGGCAACTGGCAGAAATTATTTTCCGCGAAGGATAAATCCGTGTTCAAGGAATCCGCGGGCGAGATGTTGGTGAAGTGGAAGTATGAGGATTTGGGAGATTGGTAAATTGGGAATTGGGAGATTGGGAATTGGAAAATTGGTGGATTAGGTAAGGAGGTTACAATGTCTGAGAAGGAGATGCGTGGCTTTGAGGATTTGGAATGTTATCAATTGGGTAGAAAAGTATTCCAGGAGGCATATCGCGTAGCGTCACTGTTGCCATCCGAGGAGAAATATAATCTTGCCGATCAACTACGCCGCGCTTCTGCAAGTATTGTTTTGAATATCGCTGAAGGATACGGGCGGTATCATTTTCTCGACAGCCTTCGTTTTTACTATATTGCCCGAGGTTCGACCATGGAAGTGTTGAGCGGCTTAATTGCCTGTGATGATCTGAAATACACGCGAGATGAAATTGATCAACAAAGAGAATTGTGTCATTCGGCATTACGATCTTTAAATGGCTATATCCGATATGTTCGCGGACAGCAACAAGGAAGACAGGAATATGGAGAGCGTGCCGTAAAAGAAGATGCGCCAACATACACCTTGTCTGATCTACCTTCCGAGTAAACCCTACCAACTTACCAACCTCCCATGTCCCAATCTACCAAATTCTTAATTGCAGGTCTCGGTTCCATCGGTCGCCGCCACATGCGGAATTTGATCGCGTTGGGCGAAAAGGATATTGTCCTATTTCGCACGCGCAAAGCGACCATGCCCGAGGAAGACCTCGCTGGGTTTCCTCAGGAAACCGATTTGCACCTCGCGCTCGAAAAACACAAACCCGACGCGGTGATCGTGTCGAATCCCACATCGCTTCATCTTGATGTTGCCATCCCCGCCGCGGAAGCGGGATGCTCGCTCTTGCTGGAAAAACCGCTCTCGCATTCGATGGATCGCATTGACGATCTTGAGTCCGCGCTCAAAAGGGGCGGCGGAAGAGTCGTCGTCGGGTTCCAATTCCGTTTTCATCCTGGGTTGGTGAAAGCAAAACAGTTGATCTCCGCTGGCGAGATCGGACGCGTGATCTCGGCGCATGTGCATTTCGGCGAGTATCTTCCCGCGTGGCATCCGTGGGAGGATTATCGTCAAGGCTACGCCGCGCGCGCGGATATGGGTGGGGGAGTTGTGCTAACCCAATGTCACTCGCTCGATTATCTTCCGTGGTTGGTAGGCAAGGTCGAATCCGTTTGGGGATTCACCGCGAAGTTGAGCGACTTGGAAGTGGACGTGGAAGACACGGCGAAGATCGGTCTGCGTTTTGAGAACGGCGCGTTGGGGAGCATTCATCTCGATTACAACCAACAACCGCCCGCGCACTATTTTGAAGTGATCGGCACAAAAGGCTCGCTGCAGTGGAATCTCGCAGACGGCGCGACGCAGATCTATCGCGCAGAATCCCCCTCTCCCGCTGGGAGAGGGGCTAGGGGTGAGGGCGCTTGGGACGTGTACCAGCCCTCCCCTGCGTTTGAACGCAACGCCATGTTCATGGACGAGATGAGACATTTCATCGCCGTCGCGCGCGGCGAGGTGGAGTCGTCGTGTCCGCTGGAGGAGGGCATCCGCGTGATGAAGCTGGCGATGGCGGTCAAAGAATCGTCATCTACGGGTCGTGCTATTTCATTATAGATTGTAACCATTTCAAAATTCAGTGGGTGAATTTTAGGTTATAATTGCGCCTCGCATCGCAAAACCAACAGAGCAATCTGTGTAAATCAAGGAGTAACTATGTCGAAAGCCAAACTGATCGCCCCATATGGGGGAAAACTGGTGAACCTTGTTGTCGAGGGCAAAGAGCGCGAGGACCTTCTCGCCCGCGCCGCAAAACTGCCTTCCATCAAGATCACCACGCGGAATCTTTGCGATCTCGAATTGATCGCCACCGGCGGATTTTCGCCGCTCACCACCTTCATGGGCAAAGCGGACTATGACCGCGTGCTCAAAGAGATGCGTCTTGCCGATGGAACCTTGTGGCCCCTCCCCATCACATTGACGGCTGACCCCAAGGAATTACCCACCGTCGGCGAGGACTTGGCGCTTCGCAACGCCAATTTCGATCTGATCGCCGTGATGACGCTTGATGAAGTCTTTCACTGGGACCCGCAGACCGAAGCCGCGCTCGCCTACGGTTCCACCGATACCAAACATCCGATGGTCTCCGAAATGGGACGCTGGAACAAGGTCTGTATCTCCGGCCCCATGAAGGTTGTCAACCTTCCCAAATATTATGATTTTGTAGACCTGCGCCTCACCCCCGCGCAGGTGCGCGAACGGCTCGAAGCGATGGGGCACGATAACGTGGTCGCGTTCCAGACCCGCAACCCTCTACACCGCATCCACGAAGAGTTGACCAAACGCGCGGCGGCTCAAGTCAACGGCTCGCTGTTGATTCACCCCACCGTCGGCATGACCAAGCCCGGCGACGTGGATCACTACTCGCGCACCCGCACGTACAAAGCGCTGGTGGATAATCACTACGACAAGAACAGCACCATGCTCAGTTTGTTGCCGTTAGCCATGCGCATGGCGGGACCGAAGGAAGTTCTGCTCCATGCCATCATCCGCCGCAATCATGGCGCGAATCACTTCGTTGTCGGGCGCGATCACGCGGGCCCGGGAAATGATTCCACAGGCAAGCCGTTTTACGGTCCGTATGACGCGCAGGAGAACATGAAGAAGTACGAATCCGAGTTAGGCGTCAAGATGGTCCCGTTCGAAATGCTGGTCTATCTGCCCGATGAAGACCGCTACGTGGAAGAGAAGGATGTTCCCAAAGGCGCAAAGACCGCCAACATCTCCGGCACACAAGTGCGCGAAGAATATCTTGCGAAGGGCAAATTACTGCCGGGCTGGTTCACCCGCCCTGAGACTGCCGAGATTTTGCGCGAAACCTATCCGCCGCGCCATAAGCAGGGATTTGGAATCTGGTTCACCGGCTTGAGCGGCTCCGGCAAATCTGCCACCACCGCCGTGCTCACCTCCCTGCTCCTCGAACGCGGGCGCGAAACCGCCATCCTCGACGGCGATGTGGTGCGCACACACCTGAGCAAAGGACTCGGTTTTAGCAAGGAAGACCGCGATACCAACATCCTGCGCATCGGCTTTGTGGCGGGCGAGATCGTGCATGCGGGAGGCATTGTCATTTGCGCCGCCATCAGTCCCTACCGCGCCACGCGCGAAGAAGCCCGCAAGATGGTGGGCGAGAACTTTATCGAAATCTTCATGGATACTCCCGTGGAAGTCTGCGAAGAACGCGACGTGAAAGGCTTGTATGCCAAGGCGCGCCAGGCAGTGGCAGACGGCAAGCCGATGGGCTTCACCGGCGTGGACGATCCCTATGAGCCGCCGATCAAACCCGAGATCGCGCTTCAGGGTTTCGGCGCAACGCCTGAAGATAATGCCCGCATTATCATCAAGTATCTCGAAGATCAGGGATATTTGAATCGCAATTGATCGTTGATGTAGGGGCGGGATTAACCCCGCCCCTACTGCGTTTCCGTATTGCGCATTTTTTGTATGCCTCCCCGCGACTCACTCCGCCTCGTTTCTTTTTTCAGCCTGTTTTTGATCGTCGTAGCCGGGACCTTTCTCGTGCTTCGAGCCACCCCCGAAGGGCTTGGCTTATCCGATGATTCCATCGCGTACATTGCGGGCGCGCGGAGTTTGCTCGCGGGAGACGGCTATCGCGAAGCGTGGCTGGCAACGAATGGATATGTTACACACTTCCCACCGGGCTTTTCCTCCGCGCTGGCGTTCTTCGGTCTGTTCGGTCTCGACCCACTGCGCGGCGCGCGGTTCCTCAACGCGCTGTTGTTCGGGTTGAACGCCGGGCTGGTCGGCATACTCGTCTGGCGCGCCACGCCTTCGCTCACGGCGGGGCTGATCGCCGCCGGGTTATTTGTGTTGAACGGAGAAATGCTTCAGACTCACGCCGTGGCAATGAGCGAGCCGCTGTTCATCTTCTTCTCGCTCGTATCGCTATGGATGTTCGACTTGTCTTTTGAAAGCCTACTGTATTACGCGGGCGAAAAAACGAGCGAGGTCGAAGGACGTCTCAAACGCTGGCGACGGCGGAACGAAAGTTCGGCTTGGCTGATCTCCTGCGGCGTTTTCGCCGGGCTGGCGTATCTCACACGCTATTCCGGGCTGGCGCTAGTCGCCGCGTTCCTCATCGCATTGATCGTCCTTCATACCAATTGGAGGAAACGCCTGGGCGGCATGATCCTGTTTCTGGAGGGCTTCATCCCTCTGGCGGCGGCTTGGGCGTTGCGTAATCATTGGGTTGCCGGCAATGCCACCAATCGTTCGCTGGCATGGCACCCGTTGACTCAAGAAAACATTGACATTGGCTTGCGCGTTTTTGCCGATTTTTTCATCCCCGTGGCGGGGTGGTTCAAAGCGCTGGCAAAAACGCCGGGCGTGTTCGAGGCGATTACGATCATCATCCTCGGCGGCACGCTGGCATGGACCGCGCTCGAAGCGTGGAAATTTTTCACAAAGCAGAAGCAACCGTCCCTGAGAGAGGGAAGCGGGTCTATCATCCCGCTAATCACCGGGCTGTTCCTGCTTGCCTACTTCGCCTCCACCGTCGCATCCATGACCCTTTTCGATGCCGCGACAAAATTCAAATTGAGGATCGTATCGCCGGTCTTCGTTTGTTTATTTATCCTGCTGGTATGCGCTTTCTTCTGGCTTCGCAAAAGAAACTTTAAGTTTGCGGCGCTCGTCGCAGTTGCGGCGCTCGGCTTTTCATTTGCCAAACAGGTTCACACGGTCAACACGTGGTCGAAAAGCGGATTGGGCTTCGCGTCTTTCCAATGGTACGATTCAGAGGCCATGGCATTTTTGCGCGAACTGCCCGGCGATGTCGCCATCTTCACCAACGAACCCGGCGCGGTCTATCTATACACCGGGCGTGGCGCGTTGGTTCTGCCCAGCGGCTACGACTCCGCGCGCGCCGAATCCATTCCGGGGTTTGAAGACGGCGTCGCGCGGATGCAGGCTGAGGTCAACGCGGGACGCGCCGTGCTTGTCATCTTCGACGACGGCGCGAACATCGCCGGCGAAGTGGACGCGCTAACCAAAGGTTTGAACCTCGCGCACAAATCGCAAGGCGATTCGATCTACACACATCAACCGTAACGCAAATTTATTTTGCGAGATCAGGCACATCATGACCATTCAAGATAAATTCAAACTCGACGGGCGCGTCGCCCTCGTTACCGGCGGCGCGGGATTGCTCGGCAGGGAATTTTGCCGCACGCTGGCGGAGGCTGGCGCGAAAGTCGCTGTGCTGGATTTGAACGCCGCTTCCTCCGCAGGGACGGCTGATTCGCTCTCTCAGAACGGATTCAACTCCCTAGCCCTCTCGGCAAACATCACCCAGCCCGACTCGGTGAACGCCGCCGTTGAAAAAGTGTTATCCACCTTCGGGCGGCTCGACATCCTCGTCAACAGCGCCGCGCTCGACCCAAAGTTCGACGCGGACGCGATGAAAAAAGGCGTCACGCCCGGCTCGTTCGAGGATTATCCGCTCGCCGATTGGACCGCCGCGCTTAACGTCAATTTGACCGGCATGTTCCTGATGACTCAAGCCTGCGTCAAGCCGATGCTCGCGCAAGGCAAAAAAGGAAGCGTCATCAACATCTGCTCCACGTACGGACTTAACGGACCCGACCAACGCATTTACATCAAAGACGGTCAGCGCGTGGCGTATAAACCCGTTTACTATACGGTGACCAAAGCCGGCGTGCTGGGCTTCACCAAATATCTCGCCGCGTATTATGCGGGGACAGAACTCCGCGTCAACGCGCTCACGCCGGGCGGAATCTACAACGACCACGAAGAATATTTCGAGAAGAATTATTCCGCCAAAACGATCATGGGAAGAATGGCGAAGAAAGATGAAATGAACGGCGCGTTGCTCTTCCTCGCCTCGGATGCTTCGTCGTACATGACCGGCAACAATGTCGTCGTGGATGGCGGATGGACGGCGTGGTGAATAGAGTAAACACGTATACAGGTAGACAGGTATACACGTATACACGTGTCTCCGTGTTTACTTGTTTACTTGTCTACGTGTCTACTTGTTTCCCTGTGTACCTGTTTTCCCCTTCACATACCCCATGACCCATACGCTCGCCCTCATCCCCGCTCGCGGAGGCTCAAAAGGAATCCCGCGTAAGAACATCCGCAACTTTGCGGGCTATCCGCTCATTGCGTGGAGCATCGCCGCGGCGAAACAATCGCAACTCGTCACGCGCGTCATCGTTTCAACGGACGATGAAGAGATCGCGTCGGTGGCGCGCGAGTTCGGCGCGGAGACTCCCTTCCTGCGCCCGGCAAAATTTGCCGAAGACAACACGACCGATCTGCCGGTGTTCGAGCACGCGCTGGGATGGCTGGCTGAACACGAAAACTATCATCCTGAAATTGTCGTTCAACTTCGCCCCACTTCGTCCATCCGCCCGCGCGGGTTGGTGGACGACGCGATTCAAGTTTTGCTGGATCACAAAGACGCGGACAGTGTGCGCGGAGTTGTGTCCGCCGGGCAAAACCCGCATAAGATGTGGCGCATCTCCGGCGAAAACGGTCCGATGAAAAATTTGCTCGATGTGCCGGGCATCACTGAGCCATACAACGCGCCGAGGCAGATTCTTCCGCCCATCTATTGGCAGACCGGTCACATTGACGCGATCCGCGCGGAGACGATCACCAAAGGCGGCTCGATGAGCGGCGGCGTGATCTATCCCATCATCATCGATTCGCGTTACACGGTTGACATTGACAACTTGCAGGACTGGGCGCGTTACGAACATCTCGTTTCGACGGGCGAGTTGGACATGGTTACGCCGGGCAAAACCCGCCGACCGATGCCCTCCACCATCAAATTAGTCCTCTGCGACTTCGACGGCGTCATCACCGACAACCGCGTGTGGACGGATCAGGATGGGCATGAAACGGTCGTCGCTTCGCGGGCAGACAGCATGAGGGTCAAACAGATGCGCGAGATCGGCATTGACGTGATGATCCTCTCGTCGGAGGTCAACTCGGTCGTCTCGGCGCGCGCGAAAAAGATGGGGGTGGATGCTGTGCACGGGGTGGGATTGCAGGACAAAGGGCGGGCGATGCGAGACATCCTGGCTGAAAAAAATATCAAGGCGGAGGAAGCCGTCTTCGTCGGCAACGATTGGAACGACCTCCCGTGTTTTGAGATCGCGGGCTGGGCGGTCGCCGTCGCGGACGCATATCCCGAAGTTCTTCGCGCCGCCGATCATGTGTTGACGAAGGCGGGCGGTCATGGCGCGGTGCGTGAGTTGTGCGACCTGATCTTGAAGGCGCGGGCGTGAAAAAACTTTTTGCGGTTTTCGAGCGCGGATTGTTCGCTCCGTTCCTGCTCGCCGTTCAACCGATCTTGCAATTGTATTTGCTCAACTTCGACGAATTGAGTTTTGCGGATACGGTTCGCGCTTTGCTGGCGTCGCTGACGTTCGCGTCGTTGGTCTTCGGCGCGGCGTATATTTTTTTTCGTGATGCGTTGAAGTCCGCGTTGATCGCCGCGCCCTTCATCTTTATCTTCTTCCTCTTCGGTGACGTGACCGATTGGGTGGGCAAAACATTTGCATTGGGTCCCGTGCGTTCTGATTTCGCCGTTTTTCTCGCCGCCGTATTGATCATATCCGTTTGGATGTGGCTGTTGCAAAAGCGTGTGAAGAATCTCGTCAACGTCAATTTGTATTTCAACTTGTTGAGCGTTCTCTTGTTGGTGAACACGGGAGTTCAGGTGGCGAAGCACGTGCGCGAGAACGAGATTTCGTACAATCCTTCCGCGCGTTCTGTCATGGTGGCGGAGGTCGAATCCGCCGCGCCGCGCCCGGACATTTACTACATCATCCTCGACGGCTACGGCAGGCAGGATATTCTGCAAAAGTTCTACGAGTTCGACAACTCGGAATTTATCAATGGGTTGCGCGAGCGAGGCTTTTACGTAGCGGATGAATCGTCAAGCAATTACATTCAAACGATGCTGTCGTTGAGTTCGTCGTTCAACATGAACTACCTGCAAGACTTGAAGGTGAATGGCAACACACCGGATAACCGCGCCGACCTGATCGAGATTCTCAACTACAGCGAAGTGCGAAATGTGCTGGCGCAAAACGGATATAAAACGGTCTCGTTTGAGAATGAATACAAAGCGACCATCCCAACTGCGGATGTATATTACGAAGACACAAGTTCGCCGCTGACACAGCCGGTCACCGCTTTCGAGAGCATCGTCATTGACCATAGCATGGCGCGGACGCTGAACCATATCCCCGCGTTTCAGCGCGCGTTGGTCGAGATGCCCTACGAGACTCATCGTCAGCGCATCCTTTCCACGTTCGCCGACTTGGAGAAAGCCCCGTCGCTCGACGGCGAGTATTTCGTCTACGCTCACATCATCGCGCCGCATCCGCCGTTCGTGTTCGACAAAGACGG
>Ga0116142_10000373_pt1 | contig 60790 bp, 56 predicted proteins | sample AD_UKC033_MetaG_FD_89785 | JGI IMG/M metagenome (GOLD analysis project Ga0116142, IMG submission 89785) | Active sludge microbial communities of municipal wastewater-treating anaerobic digesters from USA - AD_UKC033_MetaG | ecosystem: Engineered > Bioreactor > Anaerobic > Digestate | place: USA... | reverse complement strand
TCGAAGCCGGCGCCGTTGTCGCGGACGCAAAACACCGCCTCCCCGTCCTGCGCGGCGACCGAGAGTTCGATGCGGGCGTCCTCGCGCTCGGCGGTGAACTTCCAGGCATTGCGCAGCAGGTTCTCGAGCAGGGCCTTGGCCAGAACCGGGTCGGCGCGCACCTGCAGGCCGGGGGCGATGTGCCATGCCAACTTGCGTTGCGGGAACTGCTCCTCGAGAGACTCGCGGATTTCGTTGGCCAGCGCGCTCAGGTCGAGCGGAACGCGCTTGAGTTCCTGGCGGCTGACGCGGGCGAGGTCGAGCAGGTTGTCGATCAGCTCGCCCATGCGATTGCTGGCGGCGCGGATGCGCGAAAGGTATTGCAGGCCGTTGGCGTCGATGCGGTGCGAATATTCCTCCTGCAGCAGGTGGCTGAAGCCGTTGAGGGCGCGCAGCGGCGCGCGCAGGTCGTGCGACACCGAGTAGCTGAAGGATTCGAGCTCCTGGTTGGAGGCTTCCAGCTCGGCGGTGCGCTCGCGCACGCGCTGCTCGAGGCTTTCGTTCAGGCGCAGGATGTCGGCTTCGGCATTTTTACGAGCAGTGACGTCGACCAGCATGATCAGGACCTTGTCCGTCATCGGCACGCCGAAGATCTCCACCACTTTCTCGCTGCCATCCTTGCAGGTGACGCGATATTCCTGCGGCTCGATCTCATGGTTGCCGGCGAAGGCCTCCTGGACGAGCCGCGTCCACTGCTCGATGACTTCCTGCCGGTAGGCCGGATCGGGATAGGCTTTCAGGTACCAGACATCCAGGCGAGGGATGTCTTCAGGAAGGTAGCCGAAGGTGTCGTGCACCTTGCGATTGACTAATTCGAGCGTGCCGTCCAGGGTGGCGATCGCCATCGAGATGGGGCTCTGTTCGATGATGCGCCGGAAGCGCGCTTCACTTTCGCGCAGCGCCGCCTGCGCCTGTTCCTGCTCCGTGACGTCGGTGTAGGTGGTGACGAAGCCGCCGCCCGGCATGGGGTTGCCCCTCACCTCGATGACGCGGCCGTTCGGCCGGGTGCGCCGAAAGCGGTGGGGGACGGGGTGGCGGGCGCGCTCGGCCAGTTCCCGTACCTTGTCTTCGACGTTGCACGGGCTGTATTCGCCGCGCTGCGCGTTGAAGCGCACGAAATCCTCGAACGAAGCGCCCGCGCGGGCCATCTCCTCCGGAAACTCGAGCATCTCGCAGAAGCGCCGGTTGAGCGCCCTCATGCGCAGCTCGCCGTCGACGACGCTGATGCCCTGGTCCATCGCCTCCAGCGTCGCCTGCAGGACGGCCGTCTGCGCTTCGAGCATCTCCCGGGCGCGGCGCAGTTCGCTCATGTCGAGGCCGACGCCAAGGATCGCGGGGCGGCCCGAATCCAGCTCGATGCGCTCGCCCGTGAGGTAATAGGGCACCAGTCTGCCGTCCTTGGCCCGCAGGCGCGCCTCGACGGACGAAGACCCGGTGGCGATGACGTCGTCGGCCTTTTGCGCGATCTGCCTGCGATCCGTTTCCTCGTACAGGTCGAGCGGGTGCATGGCGGCGATTTCCTCGGCCGAATAGCCGCTGACCGTCTCCAGGTTGCGGTTCCACATCAGATAATGGCCTTCCGGATCGAAGAGGTAGAAGATGCCCGGAATCGATTCGATGAGATGCTGGCGGAAATTGCGCTCGGCGAGTATGCGCTCGGCGGCAAGCTCCTGTTCCGTGATGTCGGTGTAGGTGGTGACGAAGCCGCCGTCCGGCATGGGGTTGCCGACGATCTGCAGTATCGTGCCGTCGGGGCGCCGGCGCTTGAGGGAGTGGGGTGCGAAGCGACGGGCCAGTTCGACGCGCTCCCGCACGAGTTCCTCGAGGTCGCCCGGCCCGTATTCGCCGCGCTGCGCGTTGTGCCGGACGAAGTCCTCGAAGGGCGTGCCCGCCCGGCCGAGCGCCTCGGGGAAGCCGAGCAGTTCGATGAAGCGCCGGTTCCAGGCGACGAGGCGCAGTTCGCCATCGACCACGCTGATGCCCTGGTTCATGCGCTCCAGCACGGTTTGCAGCAGACTGGCCTGATGCTGGAGCCGCTGCCCGGCTTCGATCTGGGCGGTGATGTCGCGGCCGGTGCCGTGGTAACCGACGAACTCGCCGTTCTCGTCGAAGCGCGGGAGACCCTTGGCTTCCAGCCAGCGCACGCCGTCGCCAGTGCGCAGCGGATAGCTGACGGTAAACGGCTGACGGGCTTCCAGTGCGGCGCGGTGGGCGGCCCATTCTGCGGGGGGCAGCGCATCGGGCGCCAGTTCCCAGCGAGTCTTGCCTTTCGCCAGGTCGAAGTCGAGCCCGGCGCGGGCATGTGCGCCGCCGGAGGTGTCGATGAAACGGTGGTCGCGGTCCTGTTCCCAGTACCATTCCGAGGAGACGTCCACGGCGGCGCGGAAACGCTCCTCGCTGCGCCGCAAATCCCGTGTCATGCGATGGGCCAGGCCGAAGGCGAATTTTCTGGACTGGGCCAGCGTCAGGCCGAGTCCCGCGACGAGCAGGCTGACGAGGCTGCCGCCGACCAGGATCAGCGCGGGAATATCGCGACCGGGCTGGTGCCGCCGCCAGGCGTCGTCGACGGAAAAGCGCAGTTCCCAATTGCGTCCGCCGAATTCGATCCGGGCGGTCTTGCCCAGGACGCCGCCGGTGCCGTCGGCAGCGGCCGCGCTGGCGAACACGCGCAGGGGCGCCGCGGCGGAGGCCGCCTGTGCCAAGCCGAGGTCGTCGATGGCGAGGCTCTCGCCCGCGAGGGCGAAGTTCGCGAATTTCGTGCCGAAAGCCGCCTGGCTGTCGATCGACAGCACGACGAAGCCTTCCAGGGCGTCGCGGCGCTGTTCGAGACCATCGCGCGGGGCGCCGTGGCGATAGACGGGGGCGCGCAGCAGCAGCCGCGACCTGCCGGTCTGGCCGTGCGGGATGTTCAGGGGCTGGGAAGCCTGGAAGCGGCCCGTGTCCCGCGCCAGGCGGATGGCGTCGGCGTTGCCGGCCCGTGTGGCGGCGTCGAAGCCGAATTCCCCCGCGTTCGGCGCCATCGGTTCGAGAAATTCGAACACGACATACTCGGGCCGCTCGCCCTCGGGCCGGATGTCGAAGGTCGGGTAGCCGTGCGAATCCAGCGCGCGGTCGTGGCGCACGCGGTCGACGAAGGCGGCCTTGTCCCGGTGCCGCACGAGGCGCTGGAAGGCCAGCGCCTCCAGGCCGGACAGTTGATTTTCCAGGAGCAGGCTGCGGTAGTAGAGATTGAACGCCTTCCTGTCCACTTGCGGGGAGGCGAGGAACAGGCCTTGCAGGCCGAGAATGATGTTGCGGTAATCTCCCAGGCGCTCGCCGATCTCGTTGAAGACGATCCCGGCGCGCGTGTCGAAACGCTGTCGGGTTTCCCTTTCATGCTGTTCCGCCACCAGCCGATGGGCCAGCAGCGTCAGCGCCAGGCCAACCGCGAGCAGGATTGCCGCCAGCGCAAACGGCGCCAGCGGCCTGTCTGCGAATGCAGGGCGGATACCGGCCATGGGGGCAGAATATAATCCGGCAAGAAGGCTTGCAATCTTTATCGGCGCGATTCATGAACGGCTTGAACCACGGGCATTCCCTGGAAGCTTCGGCCTGGGTGCGGCGCCATGCTCCCCTCATCGCGCCGGGCGGGCGCGTGCTCGACCTGGCCTGTGGCCGTGGGCGCCATGCGCGCCTGCTGGCCGGAATGGGCTTTGCGGTCGAAGCCGTGGACCGCTCGGGCGAGGATCTGGCGGAACTGGCCGGCCTGCCCAACGTGGCGACGCGCCAGGCCGATCTGGAAGGCGGCCCCTGGCCGTATGCCGGCCGGGCATTCGACGGCATCGTCGTCGCCAACTACCTGCACCGGCCCCTGTTCCCGAAAATCGCCACGGCCCTGGCGGAAGGCGGCGTGCTGATCTACGAGACCTTCATGCTCGGCAACGAGCGCTTCGGCCGGCCCGCCAACCCGGCTTTCCTGCTGTGGCCGGGCGAGTTGCTGGAGGCGTTCGCCGGCCTGAGGATCGTCGCCTTCGAGCAGGGCGAGGTGGCGCAGCCGAAGCCGGCGGTGGTGCAGCGCCTGTGCGCGATGAAGGGTGGCGGTCCGTCCAGGCTGCCCTGAGCAGGCTTTCCCCGCACTTCATTCCCCGTTTCCGTCGTTTCGTCGCATTTCCGTTGAGCAGCGGCCGGCCGCGCGGCTAGCCTGTCGCCATCTTCTCTCACGGGAGGCGGCATGCAAACCTATCTCGCCCTGAAGTCGCTGCACATCCTCGGCGTCGTCCTGTTCGTCGGCAACATCATCGTCACCGGCTGGTGGAAGGTGCAGGCCGACCGCACGCGCAACCCGGCCATCGTCGCCTTCGCCCAGCGCCAGGTGACCCTGACCGACTGGATATTCACCTTCGGCGGCTCGGCGCTGGTGGTGATCGGAGCCTATGCCAATGCGCTGCTGCACGGCCTCGATCTGACCGCACCCTGGCTGCTCTGGGGGCAGGCGATGTTCTTCCTCTCCGGCCTGCTCTGGGTGGCGATCCTGATTCCCGTGCAGATCAAACAGGCGCGCCTGGCGCGTGGCTTCGCCGGCGGTGGGCCGATTCCCGACGAGTACTGGCGCCTGAACCGCGTCTGGCTGTGGGTCGGCATCCTTGCCACCGTGCTGCCGGCGGCCAACCTCTACTTCATGGTCTTCAAACCCGTCTGAAAGGAGCATCGACATGGAATCGACAATCGAGCAGACCCCGGAATACCGTGCGGCGCTCTGCCGCGTGCGCCAGCTGCGCGGCTTCTACACGCACTTGAGCGTGTACCTCGCCGTGAACGCTGGCCTTCTGGTGATCAACCTGATTTCCTCGCCGGGCCGGCTGTGGGTGGTGTGGCCGCTGGCGGGCTGGGGCATCGGCCTGCTGATCCACGCCGCCGGCGTGTTCCTCGGCGGGCGCTGGCTCGGCGCCGAATGGGAGCGGCGCAAGGTCGAGGAACTCGTCGAGCGCCAGCGCAGGGCAGGGCGGCCCTGAGCTGGCAATCGCCTCCGGCGCCGTTTAACATCCGGCCATGAAGTTTTCCCTTCCGCAGCTGTTCGGCGTCCTCGCCGTCAACACGCTGATCGCGGCTTTCCTCAGCGCGATCAGCGTCGGCCATTCGTTTACCGACAACCTCGTCGTCTCCCAGTGCATCGGCCTGTGCATCTATGCCGGATGCTTTGCCTCCTGGCGCTTGGCGGCCACGCTGCGCGGCAAGACCCTGGGCATGATCCTCTCCGTGCCCGCCGGCGCGTCGGCGGGCGTGGGCTTGTCGATCCTCCTGCTGGGGCCGCGGGGCAATGCCTGGATGTCGGAGATGGCCTGGCAATCCGTGCTGATCGGGCTGCTGTTCGGCACGGCCATCAGCGCGCTGTTCTACCTGCGTAGCCGCATGAGCCAGCTCGAGACGGAGCTGAGGGAGCGCCAGCTGCGCGAAGCGCTGGCGGAGAAGGCGCGCGTCGACGCCCAGTTGAGGATGCTGCAGGCGCAGATCGAGCCGCATTTCCTCTTCAACACGCTGGCCAATCTCTCGGTGCTGATCCGCCGCGACCCTGAACGGGCGGAGCGGCTGCTGGCCGATCTCATCGCCTGGCTGCGCGCGACCCTGCAGCGGACCCGCCAGGCCGACTCGACGCTGGGCGACGAGATCGAACTGCTGCAGCGCTATCTCGACATCGTCGGGCTGCGCTTCGGCGAGCGGCTGCGCGTCGTCTTCGAAGTGCCGGAAAGCCTGCGGTCGCGGCCGTTTCCGCTCCTGCTGCTGCAGCCGCTGGTGGAGAACGCCATCACCCACGGCATCGAGCCGAATGTGGGTGGCGGCGAGGTGCGCATCAAGGCGGATCAGGAAAACGGGCGGCTCCGGCTCGTCGTCTCGGACACCGGTGCGGGCCTGCGGGAAGGCATCGGCGGATCGGGCTTCGGCCTGGAGAACGTGCGCCAACGCCTCGTCGCGCTCTTCGGCGACGCGGCCTCGCTCGATGTGCGCGGCAATCCGCAGGGTGGCGTCGCCGCCACGCTGGAAATTCCCGCATGAAGCCGACGGCGCTGATTGCCGACGACGAGCCGCTGCTGGCGGAGGACGTGCGGCGGCGACTGCAAGCGCTGTGGCCCGAGCTGCAGGTCGTCGCCGTCTGCCATGACGGTCTAGCCGCGCTGGGGCAGCTGGAGAGGGACAAGCCCGACATCGCCTTCCTCGACATCCGCATGCCCGGCCTCACGGGCCTGGAAGTGGCCTCGCGGATCGACTATCCCTGCCAGGTCGTTTTCGTCACCGCCTTCGACCAATACGCCGTCGAAGCCTTCGAGCGCGCCGCGGTCGACTACGTGCTGAAACCGGCCGACGATGCGCGGCTCGCACGGACCGTCGAGCGGTTGCGGCGGGCGGTGCAGGCGCCTTCGGACGACGAGCGCAGCCGGCTCGCCCTGGCCCTGGGAAAAGTCAGTCCCGCTGGCACGGCACGGCCGGTGCCGCTGAAGTGGATCCGCGCCTCGGTGGGCGACAGCGTGCGCCTGGTGCCGGTTGAGGAGGTGCGCTATTTCCAGGCGGCGGACAAGTACACCGCGGTGCTGACGGCGACGAGCGAGCTGCTCATCCGCACGCCGATCAAGGAGCTGGCGGAGCAGCTCGACGCGGAGGCGTTCTGGCAGGTGCACCGCGGCACCATTGTGAACGCCAAGTTCGTCACCGCCGCACGCCACGAGGAGAGCGGCCGCGTGCTGCTCGGCCTGCGCGACCGGCCGGAGACGGTCACGGTCAGCCGCAGCTACGCGCATCTGTTCAGGCAGATGTAGCGAGTATCTCGGTAGCCAGTTTCTTCAGGCCGGCCGGCGACAGGTCGTCGGTGGCGAAGCGCGGCGCCTCGGCGAAATGGACGTAGTTCCTGCCCTGCGAGCGCCGGTAGAGCGGATCGTAGTGCTTCTCCAGCAGTTCCGCCACCAGCGTCGGCCAGTCGCGCGCCTCGACCAGCGCCTGCCAGCGCGCGAGCGTCTCGCCGCTTTGCAGTTCGCGCAGGCAGTCGAGCTTTTCCTTCAGGCTCGCCGGGTCGGCGAGGAAGTAGTCGTAGTCGCCGATGAGGAAGCGAACGCGCGCCGCGTCGGTGGCCTCGATGCGCAGGCAGGGGCCGGCGCGCATGGTCTCGAGCAGGGCGTCGGGCAGTTGCAGCCGGCCGATCTTGCGGCTTTCCGCCTCGACGTACACCGGCTCGGCAAAAGTCAGTCCCCGCAGCACGGCGAGCAGGCGGCTCTCGAACAGTTTCTGCGAAGGCTGGGATGCGTCGGGCAGGCCGCCCAGCACCGAACCCTTGTGCGCGGCCAGCGCCTCCAGGTCGAGCACTTGCGCGCCCTGCGCGGCGAGGGCTTCGAGCAGGCGGCTCTTGCCGCTGCCGGTGGCGCCGCTGACGACGCGGAAGGAAAAGCGCCGCGGCAGCCCGGCCAGTTCGGCGACGACGTGGCGGCGCCAGGACTTGTAGCCGCCTTCCAGCGCGCAGGCGTGCCAGCCGATCTGGCGCAGCACATGGGTCATGGCGCCGCTCCTTTTGCCGCCGCGCCAGCAGTAGATGAGCGGTTTCCATTCGCGCGGCTTGTCGAGGAAGCGCGTTTCGATATGCTCGGCGATGTGGCGGGCGACGAGCGCCGCCCCGAGCTTCTTGGCGGCGAAGGGGGATTCCTGCTTGTAGAGCGTGCCGACGCGGGCGCGCTCCGTGTCGGAGAGCACCGGACAATTGACCGCGCCCGGCACATGGTCTTCGGCGAACTCGGCGGGCGAGCGCACGTCGATGATCTCGTCGAAGTCGGCGACTTGTGCTACGGTTGCGGTTGCCTTTTGCATGACTTGAATATTAACCACGGCGAACACGGCGACACGGCGCAAACGAAAAGTATTTCGCCGTGTCGCCGTGCCCGCCGTGGTGGAACATCATGGAAATCAAACTGACCCAATTCTCCCACGGCGGCGGCTGCGGCTGCAAAATCGCGCCGGCCTTGCTCACCGAGCTGCTCGCCGACACGCCGATGCGCGTCATGCCGAAGGAACTCATCGTCGGCACCGAGACCGCCGACGACGCGGCGGTGTATCAGCTCAACGAGGAGCAGGCGCTGGTCGCCACGACGGATTTCTTCACGCCGATCGTCGACGATCCCTACGACTTCGGCCGCATCGCGGCGACCAACGCCATCTCCGACATCTACGCCATGGGCGGGCGGCCGATTTTCGCGCTGGCGGTGGTCGGCATGCCGCTCGACAAGCTGCCGACGGAGGCGATCCGCAAGATCCTCGCCGGCGGCGAATCGGTCTGCGCCGAGGCCGGCATCCCCATCGCCGGCGGCCATTCCATCGACGTGCTGGAGCCGATCTACGGCCTGGTGGCGCTGGGCCTGGTGCATCCGCGGCGCGTCAAGCGCAACAGCGGCGCGCAGGCCGGCGACACGCTGATCCTCGGCAAGCCGCTCGGCGTCGGCATCCTGTCCGCCGCGCTGAAGAAGGGCCTGCTCTCTCCCGCGGGCTACGCCACGATGATCCGCCACACGACGCAGCTCAACACGCCCGGCGCGCGTCTTGCCGAGATGGACGGCGTGCACGCCATCACCGACGTCACCGGCTTCGGCCTCGCCGGCCACTTGCTGGAGATCTGTCGCGGCTCGCGGCTGGGTGCCGAGGTGCGCTTCGCCGACCTGCCGCTGATTCCCGAAGCGGTCGGCTTCGCGCAGGAGGGAATTTCCACCGGCGCGTCGACGCGCAACTGGAACGGCTACGGGGCAGACGTCGCGTTGCCGCCCGGCATGTCGGACTGGCAGCAGAAGCTGCTGACCGATCCGCAGACCAGCGGCGGCCTGTTGGTCGCCTGCGCGCCGGAGGTGGCTGCTGCGGTGCTGGCCGAGCTGCACGGTGCCGGCTTCGCCGAGGCGCGCGCGATCGGGCGCCTCGAGGCGGGGCCGGCCCGCCTGCAGGTCATCTGAGCAGCGGCTTCAGGATCTTCCAGACGTTGTCGAGGATCAGCGGCTGGGCCTCGGCGAGGGGGTGGATGCCGTCGGCCTGGAACAGTTCGCGCTTCTCCGCCACGCCGTCGAGCAGGAAGGGCAGCAGCGCCGTCTTGTGGCGCTTCGCCAATTCGGCATAGCTTTGCTCGAAGGCCCGCGTGTAGTCGGGGCCGTAGTTCGGCGGCAGCTTCATGCCCGCCAGCACGACGCGCGCCTTGCGCGCGCGGGCGGCTTCTATCATCGCGTGCAGGTTGTCGCGCATGGCGGCGACCGGCAGGCCGCGCAGGCCGTCGTTGGCGCCCAGGGCGATGATGACGATGGATGGTTTCGCCGTTTCGAGCGCGGCGCCGATGCGGCTGCGTCCGCCGGCGGTGGTGTCGCCGCTGATGCTGGCGTTGACGACGCTATAATCCAGCCGCTGTTCGCGCAGGCGTTTTTCCAGCAGTGCCGGCCAGGACTGCCCCTGGCCGAGGCCGTAGCCGGCCGAGAGGCTGTCGCCGAGGACGAGGATGCTGCCCGCCGCCTGCGCGGCGAACGAGAAGAGAAGAAAGAGCCCCGCAGAGATGAACTTCAGCATTGATTCCCCGGTCCCCATGGTCGAGGCCGCCGCCCTCGGCAAGGAAGTGCCGAGCGGCGACGGCCGGCTGGTGATTCTGCACGAGATTTCGTTTCGGGTCATGGCCGGCGAGGCGGTGGCCATCGTCGGCGCTTCCGGTTCGGGCAAATCGACGCTGCTTGGACTGCTGGCCGGGCTGGATGTTCCGTCGCGGGGCTGCGTGCGGCTGGCGGGGTACGATCTCAACGCCCTCGACGAAGACGCACGCGCCGCCCTGCGCGGACGCCTGCTCGGTTTCGTCTTCCAGTCCTTCCAGCTGCTGCCGGCGCTCACCGCGCTGGAGAACGTCATGCTGCCGCTGGAGCTGGCCGGCCGCTCCGGCGCGCGCGCCGATGCGCAGCAGATGCTGGCGCGCGTCGGACTCTCCGAGCGCCTCGGACATTACCCGAAGCACCTCTCCGGCGGCGAGCAGCAGCGCGTCGCCATCGCGCGCGCCTTCGCGGCGAAGCCGGGGCTGCTGCTGGCCGACGAGCCGACCGGCAACCTCGATGCGGCTACCGGCGCCGGCATCATCGACCTGATGTTCGCCATGAATGCCGAGCAGGGCACGACGCTGGTGCTGGTGACGCACGACGAGGCCATCGCGCGACGCTGCGGGCGCGTGCTCAGGCTGGACGGCGGCCGGCTTGTGAGCTGATCAGCCGCGCGCAGGCGACGCCGCTGCGCACGGCGGCTTCCAGGGTCGCCGGATAGTCCGAGGCGACGTAATCCCCGCAAAGATAGAAATTGGCCAGCGGCGTTTCGCAGGCCGGACGGCGCACGCCGGGACGGCAGGCGAAGGTGGCGCGTTTCTCGACGATCACTTGCGACCAGGCCGGCCCGGGGGCATCGCCGACGACCCCGCACACTTCCGCATGGATGCGCTCGACGAGTTCCCCGTGCGGCAGCGCCAGATGCGGTCCGCCGGCGCTGGTGACGGCGGCAAGCGTGTCGGGCGCGTGCTGGAACAGGAAATGCGCCGTGCCGCCGACGCCGACCATCGGACCGGGCAGCCGTACCGGCCGTGGATAGCCGAGGTAGGCGGTGAGGATCGGCTCGTAGGCAAGCGCGGCGATGTCGTCCAGCACCGGCTGCAGGCGCGGCAGCCGCGCCGCGAGGCGGGGCAGATGGTAGGGCGCCACGGCGGCGACGACATGCGTGAAGCTGCGGCCGCCGGCGTCGCCCTCGAGGGTGAAGCCGTAAGGGTTCCAGTCGATGGAGCGAATCGCCGCGCCGCGCAGCACCTCGCCGCCGCGAGCGAGCAGGAAGCGTTCGGCCGGTTCGGGGAACAGGGCGGAGAAATCCGTGCGCGGCAACAGCAGGTCGCTGGCCTGGCGGGCCGCCGCCAGGCTGTCGCGCAACACGTTGAGGAAGACCTGGGCGGAGGCTTCCTGCGGCGGCGTGTTGAGGGCCGAGGTGCACAGCGGCTGCCACAGGTAGCGCACCACGGCCTCGTGCTGGCCGTGGCGGGCCATCAGCTCGCTGAAGGGGATGTCGCGGTCGAGACGGAAGCCGGCCCGCTGCGCCGCCCGCATGAAGCGGATGGCGCCCAGCCGGGCGCCGAGGGACAGGCCGCTCGCGGTGAGCAGGGCGACGGCCAGGTGCAGAGGGGCCGGCAGCCGCGGCGCGCGCAGCCGCAGGCGGCGCGGGTAGATCAGGGTCAGCGGCAGGCGTTCGAGCAGCGCCTCGGGATCGGCGCCGACCATCCGCATCAGGCGCAACAGCTCGGTGTAGGCGCCGATCAGGATATGCTGGCCGTTGTCGAGGGGGTAGCCGCGGGATTCGATGCGCCGGGCGCGACCGCCCAGCGTGCGCGAGGTCTCGAACACCGTGGCGGGAATGCCGCGCGCGGCCAGTTCGCTGGCCGCCGCCATGCCCGCATAGCCCGCTCCGATGACGGCGATGCGCATGGCTCAGCCCCGCCTCCAGGTGCGCCAGGCGATCCACAGCTTGCGCAAGGGCGTCAGCGCCATGCGCCGGTCGAGGACGCGACAGCCATCGCGGCGGATTTTCCGCAGCAGGGCGTGATAGATCGCCGCCATGACCAGGCCGGGCCGCTGCGCGCGGCGATCCTGCGCCGGCAATTGGGCGAAGGCCTGCTCGTAATAGCGTTCCGCCCGCTCGATCTGGAAGTCCATGAGGCGATGAAAGCCCTCCGTGTAGCGCGCATGGAGGATGTCCTCGGCGTTGACGCCGAAGCGCTCCAGCTCGTCCTGCGGCAGGTAGATGCGGCCGCGGCGGGCATCCTCGCCGACGTCGCGGATGATGTTGGTGAGCTGGAAGGCGAGGCCGAGGTCGTGGGCATACTTGAGGGTGCGCCGGTCCTCGTAACCGAAAATCTCCGCGGCGAGCAGCCCGACCGTGCTGGCGACGCGGTAGCAATAGAGGTTCAGCGCCTTGAAATCGGCGTAGCGTGTCTGCGACAGGTCCATTTCCATGCCGTCGATGATTTCGGTGAGCAGCTCCTGCGGCAGGTTGAAGTCGCGCGCGGCGTCCGCCAGGGCCTGCGTGACGGGATGGCCCGGCCTGCCGTCGTAGGTGCCGGCCAGTTCGGCGCGCCACCAGGCGAGCCTGGCGCGGGCCGCCTGCGCATCGGCGCATTCGTCGACGGCATCGTCGACTTCGCGGCAGAAGGCGTAGAGGGCGACGATGGCGCGGCGGCGCCGGGGCGGCAGAAACAGGAACCCGAGGTAGAAGCTGGAGCCGCTGGCCGCCGCCTTCTTCTGGCAATACGCGTCCGGGCTCATGTTCATGCGAATGCGGCGTGGAGCAGGATGCCCGGCCAATCCCGCCTCGTGATGAGCGGCCGCCGGCGGAAAACGTCGCCGCGCACGCGCTGCAATTTGTCCAGCATGCGCAGGCCGCTGGCGACGATGAGCCGCAGCTCAAAGCCGATGCGCCCGCGCAGGGCATGCACCAGCGGGCTGCCGGCGAGCATCATGCCGCGGGCGCGGTCGATCTGGAAATCCATCATGGCCGCCCAGGCGGCGTCCCAGCGGCCCGCGGCGATCTGATCCTCCCGGATGCCGAAGCGCGTCAACTCGTCCTGCGGCAGGTAGACACGACCCTTTTGCCAGTCAATCGCAATGTCCTGCCAGTGGTTGATGAGCTGCAGGCTGCTGCAGACGCCGTCCGACAGGGACTGACTTTTTTCGTCGTGCCGTCCGAACAGATGCAGCAGCAGGCGGCCGACGGGATTGGCCGAACGGCGGCAATAGTCCATCAGTTCGGCGAAGTCGGCGTAGCGCTTCTTGACGACGTCTTGGCTGAAAGCGTCGAGGAGGTCGTGGAAAGGCTGGAGCGGCAGTTCGTGCGCGGCGATGGCCGGCCCCAGGCGCCGGAAGATCGGGTCCTGCGTCGGGCGGCCGGCTGCGATGGCGTCCAGTTCGCTGCGGTAGCGATCGAGGCCGTCGAGGCGCTCCCGGTCGGTCTGGGTACCCTCGTCGGCGATGTCGTCGGCGCTGCGGGCGAAGGCGTAGATGGCCTTGACCGGCTCGCGCAGTCGCGCGGGTAGCAGCAGGGAGGCGACGGGAAAGTTTTCGTAATGCTCGACGGACATGAAAAAACTCGGCTGATCGGGCACTTGCGCCAGTTGCCCGGGTCGCCAGTATAGGGGCTAATAGGGTAGAATTGCAGCCGCGCGAAGGTGGCGGAATTGGCAGACGCACTGGATTTAGGTTCCAGCGCCGCGAGGCGTGCGGGTTCAAGTCCCGCCCTTCGCACCAGAGCGGCCGACCGCCCGGCACAACCAATTGATTCAACCTAGGATTTTTCATGCAGACCAACCCTCAACCCGCAAGCCCCCTGGAGCGCCGCATCGACATGACGGTGCCGATGGCGGATATCGAAAAAGACGTCGAACAGCGCCTGAAGAAGATGGCGCGCACGGTGAAGATGCCCGGCTTCCGCCCTGGCAAGGTGCCGTTCAAGATGGTCGCGCAGCAGTATGGCGCGCAGGCGCGCAACGAAGCCATTGGCGAAGCGGTGGAAAGGGCCTTTGGCAATGCCGTGCGCGAGCAAAACCTGCGCGTCGCCGGCTATCCGCGCATCGAGCCGAAGGGCGGCGAGGACGCCAGCAAGCTGGAATTTTCCGCGGTGTTCGAGATTTATCCTGAAGTGAAGCTGAACAGCATCGCCGACAAGACCATCGAACGGCCCCGCTTGGAGGTGGGCGAGACGGAAGTGGACAAGACGCTGGAAGTGCTGCGCAGGCAACGCACCAGCTACAGCCTGGCGGAACGTGCCGCCGAGAAGGGCGACCGCGTCGTCATCGACTTCACCGGCAAGCTGAACGGCGAAGTCTTTCAGGGCGGCCAGGCCACCGACTACCCGGTCGTGCTGGGAGAGGGGCGCATGCTGCCGGAGTTCGAGAATGGCATCGCCGGCCTCAAGGCGGGCGAGAACCGGACCTTCGATTTGACCTTCCCGGCCGACTACCAGGTGACCGAACTGGCGGGCAAGCAGGTCCGTTTCGACGTTTCGCTGAAGGGTGTCGAGGCGCCGCAACTGCCGGCGGTCGACGCGGATTTCGCGAAGTCCCTCGGCATTGCCGACGGCGATGTGGCGAAAATGCGCGCCGAGATACGGAGCAACCTGGAAAACGAGGTGAACAAGCGCATCAAGGCCCGCGTCAAGGAGCAGGCCATGCAGGCCATGCTCGACGCCAATCCGCTCGACGTGCCGAAGGCCCTGATCGAGCAGGAAGCCGAATCGATGGCCGAAGCCGCCCGCCAGGATCTGGCGAATCGCGGCGTGGACATCAAGAACATGCCCGTCGAGGCGACCTGGTTTACCGCCCAGGCCGAGCGCCGCGTCAAGCTCGGCCTGATCATCGCCGAAGCCGTGAAGGAAAACGGCCTGCACGCCAAGCCCGAGCAGGTGCGCGCGCTGATCGACGAGCAGGCCCAGTCCTACGAGCAGCCGGAAGAGGTGGTGCGCTGGTACTACTCCCAGCCGCAGCGGCTGGCCCAGGTCGAGGCACTGGCGATCGAGGAAAACGTGGTGAATTGGGTGGTGGCGAATGCCCAGGCCAGCGACAAGGCGGCCTCTTTTGACGAACTGATGGGAAATGCGGCATGATGCCGCCCAGACCAAGCATGAACTACGGCAATCGCAACGGGCAGCAAGATCAGTGGGATCCCCAGTCCCTGGGGCTGATTCCCATGGTGATCGAACAGAGCGGGCGCGGCGAACGCGCCTACGATATCTATTCGCGCCTGCTCAAGGAGCGCGTCGTCTTCCTGGTCGGGCCGGTCAACGATGCCACGGCCAACCTGATCGTCGCCCAACTGCTGTTCCTCGAATCGGAAAATCCCGACAAGGACATCTACTTCTACATCAACTCGCCGGGGGGATCCGTCTCGGCCGGGTTGGCCATTTACGACACCATGCAGTTCATCAAGCCTGACGTGTCGACGTTGTGCGTCGGCCAGGCGGCGAGCATGGGCGCCTTCCTGCTGACGGCCGGCGCCAAGGGCAAGCGCTTCTGCCTGCCGAATTCGCGCGTGATGATCCACCAGCCGATGGGCGGCTTCCAGGGACAGGCCTCGGACATCGAGATTCACGCCAAGGAAATCCTCTACCTGCGCGCCCGGCTCAACGAAATCATGGCCAAGCACACCGGCCAGCCGATCGAGCGCATCGAGCGCGACACCGACCGCGACAACTTCCTTTCCGGCGCCGAAGCAGTCGAGTACGGCCTGGTGGACAAGGTTCTGACGAATCGCGCGGAAGCCTGACAAGCGCGGCGCAAGGATACGGAGACAGAGATGACGGACAAGAAGACCCCGGGCGAGAAGCTCCTTTACTGCTCTTTCTGCGGCAAGAGCCAGCACGAGGTGCGCAAGCTCATCGCCGGGCCGTCCGTCTTCATCTGCGATGAATGCATCGAGCTGTGCAACGACATCATCCGCGACGAGATCGCCGCGGATCACGGCGGCAAGGGCGCCAAGGGCGACCTGCCGACGCCGAAGGAAATCTGCACCATCCTCGACCAGTACGTCATCGGCCAGGATCCGGCCAAGCGCATCCTGTCGGTGGCGGTCTACAACCATTACAAGCGCCTCAAGCACCTGTCGAAGAGCGACGAAGTGGAGCTGGCGAAGAGCAACATCCTGCTCATCGGCCCGACCGGCTCGGGCAAGACGCTGCTGGCGCAGACGCTGGCGCGCCTGCTCAATGTGCCTTTCGTGATGGCCGATGCGACGACGCTGACCGAAGCCGGCTACGTCGGCGAGGATGTCGAGAACATCATCCAGAAGCTGCTGCAGAAGTGCGACTACGAGGTCGAGAAGGCACAGCAGGGCATCGTCTACATCGACGAGATCGACAAGATCTCGCGCAAGAGCGACAACCCGTCGATCACCCGCGACGTGTCGGGGGAGGGCGTACAGCAGGCGCTGCTGAAACTGATCGAGGGCACCATCGCCTCGGTGCCGCCGCAGGGCGGGCGCAAGCACCCCAACCAGGACTTCGTCCAGGTCGATACCACCAACATCCTGTTCGTCTGCGGCGGTGCCTTCGACGGCCTCGACAAGGTCATCCGCAACCGCACCGAGCAGGCCGGCATCGGCTTCGGCGCCGAGGTGAAGAGCCGTGACAGCAAGGACTTCACCGAGACCCTGCGCATGGTCGAACCGGAGGATCTGGTCAAGTTCGGACTGATTCCCGAACTCGTCGGCCGCCTGCCGGTGGTGGCGACGCTGCACGAGCTGGACGAGGCAGCGCTGATGGAAATCCTCGTCGAGCCGAAGAACGCCCTCATCAAGCAGTACCAGAAGCTCTTCGCCATGGAGGGCAGCGAGCTTGAAGTGCGCCCCCAGGCCCTGCAGGCGATCGCCCGCAAGGCGCTCAAGCGCAAGACCGGCGCGCGCGGCCTGCGCTCCATCCTCGAGACGGTGCTCCTCGACACCATGTACGAACTTCCCAACATGGAGAATGTCTCCAAGGTGGTGGTCGACGAGGGCATGATCGAGGGCGCCGCCAAGCCGATCCTGATCTACGCCGACCAGCCCAAGGTTGCAGGCTCCAACTGATTGATTCGGCCGGGCTTTCCGCCCGGACTGAACTTCTTGAATTCCCGGCCGTTGACTCCATATAGGCAAAACGGCCGTCTCTTCAAAGGATAACGATCATGTCAAGCGCGCTTGACCTCCCCGCAGAACGCATTGAACTCCCGCTGTTGCCCCTGCGCGACGTCGTGGTTTTCCCCCACATGGTGATTCCGCTCTTCGTCGGGCGTCCGAAATCGATCAAGGCGCTGGAAACCGCCATGGAGGCGGGCAAGCACATCCTGCTCGTGGCGCAGAAGTCGGCCGCCAAGGACGAGCCGGGCGTCGAGGACATGTACGAGATCGGCTGCGTCGCCAACATCCTGCAGATGCTCAAACTGCCCGATGGCACGGTGAAGGTGCTGGTCGAGGGCGGCCAGCGCGCGCGCATCGAGCGCGTGACCGACCAGCGCAGCATGTTCTCCGCGGAAGTCATGCCGCTGCCGGCCGACGAGCGGGCCACCCATGAAGTCGAGGCGATGCGCCGGGCCATCATCGCCCAGTTCGACCAGTACGTGAAACTCAACAAGAAAATTCCGCCGGAGATCCTCACTTCGCTGGCGGGCATCGAGGAGGCCGGGCGCCTGGCCGACACCATCGCCGCCCACCTGCCGCTCAAGCTCGAGCAGAAGCAGGAAATCCTCGAGATATTCGACGTCGGCGCCCGCCTCGAGAAGCTGCTGTCGCAGCTGGAGACCGAACTCGACATCCTGCAGGTGGAAAAGCGCATCCGCGGCCGCGTCAAGCGGCAGATGGAAAAGAGCCAGCGCGAGTACTACCTGAACGAGCAGGTGAAAGCCATCCAGAAGGAACTCGGCGAGGGCGAGGAGGGCGCCGACCTCGACGAGATGGAAAAGAAAATCAAGGCCGCCGGCATGAGCAAGGAGGCGCAGGCCAAGGCGCTCTCCGAGTTGAAGAAGCTGCGCCTGATGTCGCCCATGTCCGCCGAAGCGACGGTGGTGCGCAACTTCATCGAGACGCTGACCAACCTTCCCTGGAAGAAAAAGAGCCGCATCAGCAAGGACCTTACCGTCGCCGAGAAGGTGCTCGAGAAGGACCACTACGGCCTCGAGAAGGTCAAGGAGCGCATCCTCGAATACCTCGCGGTGCAGCAGCGCGTCGACAAGCTGAAAGCGCCGATCCTCTGCCTGGTCGGTCCCCCTGGGGTCGGCAAGACATCGCTCGGCCAGTCGATCGCCCGCGCCACCAACCGCAAGTTCGTCCGCATGTCGGTCGGCGGCGTGCGCGACGAGGCGGAGATTCGCGGCCATCGCCGCACCTACATCGGCTCGATGCCCGGCAAGATCCTGCAGAACATGACCAAGGTTGCCGTCAAGAATCCGCTGTTCCTGCTCGACGAGGTCGACAAGATGGGGCAGGATTTCCGCGGCGACCCGAGCTCGGCCCTTCTTGAAGTGCTCGATCCGGAGCAGAACTCGACCTTCGTCGACCATTACGTGGAGGTCGAATACGACCTGTCCGACGTGATGTTCGTCGCCACGGCGAATACCCTGAACATTCCGGCGCCGTTGCTCGACCGCATGGAGGTGATCCGCCTTTCCGGCTACACCGAGGACGAGAAGGTCAATATCGCCCAACGCTACCTGCTGCCCAAACAGCTGAAGAACAACGGCGTGAAGAAGGAGGAGCTATCCGTCACGGAGGATGCGCTGCGCGATACCGTGCGCTACTACACGCGCGAGGCCGGCGTGCGCAGCATGGAGCGGGAGATCTCCAAGGTCTGCCGCAAGGTGGTGAAGTCGCTGGTGCTGAAGAAGCGCCACAGCAAGGTGGTGGTGAACGCCAGGAACCTCGACAAATACCTCGGCGTGCGCAAGTACACCTTCGGCATGGCCGAGAAGGAGAACCAGATCGGCCAGGTCACCGGGCTGGCGTGGACCGAGGTCGGCGGCGAACTGCTGACCATCGAGGCGGTGATGCTGCCCGGCAAGGGCAAGACGATGACCACCGGCAAGTTGGGCGAAGTGATGCAGGAGTCTATCCAGGCTGCCTTGTCCGTGGTGCGAAAGCGCTCAAAGGCGCTTGGCATCCCGGAGGACTTCTACCAGAAGAGCGATATCCATATCCACCTGCCGGAAGGGGCGACGCCGAAGGATGGTCCCAGCGCGGGCATCGCCATCTCGACGGCACTCGTCTCGATCCTGACGGGGATTCCGGTGCGCGCCGACGTCGCCATGACCGGCGAGATCACGCTGCGTGGCGAGGTACTGCCGATAGGCGGACTCAAGGAGAAGCTGCTTGCCGCCGTACGCGGCGGCATCCGTACGGCGCTGATCCCTGAAGAAAACGTCAAGGATCTGGCCGACATGCCAGAAAACATCAAGAATGCGCTCGAAATCGTTCCGGTGAAATGGATTGACCAGGTGCTCGAGCGTGCGCTTGAACGCAAACCGGAGCCGTTGCCCGAGTCGGCCGAGGTGGCCGCCGTGGCCGCTGACGCACCGCCTGCCGCAACCAACCTCGTCACCCACTGAGCACTATCCTGCACACGGGGTCGGCCAATCAACATTGGCCGATCCCGTGTGAACTGCGTTCTTCCGTCGAACCGCATCGCGTCTCCGGCATGTTTGCTTGACACGAGGTTTTTCAGCTTGCTATAAAACGCCTTCGTCTCTCGTAGTTTGTCATTCAACAATTCAGAATCGGAGGGGGATTTTGTGAACAAGTCAGAACTCATCGACCAGATCGCCAAGCAGGCCGATATTTCCAAGGCCGCCGCCGGCCGCGCACTGGAAGCCGCCATTGGCGCGATCAGGACATCCTTGAAACGGGGCGGCATGGTGACACTGGTCGGATTCGGCACGTTTTACGTCGGCAAGCGTGCGGCGCGCAGCGGGCGCAATCCACGTACTGGTGCAACGATAAAGATCAAGGCCGCGCGCGTTCCGAAGTTTCGCGCTGGAAAAGAATTGAAAGATGCGGTAAACTGATTGTTTTGCTTGAGCCGAAACTGCGGCTGAATGCGGTCGGCGGGCAAGCGGGTGCTTAGCTCAGCTGGTAGAGCGTCGCCCTTACAAGGCGAATGTCGGCGGTTCGATCCCGTCAGCACCCACCAGCCAGGATAGGTGACAATCCTGGCGGGCAGCGGATTTCAGGAGTGGTAGTTCAGTCGGTTAGAATACCGGCCTGTCACGCCGGGGGTCGCGGGTTCGAGTCCCGTCCACTCCGCCAACATCGGAAAAAGGCGAACGCAAGTTCGCCTTTTTTTCTATCCTTTTCTGTTTGATGACGGTGGTCGAGCATGTTTGACGCGGTTCGCAACAACAAACGGATAGTTCAGGTTTTCCTGGCATTGATCACCCTGCCCTTCGCGTTCTGGGGGGTGGATTCGTATTTCCGGAGCGGCAGCCGGAGCGGGGAATTGGCCAGTGTCGGCAGCAGCAAGATATCTCCGCAGGAATTCGAGCAGGCCATGCGCGACCAGCAGGAGCGCCTGCGCGGGCAGATGGGGCGGGAGTTCGATCCAGCCATGCTGGAAACTCCGGAAGCGCGCCGGGCGGTACTCGACTCGCTGGTGACCCAGCGCCTGCTGTTGCTGCATGCGGCTAAAGAGGGGCTGGCGGCGAGCGATGCGCAGCTGATCGAGGTGATCGGTTCGATCCCGGCCCTGCAGGAGGACGGCAAGTTTTCGAAGCAACGCTACGAGCAGGCCTTGCGTGCCCAGGGGCTCACGCAAGCCGGCTTCGAAGCCAAGCTGCGCCAGGACATGACGCTGCAGCAGCTGGTGCAGGCGGTCTCCGATACCGGCATGGTTTCTCAGGTTGCCGCCGGGCGGACGATCGCCATCCAACTGGAGGAACGGCAGGTGAAAGAGGCGGTCGTTCGGCGCGAGCAGTTCGCGGCCCAAGCCAGGCCGTCAGCCGGCGCAGTCAAGGAATATTACGAAAAGAACCGCAAGCAGTTCGAAATTCCCCAGCAGATCCGGGCCGATTACGTCGTGCTGAGCAAGGAATCGCTGGCCGAGCAAGTCGCGGTTAGCCCCGAGGAAATCAAGACCTTCTACGAGAAGAATGCCAAGAATTTTGCCTCCCCCGAGGAGCGCCGTGCCAGCCACATCCTCATCCAGGTGCCGGCGGATGCCCCCGAGGAGGCGCAGAAAGCGGCACGCGGCAGGGTGGATGCCATCCTCCTGCAAGTCAGGAAGAATCCCGCGGACTTCGCCAGGCTGGCAAGGGAAAATTCGCAGGACCCCGGCTCGGCGCAGAAAGGCGGCGACCTTGGCTATTTTCCGCGGGGCGCCATGGTCAAGCCGTTCGAGGAGACGGTGTTTTCTCTCAGGGAAAATCAAATCAGCGATGTGGTGCGCAGCGAATTCGGTTTCCACATCATTCGGCTGACCGGCATCAAGCCGGCCAAGGTGCGCAGCCTGGAGGAGGCGAAGAACGCCATCGCAACGGAGCTCAAACTGCAGGCGGCGGGAAGGAAATTTGCCGAAGCGGCCGAGACGTTTTCGAACATGGTGTACGAACAGTCCGACAGCCTGAAACCGGCTGCGGAGAAATTCAAGCTGGCGATCCGGCAAACCGGATTTTTCGACCAGGCCAACCGAAGTGCCGCCGGTCCCTTGGCAGGCAATGAAAAGCTGTTTTCCGCGCTTTTCGCCGAAGAGGCGCTGAAGAACAAGCGCAATACCGACGCCGTCGAGGTGGCGCCGAACACCCTTGTGGCGGCGCGCGTCGCGGAAGTGCGGCCGGCCGAATTGCGCAGCCTGGAATCGGTCAAGGACGAGATCGAGAAAAAACTGGCGGTCGAGGAGTCAGCACGGCTGGCGCAGAAGGACGGCGAGGCGAAACTGGCCCATCTGCGCAAGGGTGAGCCGGTGGCACTGGCCTGGAGCCCGCAGCAGACCGTCGTCAGGCAGCCGATGCGAGGTCTGCCGCCGGAAGTTCAGCGCGCCATTTTCAAGGCGCCCGCAGACAGGCTGCCGGCCTACATTGGCCTGTCCCTGGCGAACGGGGACTATGCGCTCTATTCGATCACCCAGGTGAGTTCAGGTTCTGCCAAAGGGGCCGACGACCCGCGCGCGAAGATGCTGCGCGCACAGCTTGCCCAATTGAACGGGACGGAGGATTTCAATGATTATCTGGCGGCTTTGAGGCAGCGATACGGGGTCAAGATCGATCAGTCCGCCTTGGGCAGGAGCAGCGATGAAGCCCCGGCGCCGGTTCAAAACACCCCGAGCCGCAGCAAGTGATGAGACGACTGGCTGAGAACAACACGACGGGCTGCCGAGGAGGCAGCCCGTCGTGTTTTGGGGGCCGTCGCTAGAGCGGCAGCGGCTCGGCATTGCCAAGGGCGGTCGTGTTGAGACCGCCATCAACATACATGATTTCGCCGGTGATGCCGCTGGCCAGATCCGAAAGCAGGAAGGCAGCGGCGTTGCCGACTTCCTCGATGGTGACGTTGCGCCGCAGCGGCGCGTGGTGCGCATTGTAGGCGAGCAGCTTGCCGAAATTGCCGATGCCGGAGGCGGCCAGGGTTTTGATCGGGCCGGCCGAGATGGCGTTGGCGCGGATGCCCTGGGGGCCGAGGCAGAAGGCCAGGTAGCGCGTGCCGGCCTCGAGGCTGGCCTTGGCCAGGCCCATGGTGTTGTAGTTCGGCATGGTGCGCTCGGCGCCGAGGTAGGTCAGGCAAAGCAGGGAGGGATTGCGGCCCTTCAGCAGCAGCGGCCGCGCCGCCTTGGCCAGGGCCGGGAAACTGTAGGAAGAGACATCATGCGCGATGCGGAAGGCATCGCGCGTGATGCCGTCGAGAAAATCGCCCTCGATGGCTTCGCTCGGCGCGAAGGCGATCGAATGGACAAGGCCGTCCAGTCCGTCCCAGTGCTGTCCGAGGCCGCAGAACAGGGTGTCGATCTGCGCGTCTTCCGCCACGTCGCAGGGAAAGATCAGCTTGCTGCCGAACTCTTCGGCGAACTTGGCAATGCGCTCCTTGAAGCGTTCGTTCTGGTAGGTGAAGGCGAGTTCGGCGCCCTCGCGATGGCAGGCCTTGGCGATGCCATAGGCGATCGAGCGGTTGGAGAGCAGACCGGTGATGAGGATGCGTTTCCCTGCGAGAAAGCCCATCGTCGAATCCCCTGAAAATGACTGCGCGATTATAGCGGAGCCCCGCGGATGACGCCAAATCCCCCTTCGGCTACACTCCGCGCACGATGCGCGAATTTCCCATGCACGCTTGGCTGCTTGCCTTCACCGCACTCCTCGCCGGCTGCGGCGAGGTGTGGAACAACCCCTATCCGGCGCAGGACGGCGGCAGGAACATTCTCTACGGCGCGTTCACCGAGCGGCCCAAGCATCTCGATCCGGTGCAGTCCTACAGTTCGGACGAGTCGGAATTCAATTCGCAGATCTACGAGCCGCCGCTGCAGTACCACTATCTGAAACGACCCTATACCCTGGTGCCGCTGACAGCCGAGACGATGCCGCGCGTGCGCAGCGTGAATGCCGCCGGGCGCGACGTGCCGGCGGATTCGCCCGGGGTGGCTTATACGCTCTACGAGATCCGTATCCGGCCGGGCATCCTGTATCAGCCGCACCCCGCATTCGCCCGCGGCCCTGACGGCAATCTGCTCTATCACAATCTTTCCCAGGCTGATCTCAAGGAAGTTTATTCCCTGGGGGATTTCCCGCAGACCGGCACGCGCGAGCTGACCGCCGAGGACTACATCTACCAGATCAAGCGTCTTGCCCACCCCCGGCTGCACTCGCCGCTGTTCGGCCTGATGAGCGAATACATCGCCGGTTTCAAGGAGTTCGCCGAACGGCTCAAGGCGGAAGACAAGACATTGGCGGACTCGGGTAGGAGAGGTGCCTGGCTCGACCTGTCGACGCTACCGCTCGACGGTGTCGAGCAGATCGACAAGTACAGCTATCGCGTGCGCATCAAGGGTCGCTACCCGCAGTTCGCCTACTGGCTGGCGATGAACTTCTTTGCCCCTGTGCCGATCGAGGCCGACCGTTTCTTCGCCCAGCCGGGCATGGCCGAACGGAACCTGACGCTCGACTGGTATCCCATCGGCACCGGCCCCTACATGCTGACCGAGAACAATCCCAACGCGCGCATGGTGCTGGAGCGCAACCCGAACTTCCGCGGCGAACCCTACCCGGACGCAGGCGAGGCGGACGACGCCGCTGCGGGGCTGCTGGCCGCTGCAGGCAGGCGCATGCCCTTCATCGACAAGGCGGTGTTCAGCCGCGAGCGCGAAGGCATTCCCTACTGGAACAAGTTCCTGCAGGGCTACTACGACTTGTCCGGCATCAGCTCCGACAGCTTCGACCAGGCCGTGCGCGTCTCGGTCGAGGGCGAGGCCGGCGTTTCGCCGGAAATGGCGGCGAAGGGCATCAAGCTGAAAACCTCGGTGAGCGCCAGCACCTACTATTTCGCCTTCAACTGGCTCGATCCGGTGGTGGGCGGCGAGCAGTCCGATGCGGCGGCGCGCGCGCGCGCGCGAAAGCTGCGCCAGGCGATTTCCATCGCGCTCGACTGGGAGGAATTCATTTCCATTTTCGCCAACGGCCGCGGCATCCCGGCGCAGGGACCGATTCCGTCCGGGATTTTCGGTTACAGGGAGGGCAGGGACGGCGTCAATCCGGTGGTCTACGACTGGGCGGGAGATGCGCCGAAGCGCAAGCCCATCGAGGCGGCGAAAAAGCTGCTGGCCGAGGCCGGTTATCCGGGCGGGCGCGACGCCCAAAGCGGACAGCCGCTGGTGCTGTACCTCGACACCACCGACCGCGGTCCCGGAGACAAGCCGCGCCTCGACTGGTACCGCAAGCAGTTCGCCAAGCTCGCCATTCAACTGGAGATCCGCGGCACCGACTACAACCGCTTCCAGGAAAAGGTGCGCAAGGGCGCCGCGCAAATGTTCGCCTGGGGCTGGCTTGCCGACTATCCCGATCCGGAGAATTTCCTGTTTCTCTTCCACGGTCCGCAGAGCCGCGCCAAGGCCCAGGGAGAGAATGCCGCCAACTATGCCAATCCCGAATACGATCGCCTCTTCGAACAGGTCAAGCACATGGAGAACGGCTCGGCGCGCCAGGCGCTGATCGACCGCATGATGGCGATCCTGCGCGAGGACGCGCCCTGGTCCTTCGGCTACCACCCAAAGGATTACAGCCTGTACCACGGCTGGGTGGCGAACCTCAAGCCCAACCTCATGGCGCGGAACAGCCTCAAGTACCAGCGGATCGATGCCGCGCTGCGCGAGCGGCGGCGCGCCGAGTGGAACCGCCCCGTGCTCTGGCCGCTCGGGCTCCTCGTCGTCGTCATCGTCGCCAGCGCGGCGCCGGCCGTCATCGGCTGGCGTCGTCGCGAACGATCGAAAGGGCGCACCTAATGCTGGCCTACGTCGTTCGCCGCCTGCTCTACGCCATTCCGATCCTGATCGGCGTCAACCTGCTGACCTTCCTGCTGTTCTTCGTCGTGAACACCCCAGACGACATGGCGCGCATGCAGCTTGGCATCAAGCGGGTGACGCCGGAGGCGATCGCGAATTGGAAGGCCGAGCGCGGCTACGACAAGCCGCTCCTCTACAACCGCAACGCCGAGGGCGCGGCCAGGGTGACGAACACCATCTTCTTCGAAAAATCGGTGAAGCTGTTCGCCTTCGAATTCGGTCGCGCCGACGACGGCCGCGACATCGGCAACGAGATCCGAACACGCATGGGTCCGAGCCTGGCCATCGCCGTGCCGACCTTCGTTCTCGGCCTCTTAGTCACGGTGTCCTTCGCCCTGCTGCTGGCCTTCTTCCGCGCCACCTACCTCGACTTCTGGGGCGTGGTGTTGTGCGTGGCGATGATGTCGATCTCCAGCCTGTTCTACATCATCGGCGGGCAGTACCTGGTGAGCAAGGTCTGGCATCTGGTGCCGATCTCGGGCTATGCCGGCGGCCTCGATGCCATGCGCTTCCTGCTGCTGCCGGTGCTGATCGGGGTGGCGGCCGGCATCGGCAGCAGCACGCGCTGGTACCGCACCATCTTCCTCGAGGAGATCGGCAAGGACTACGTGCGCACGGCCCGCGCCAAGGGGCTGTCCGAGCTGGCCGTGCTGTTCCGTCATGTGCTGAAGAATGCCCTGATTCCGATCCTCACCGGCGTGGTGGTCGTCATTCCGCTGCTGTTCATGGGCTCGCTCCTCACCGAATCCTTCTTCGGCATCCCGGGTCTCGGCTCCTACACCATCGACGCCATCAATGCCCAGGACTTCGCCGTGGTGCGCGCGATGGTGTTCATCGGCTCGGTGCTCTACATTGCCGGCCTGCTCCTGACCGACCTGTCATACACGCTGGTCGACCCGCGCGTGAGGCTGCAATGACGCCCGTGCTGTTGTGGACCGATGCGCTGGTTTTCCTGCTCGTTGCATGCGGCATCGCCTCCGGGATCTACATCAGCCGGCGCGAATACCTGCTGGCCTCCTGGCACCGCGTCGGCGAAAGCCGCGCCGGCATGGCGTCGCTGACCCTGCTGGTGGCCTTCGTCGTCGTCGGGCTGCTCGACTCCCTGCATTACCGGCCGCGCCTGGAGGCGGCATCCGGCCAGCCGGGCGGGTACAGCGGCGAGGTGCGCAGCCTGCTGGATGTGCTGCTGCAGCCGCTCCGGGACGGCACCGAGAAAACCTATTCGGCGCCGCTGGCCGCGCATCTGTACGCCAGGGAGACGGTGGAACTGCCCGATGGCAGCCAGGCACGGGTGTTCCCGCGCCTGAAGCACGGCGGCGCGCATCTTGCGGATGTCGAGGCGGAGTGGGGCCGCGACGTGACGCTGCGGACGCTGCGGGGCGCCGCGCTCGCCGTGCTGGCGGGACTGACTTTTGTCGCGCTTGCCGTACTGTTCGCCGCGCGGCGCTGGGGAACCGGCTGGCAGGCCGCCTGGCGCCGCATCCGGCGCGGCGAGACGCGCTTTGCCTGGCATGCCGCGCTGGCTGCGCTGGGCATGCTCCTGCTGCTGGCCGGGCCGGCGTTGTCGCTCGCCGGCGGCTACCACGTCCTCGGTACCGACAAGGTCGGCCAGGACGTGCTCTACCTGACGCTGAAGAGCATCCGCACCGGCCTGGTCATCGGCACCCTCACCACCCTCGTCATGCTGCCCTTCGCCGTGGCACTGGGCCTCGTCGCCGGCTATGTCGGCGGCTGGGTGGACGATCTCATCCAGTATCTTTACACGACGCTCAACTCGATTCCCGGCGTGCTGCTGATCGCCGCAGCGGTGCTGATGGTGCAGGTGGCGATAGACATGCATCCGGACTGGTTTGCCACCGCCGCCCAGCGCGCCGATGCGCGCCTGCTGGCGCTGTGCCTGATCCTCGGCGTGACCAGCTGGACCGGGCTGTGCCGGCTGCTGCGCGCCGAGACGCTCAAGCTGCGCGAGCTGGAGTACGTGCAGGCGGCGCAGGCCTTCGGCGCTTCGGCGGCACGCATCCTGGGGCGGCACATCCTGCCCAACGTCATGCACATCGTATTGATCTCGGTGGTGATGGATTTCTCCGGCCTGGTGCTGGCCGAGGCGGTGCTGTCCTACATCGGCATCGGCGTCGATCCGAGCACCATCAGCTTCGGCACCATGATCAACACCGCGCGCCTCGAGCTGGCGCGCGAGCCGGTGGTGTGGTGGTCGCTGCTGGCCGCCTTCGTCTTCATGTTCGTGCTGGTGCTGGCGGCCAACCTGTTCGCCGACGCGGTGCGCGATGCCTTCGATCCGCGCCTGGCCGGCAGCCGTCGCTCCCTGCCGGGAAAAATGGCATGAGCCTGCTCAGGGTCGAATCGCTGCAAATGTTCCTGGACAGCGCGGCCGGCCCGGTGCGGGCCGTCGACGACGTTTCCTTCGAGGTCGAGCCGGGCGGAACTTTTGCTTTGATCGGCGAATCCGGCTGCGGCAAGTCGATGACGGCGCTTTCCCTGATGCGCCTGCTTCCCGACGCCGGCCGTGTCCGCGGCGGTCGCGTGCTGCTGAACGGCCGCGATCTGCTGGCGCTGACCGAAGCGCAAATGCGCGAGGTGCGCGGCGGCGAGATGGCGATGATCTTCCAGGAGCCGGCAACCAGCCTGAATCCGGTGCTCAGCGTCGGCCGGCAGATCGGCGAGGTGCTGGCGCGGCATGGCGCGCTGCGCGGCGCGGCGGCGGCGCGACGCGCACGCGAACTGCTCGACGCGGTCGGCATTCCCGATGCGAGGCGGCGTCTCGAAGAGTATCCCTTCCAGTTCTCCGGCGGCATGAAGCAGCGCGTCATGATCGCCATGGCACTGGCCGGCGACCCGGCGCTGCTGATCGCCGACGAGCCGACCACGGCGCTGGATGTCACCATTCAGGCGCAGGTGCTGGAACTGCTCGGCGCGCTCCAGCGCGAGCGCGGCATGGGCATGCTGCTGATCACCCACGACCTCGGCATCGCCCGCCAACTGGCCAGCCGCGTCGGCGTGATGTACGCGGGCGAACTGGTGGAGGTCGCTTCACGGATCGACTTTTTCGCCGCGCCGAAGCATCCCTATTCGATCAAGCTGTTCGCCGCGCTGCCGCGGCCGGAGCGGCGCGAAAGCGTGCTGGAAACCATAGCGGGCAGCGTGCCGTCGCTGACGACGATGTTTTCCGGTTGCCGTTTCGCGCCGCGCTGCCCGCGCGCCTGGTCGCGCTGCCGGGAGGAAATCCCGGCCTGGCACGGGGCGGAAACGGGGCATGCCGTGCGCTGCCATCTCTACGATGCGGTCAATGCGCAACTCGCCGGTGGCGGGCCGGCCGCGCAGGCACCAACGGAGGAGAGTGCGTCTTCATTGCAAGCGGTTGAAGCCGCACCGCTGCTCGAGGTGGATGACCTGAAGGTGCATTTCCCGATTCGCCAGGGCGTGTTCCGCCGCGCCGTGGGCCAGGTGAGGGCGGTCGACGGCGTCTCGCTGGGACTGACTTCCGGGCGCACCCTGGCGCTGGTCGGCGAATCCGGCTGCGGCAAGACCACCGTGGGCAAGGCCATCCTGCAACTCCTGAAGCCGACTGGCGGCAGCGTGCGCTTCCGCGGCGAGGAACTGACGGCGCTGCCTGCCGCGCGGCTGCGCCGGCTGCGTGGCGAGATGCAGATCGTTTTCCAGGATCCCTATGCCTCGCTCGACCCGCGCATGCGGATCGGCGACATCATCGAGGAGGGCCTGTCCGCCCTCGGCCAAGGGGGGACGCCGCCAGCCAAAGCGCACCGCACGGCAGAATTGCTCGAGCGCGTCGGTCTTTCCGCCGCCATGCTTGGGCGCTATCCGCACGAGTTTTCCGGCGGTCAGCGCCAGCGCATCGCCATCGCGCGGGCGCTGGCGGTGGCGCCGCGCCTGCTGGTGTGCGACGAGCCGACCAGCGCCCTCGACGTCTCGGTGCAGGCGCAGATCCTCAACCTGCTGAAGGAACTGCAGGGCGCGCTCGGCCTGGCCTATTTGTTTATCACCCACAACATCGCGGTGGTGGAATACCTGGCGCACGAGGTGGCGGTGATGTACCTCGGCCGCATCGTCGAGCGGGGTGCGGTAGAAGAAATCCTGCGCGAGCCGAAGCATCCCTACACCGAGGCCCTGCTCTCTGCCGTGCCGCGTCTGGATGCCGATGGCCGTCGCGAAGCGATCGTCCTGAAGGGGGACATGCCCTCCCCGTCGCAGCCGCCGGCCGGCTGCCATTTCCATCCACGCTGCCCGCGGGCCATGCCGCAATGCGCCGTCGCCTATCCGGCCGAGACGCGGCTAGGCGACACGCACCGCGTGCGCTGCTTCCTTTACGAATAAGCGGCTCAGTTGGCGGCGGCCGGGCGGCGGGCGGCGACTTTCTTCGCCGGTGTCTTCCTGGCGGGGATCTTGGCCTGGGGTTTCGCTGCTGCCTGCGCTGCCGGTTTTCTGGCGCCGGAGGTTTTGCTGGCCGAGGATGTCTTGGTCCGGCGACTGCCCTTGGCCACCGGTTTACCCACAGTCGGCTTGGCCACGGGAAGGTTGACGGCGAGCAGGTTGTCCGTTCCCGCTTCCCCCCTGGCCGGCACCAGCAGGGTATGGCCTGGCCCGATGCGCATTTTGGGGTTGATGCCGTTGACCTGGCGCAGACGCGCCACCGTCATGCCGTGTTTTTTCGCCACGCTGTCCAGGTTCTCGCCCTTCTTGATCGTGTAGGCCTGCCAGCTGGTCAACGGCTTGTCGTGCGCTTCCAGGTTGGACAGGAACACGTCGACCTTCTCGGCCGGCAGCACGATGCTGGCGCCGCCCTTGTCCGGGATCACCGGCCGGTTGTAGGCCGGGTTAAGGACGAGGAATTCCTCGATGGTCATTTCCGCCAGGCGCGCGGCGATGGCGACGTCCATGTGGGCGGAAACCTCGACGGTCTGGAAGTAGGGCCTGTTAGGGATGGGATCCAGGCTGACGTTGAAGAGCTGCGGCCGTGCAACGATGTTCTTCAGGGCTTGCAGCTTGGGCACGTACAAGCGCGTCTCGTTGGGCATGCTCAGGCTGAGGTAGTCGGTCGGCAGGCCCTTTGCCTTGTTCTTGTTGATGGCTCGCGCCACGGCGTTCTCGCCCCAGTTGTAGGATGCCAGCGCCAGATGCCAGTCGCCGTGCATCTCGTAAATCGATTGCAGATAATCGAGGGCCGCGCTGGTGGACGCGATGATGTCGCGGCGCTGGTCCAGCCACCAGTTCTGGTCAAGCTGGTAGGTTTTGCCGGTGGACGGAATGAACTGCCACATGCCTGAGGCGTGGGCGCGGGAGTAGGCCATCGGGTTGTAGGCGCTCTCGACGATCGGCAGCAAAGCCAGCTCGGTGGGCATGCCCCGCTTCTCCAGTTCCTCGACGATATGGTGCATGTAGCGGCGGCTGCGTTCGACCACGCGCCGCAGATATTCCGGCCGCGCGAGATACCAGGCCTGCTGCTGCTGAACGAGGAGGCTGTCGATGTCGGGCATGCCGAAGCCGCGACGGATGCGCTCCCACAGATCGTCGGGCGACTGGGTCAGGTCGATCGTCGCCAGGGGCGGGAGATCGGCCTTCAGCTCGATGGTCTGGACCGGCTCGGCAGCGGGCACTTCGGCAGCGACGGGGGCCGCGACGACAGCCGGCGAGTCGGACGCTTCGGAGGCGAGAGCGGCGGCGGGAATCAGGCAGAAAGCGAGGCAGGCGAAGATTCCCGGCAAGGCGGGCTTGAACTTGAACATGGAGCCTGATCGTGCGAAAACTGAATGCTACCGTTGGTGCCAGACCGCGTCAATTTGCCTTCCTGCATCTTCGCAAATTCGGCACCGCCGTCCCCGAATTCCGCTATGCTCCTTCGCCTGAGAAGATCATTTTCGCCGCTCCCTCATGAAAGCTCTCGTCATCGAAGATACCGCGACCAGCCAGGCGGTGATCTGCCATTTGCTGGAGCGGCTGGGAATTCAGCCGGTGCAGGCCCGCGACGGGCTGGCGGGGATCGCCAGCTTCGAGCGCGAGCGCCCACAGCTCATCCTGCTCGACATCATCCTGCCCGGCCTCGACGGCTTCGAAGTGGCGCGGCGCATCCGGGCCATGGAAAAGCCCGGCGAGTGGACGCCGATCATCTTCCTCACCGCCCTGACCAAGGACGAGGATCTCGAACGCGGCATCGAGGCAGGCGGCGACGACTACTTGTTCAAGCCGGTGAGCGAAGTGGTGCTGGGCGCCAAGGTACGGGCCATGCAGCGCATCATCCAGATGCACGAAGCGCTGCGCGTGCTGACGCACAAGCTGGACAGCGCCAACCGCGAACTGACGCGGCTCTCCGCCGTCGACGGACTTACCGGCATCGCCAACCGGAGGCAGTTCGACGAAGCCCTCTCGCGGGAATGGCGGCGCTGCCTGCGGGAACGCGAGGTGCTGTCCCTCCTGATGATCGACGTGGATTTCTTCAAGCAATACAACGACAGCTGCGGGCACCAGGCGGGCGATGCCTGCTTGCGTGCGGTGGCGGAGGCCTTGCGGGAGCGGTTGCGCCGTCCAGCCGACGTGGTGGCGCGCTACGGTGGCGAGGAATTTGCCGCGATCCTGCCGGGCACCGGACCGGAAGGGGCCTTGCTGGTGGCGGAAGCCATGCGCGCGGTGGTGCAGGCGCTGGGCATCCCGCACGAGGTGTCATCCTTCGGCGTCGTCACGGTGAGCGTCGGCGCGGCGAGCCTGACGCCGCAGCAGCCCGAGGCCATGCCCAGGCTGCTGAGTGCGGCCGACTGGGCGCTGTACGAGGCCAAGCGACTGGGACGGAATCGCATCCAGGCGGCTGCACCGGCGCTCTTGGGAGACTGACTTTCAGCGGAATCCGTTCCGCCATTCGCGCAGCGCGGCGAATACCTCGGTGGCGCCGGGCAGGGCGGTTCCGCAATGCCGCTCGGCGGCGCGTGCCACCTCGGGTTGTTCGCTGCGCAGGAAGGGATTCGTCGCCAGCTCCTCGGCCAGGGTAAAGGGCACCGTCGGCTGCAGGTTCCGCCGCAATTCCGCCACGCGTCCGGCGCGGGTCAGCAGCGCGGCATTGCCGGATTCCACGGCGAGGGCGAAACGGATGTTCGACTCGGTGTACTCATGGGCACAGTACACGTTCGTCTCGGGCGGCAGGGCGGCGAGCTTTCCCAGCGATGACCACATTTGCGCGGCAGTCCCCTCGAACAACCGGCCGCAGCCGCAGGCGAACAGCGTGTCGCCGCAGAACAGCGCGCCTTCGCCATAATAGGCAATGTGGCCGCGGGTATGTCCGGGCACATCGATGACTTTCAGGCCGGCCGCGAAATCCGGCAGGGCAATCTTGTCGCCTTCGCGCAGCGGCACGCTGACCCCCGCGATGCTTTCCCCGGCCGGGCCGAAGACCGGAACCGGATGCCTGGCCAGCAGGCCGGCAACGCCGCCGGTGTGGTCGCCGTGGTGATGCGTGAGGAGGATGGCGGCGAGGTCGGCATCCTCCTCGGCCAGATAGCGCAGCACCGGCGCCTCGTCGCCGGGATCCACCACGACGACGCGGCGACCTTCCCGCAACAGCCAGATATAATTGTCCTCGAAGGCGCGCAAGGATTGAATGTCCATGGCGTGATTCTCTGACTTCGGAGCGAAATGTCAATTCCCGGTTGCGACGAGTGGCTGCTGACCCCGCAGGGGAGGTACATCCTCGAGTGGGAACAGACTCGCTTCGACCAGATGGTGGCCGACATCTTTGGCTACAACGCCGTGCAGATCGGCCTGCCGCAGTGCGACTGCCTGCGCGCCAATCGCATGCCGCTGCGCTTTGTGTACGATTCGACCCCGCCGGCGGCGCTGCTCGGCGATGCGCATCATCTGCCCCTGGCGGGCAGCAGCGTCGACCTGGTCGCGCTTCCGCACACGCTGGAGTTTGCGGACGACCCGCACCAGATCCTGCGCGAGGTCGAGCGCGTGCTGGTTCCCGAAGGGCAGGTGCTGATTTCCGGCTTCAATCCGTTCAGCCTGTGGGGCATCCGGCGGCGCCTGTCCGGACGCGACGCGGCTTTTCCCTGGCGCGGACAGTATTTCAGCGTGCGCCGCCTCAAGGATCTGCTGCAGTTGCTCAGCTTCGAGTCCCAGGCCGGCTGCTTCGGCCGCTATTCGCCCGCCGTCCGACAGGAACAATGGCTGCGGCGCTGGCATTTTCTCGAACTCGCCGGCGACCGCTGGTGGCCGATCTTCGGCTCCGTCTATCTTCTGCTGGGCATCAAGCGACAGCACGGCCTGCGCCTGCTCACGCCGACCTGGCAGGACCGCAAGGCGCGGGCGAAGGCGCTGGCTCCGGCGGTGCAGAGAATCCAGAAAGACGGGCAATGAGCGCGAGCTCCGAGATCGTCGAGATCTACACGGACGGCGCCTGCAGCGGCAATCCGGGCCCGGGCGGTTGGGGTGCGCTGCTCCGGATGGGCGGCCACGAGAGGGAGATGTTCGGCGGCGAGGCGAATACCACCAACAACCGCATGGAGCTGACGGCGGTAATCCGCGCCCTGGAAGCCCTCAGGCGACCGGTGCATGCGCGGGTGCATACGGACTCGCAGTATGTACAGAAAGGCATCAGCGAATGGATTCACGCCTGGAAAATGCGCGGCTGGCGCACCGCCGGCCGGCAGCCGGTGAAGAACGCCGAGCTGTGGCGGGAGCTGGATGAGCTGGCCGCGCGCCACCGCATCGAATGGCGCTGGGTGAAGGGCCACGCCGGCCATGCCGAAAACGAGCGCGCCGACGCCCTGGCGCGCCGCGGCATCGAAACCCTGAAAGGGACGCAGGCTTGAGACAGGTTGTCCTCGATACCGAAACCACGGGTCTCGATTTCCGCCTCGGCGATCGCGTCATCGAGATCGGCTGCGTGGAACTGCTGAATCGCAAGATCACGGGACAGCGCTTCCATCGCTACATCAATCCGGAGCGGGAAGTCGAGGCCGGCGCGCTGGCGGTGCATGGCCTGTCGAACGAATTTCTGCAGGACAAGCCGCGCTTCGGTGAGATCGTCGCCGAGTTCCTCGACTTCATTCAGGGCGCCGAATTGGTGATTCACAACGCCGCATTCGATGTCGGCTTCCTCAACAACGAGCTGGCCTTGCAACGGAAGTCGCAGCTCGAGCAGGCCTGCGCCGGCGTGGTGGACACGCTGAAGATGGCGCGGGAGTTGCACCCGGGGCGCAGAAATTCCCTGGACGCCCTGTGCGAGCGTTACACGATCGACAATTCCGGCCGAACCCTGCATGGCGCTCTGCTCGATGCGGAACTGCTGGCCGAGGTCTATCTGGCGATGACGCGGGGCCAGGAGAGCCTGATCATGGAACTTGTCGCCGACCCGGCGCAAAGCTTGCAGGCAGAAACGGCAGCGGAACAGCCACCGCTGCGGATTCTGCGTGCCAGCGCGGCCGAATTGACGGCACACCGGCAGGTGCTGGCCGAGATAGGGAAGGAAAGCAAGGGAAACTGCCTCTGGACGGCGGCAGACGGAATGTAGGGCAAGTTCCCGGGCCGGCCGGCATGGTCAAGATTCATTTTGAAATGGGAGTGGTTTCAGCTACAATGCTCGCCTTTCAGGCGCGTAGCTCAGCTGGTTAGAGCACCACCTTGACATGGTGGGGGTCGTAGGTTCGAGTCCTATCGCGCCTACCAATTTTCGAAAACAGAAGCCAGGGGACGGGGGCCGAAGCGGCTTCGGTTTTCTGGCTTTTGTTTATGGTGGTCTCGGGATGCTGACAATTACATTGCCGGATGGTACAAGACGGGAATTCCCGCAAGCGGTCACGGTAGCCGAGGTGGCGGCCTCGATCGGCGCCGGCCTGGCCAGGGCGGCGATTGCCGGCAAGGTCGACGACCGCCTGGTCGACACCAGCCACTTTATCGAGCGCGACTGCGCCCTCGCCATCGTTACCGACAAGGACGCGGAAGGCCTCGAAATCCTGCGCCATTCGACCGCGCACCTGCTGGCCTATGCGGTGAAGGAGTTGTATCCCGATGCCCAGGTCACCATCGGTCCGGTGATCGAGAACGGCTTCTACTACGATTTCTCCTACAAGCGGCCCTTTACGCCGGAAGACCTGGCGAAAATCGAAACACGCATGGCCGAACTGGCGAAGCGGGATTTTAAGGTGGTGCGCGAAGTCTGGCCGCGCGACAAGGCTGTCGAGTTCTTCAAATCCATTGGCGAACACTACAAGGCCGAGATCATCGCCTCGATTCCGTCAGGCGAAGATGTCTCCCTCTATCGCGAGGGAGATTTCGTCGATCTTTGCCGCGGCCCGCATGTGCCTTCCACCGGCAAACTGAAGGTGTTCAAGCTGATGAAAGTTGCCGGCGCCTACTGGCGCGGCGACTCACGCAACGAGATGCTGCAGCGCATCTACGGAACGGCCTGGGCGAAAAAGGACGAGCTCGACGGCTATCTGCACATGCTGGAAGAAGCGGAGAAGCGCGACCACCGCAAGCTCGGCCGCCAGCTCGACCTCTTCCATCTTCAGGACGAGGCGCCCGGCATGGTGTTCTGGCATCCCAAGGGCTGGGTGATCTGGCAGGAGGTCGAGCAGTACATGCGCCGGCTGCTGTCCGCCAACGGCTATCACGAAGTTCGCACGCCCCAGGTTATGGACCGCGTGCTGTGGGAACGCTCCGGCCACTGGGAAAACTACGCCGAGCACATGTTCACCACCAAGTCTGAAGAGCGCGACTACGCCGTCAAGCCGATGAACTGTCCCGGCCACGTGCAGATATTCAACCAGGGCATCAAGAGCTACCGCGACCTGCCCCTGCGCCTCGCCGAGTTCGGTTCCTGCCACCGCAACGAGCCCTCGGGTGCCCTGCACGGCATCATGCGCGTGCGCGGCTTCGTGCAGGACGATGCCCACATCTTCTGCACCGAGGAGCAGATCCTCTCCGAATCGGCGGCCTTCATCGACCTGCTGCGCAGGGTCTACGCCGATTTCGGCTTCGACGACCTCCTGGTCAAGTTATCCCTCCGTCCGGAAAAGCGCATCGGATCGGATGAAACCTGGGACCAGGCCGAAGCCGCGCTGGCCCAGGCGCTCGACGCCGAGGGACTGCAATACGAACTTCAGCCAGGCGAGGGCGCCTTCTACGGACCCAAGATCGAGTTCTCGCTGAAGGACTGCCTGAACCGCGTCTGGCAATGCGGCACGCTACAGCTGGATTTCTCGCTGCCGGGTAGGCTGGGGGCGGAGTATGTGGCGGAGGACAATACCCGTCGCCAGCCGGTGATGCTGCACCGGGCCATCCTCGGCTCGATGGAACGCTTCATCGGCATCCTCATCGAGCATCATGCCGGCGCCTTCCCGCTCTGGCTGTCCCCGCTCCATGCGGTGGTCATGAACATCTCCGAACATCAGGCCGATTACGCAGAGACTGTTGCAGAAAAGCTACGCCAGGCCGGCCTGCGCGCCGTTGCGGATTTGCGCAATGAGAAAATTAGCTATAAAATACGCGAACATAGCTTGCAAAAGCTGCCATACCAGGTCGTCGTCGGCGACAAGGAAAAGGCGGCAGGGTTGGTCGCCGTGCGTGCCCGGGGCGGACAGGACCTCGGGCAAATGTCCCTCGAGACGTTTGTCGAACGCCTGACGCGAGAACGCGATGCGCGGGCAGGGGCGGCCTGATTTTCAGATTTTTGGAGACTTGAACCATCGTACAGCCACAGCAGAAGGCGCAGCGCCTGAATGAAGAAATCAATGCCCCAGAGATACGTCTGATCGGGGTGGAAGGCGAACAGGTCGGGATCGTGACGGTCCAGGCTGCGCTGAAGATGGCCGAAGAGGCGGGAGTGGATCTGGTTGAAATTGCGCCGCTGGCGACGCCGCCGGTGTGCCGCATCATGGATTACGGCAAGTTCAAGTATGCCGAGGCGAAGAAAGCCCATGAAGCGAAGCTGAAGCAGAAGCAGATCCAGGTCAAGGAAGTGAAATTTCGGCCCGGCACGGATGAGGGCGACTACCAGATCAAACTGAGGAACCTCATACGGTTCCTGCAGGAAGGCGACAAGACGAAGGTGACCCTGCGGTTTCGCGGCAGGGAAATGGCCCACCAGGAATTCGGTGTGCGCCTGCTGGAGCGGGTGAAGGCCGACCTTGAGCAGTACGGTATGGTCGAGCAGTTTCCCAAGATGGAAGGGCGTCAGCTGATCATGGTGCTGGCGCCGGTCAAGAAGCAGCAGAAGCACTGAAATGCGTTGTGCGCGCCAATGGGAGCGCAAGGCGGTATGAACCGGCCGACAGGTTCATGACAAGTGGTTGCGGGTTGTCGAAGCGCTCCTGAGTCGGGAGCCACCCGGCGCCATGTTAAAAGGAGATTCTTCGATGCCGAAGATGAAAACCAAATCCGGCGCTGCCAAGCGCTTCAAGGTGCGGCCGGGGGGCACCGTCAAGCGCTCCCAGGCCTTCAAGCGCCACATCCTCACCAAGAAAACCACCAAGGCCAAGCGTCAGCTGCGCGGGATCACGAATGTCCATGATTCGGACACCGCTTCGATCCGGGCCATGTTGCCCTACGCCTAAGGAGGCCTGACCATGCCACGAGTCAAGCGCGGTGTAACGGCGCACGCGCGCCACAAGAAGGTGCTCAACCAGGCCAAGGGCTACCGCGGCCGCCGGGGCAGCGTCTATCGTATCGCCAAGCAGGCGGTCATGAAGGCCGGGCAGTACGCCTACCGCGACCGCCGCCAGCGCAAGCGCCAGTTCCGTTCCCTGTGGATCGTCCGCATCAACGCGGCCGCACGCGAGTTGGGGTTGACCTACAGCGTGCTCATGAACGGCCTCAAGAAGGCGTCGATCGAGGTCGATCGCAAGGTGTTGGCGGATCTGGCAGTGTTCGACAAGCCGGCCTTTGCCCAGCTTGCGAACCAGGTCAAGGCGAGCCTTTCCGCCTGAGTGGGCAGTGCGCGGAAAAAGGAGGCCCCCAGCCTCCTTTTTTTACGTTTGAGCCATGAGTGACATCGAACAATTAGTCGCGCAGGCGACGGCCGAATTTTCCGGCATCGAAGACGCCTCGGCGCTGGAGCAGGCCAAGGCGCGCTTTCTCGGCAAGAGCGGCTCGATTACCGAGTTGCTGAAGGGGCTGGGCAAGCTCGATCCGGAGGCACGCAAGACGGCGGGTGCCGCCATAAACAGCGCCAAGGAGAGGATCGAGGCGGCGCTCAATGCGCGGCGCGAGGCGCTTCGTCATGCCGCGCTGGAGGCGCAACTCAAGGCGGAGGCGCTCGACATCACGCTGCCGGGCAGGGGCCTGCCGACGGGCGGCCTGCATCCGGTGACGCGCACGATCGAGCGCATCGAAGCGCTCTTCCGTTCGATCGGTTTCGATGTCGCCGACGGCCCCGAGATCGAGGACGACTTCCACAATTTCACTGCGCTGAATACACCGGAAAACCACCCCGCGCGGTCGATGCACGACACCTTTTACCTGGAAAACGCGCCGGGATTGCTGTTGCGCACCCACACCAGTCCGATCCAGGTGCGCTTCATGGAGACGCACAAGCCTCCCATCCGGATCATTGCGCCAGGGCGCGTCTACCGCGTCGATTCGGATGCCACCCACTCCCCGATGTTCCACCAGGTCGAGGGCTTGTGGATCGACGAGGATGTCAGCTTCGCCGACCTGAAGGGCGTGTTTACCGACTTCCTGCGCAACTTCTTCGAGAAGCCGGACTTGCGCACGCGCTTTCGGCCCTCGTTCTTCCCGTTTACCGAGCCTTCTGCCGAAATTGACATGAGCTGTGTGTTTTGCGACGGCAACGGCTGCCGCGTCTGCGGCCACACCGGCTGGCTGGAGATCGCCGGCAGCGGGATGGTGCACCCGAACGTGCTGCGCCATGTCGGCATCGACAGCGAGAAATACGTCGGATTCGCCTTCGGCATGGGACCGGACCGCCTGACCATGCTGCGCTATGGCGTGAACGACTTGCGCCTGTTCTTCGACGGCGACCTGCGCTTTCTTTCACAATTCAGATAACCATGCAGTTTTCCGAACACTGGCTGCGAGAGTTCGTCAATCCGCCGCTCACCAGCGCTGAACTCGCACACAGCCTCACCATGGCAGGACTGGAGGTGGAAGCCCTGCAGAACGTGGCGCCGGCCTTTGGCGGCGTCGTGGTGGCGCAGGTTCTCTCCGTCGACAAGCATCCGGATGCCGACAAGCTGAAGCTGTGCCGCGTCGATGCGGGACAGGGTGATACGCTCCAGATCGTCTGCGGCGCACCGAATGTCGCCGTCGGCATGAAGGTGCCCTGCGCCCTGGTCGGGGCGGAACTGCCGGGCATCAGAATCAAGGCGGCCAAGGTGCGCGGAGTCGAGTCTCACGGCATGCTTTGTTCCGCGCGCGAGCTCGGTCTGTCGGATGATCACAGCGGCCTGTTGCCGCTGCCGACAGAAGCCCCGGTGGGCGGCGACATCCGCGCCTATCTTGTTCTTGAGGACAAGCTATTCACCCTCAAGCTGACGCCGAACCGCGCGGATTGCCTCAGCCTGAAGGGCGTGGCGCGGGAAGTGGGCGCCCTGACCGGTGCCCCGATTGTGCTGCCCAAGATACGCGAAGCAGTAGTCGAGAGCGACAAACGGCGCGAGGTGGTGCTGGACGCCCCTGCGGCGTGCCCGCGTTATTGCGGAAGGGTCATAAGCGGCATCGACGCGAAGTCACCGACTCCAGACTGGATGAAGCGACGCCTCGAGCGCAGCGGCATTCGCTCCATCAGCGCCGTCGTCGACGTCACCAATTACGTCATGCTGGAGCTCGGACAGCCCTTGCATGCTTTCGACAATACACGCCTGCAGGGTGCGATCCACGTCCGCTTTCCGACAGCGGGCGAAAAGCTCCTGCTTCTGAACGGTCAGACCGTCGAGCCGTCGGAAAATACGGCCCTGATCGCGGACGAAAGGCGGGCACTGGCTCTGGCCGGCATCATGGGTGGCGAGGAGAGCGGCATCGGTGATGGCACCACAGAGCTGTTTTTGGAAAGCGCTTTCTTTGCCCCGGATGCCGTCGCCGGCAAGGCTCGCGCATTGGGATTCTCCTCGGATGCCTCCTATCGCTTCGAGCGCGGCGTCGATTTTGCCGTCACGCGCGAGGCGCTGGAGCGGGCGACGCAGTTGATACAGGACATTTGCGGCGGTCAGGCCGGCCCGGCCGTGGAGGCAGTCGAACCCGGCTGCCTGCCAGTGCGCAAGAAGGTCCGAATGCGCTTGGCGCGCGCAGAAAAGGTTCTGGGTATCCGCTTGGGCGCCGAGGTGGCGGACAGGCTCTTCAAAGGACTGGATTTCCCGTTCGAGAGGGATGGCGACGTTTTTAGCGTAACGCCGCCATCACACCGCTTCGACATCGCCATCGAGGAAGATCTCGTCGAGGAACTGGCCCGCCTGCACGGCTACGACAACATCCCGGCGCGACTGCCGCAGGGTGCGCTGGCGATCCTGCCGCAGGACGAACAGGGGCGTAGCGTCTGGAGCGTGCGGCGGCTGCTGGCAGGGAGGGACTACCAAGAGGTGGTGAATTACAGTTTCGTCGACGTCGAATGGGAAAGGGATTTCTGTGCCAACGTGGATCCGGTCGTGCTGGCCAATCCGATTGCCAGCCAGATGGGGGTGATGCGCTCCAGCCTGATCGGCAGCCTCGTGGCGAATCTCGTCAGCAATCTCAACCGTCGCACGGAACGGGTTCGTGTTTTCGAAACCGGGCGCTGCTTCCTGCGTGATGGCAAAGGAGACCAGATCGCGGGCTTCCTGCAACCGAAGCGGATTGCCGCCCTTGCCGCGGGACCGGCAGCACCGGAGCAGTGGGGCGTGGCCACCCGCCTGGTGGATTTTTTCGATGCCAAGGCCGATGTCGAGGCCTTGCTGTCGCCCGCTCGTGCCAGCTTCGGACGCCTCGATCACCCTGCGTTGCACCCCGGGCGTTCCGCTTCCGTCGCCGTGGAAGGCAAAGTCATTGGCTTTGTCGGCGCATTGCATCCGCGCTGGGTCCAAAAATACGAACTCGGATCGGCTCCGGCGGTATTTGAGCTGGAACTCGATGCCGTGTTGCACCGCCTGCTACCGGCTTATCAGGAGGTTCCCCGTTTTCCCGTCGTCGTACGCGACCTGGCCCTTGTCGTCCCGCTGGAGCAGGCGGCCGAACCCTTGCGGGAGGCCTTGCTGGCAGCGGCCCAGGCCTTTGTCCGCGACATCGTTCTTTTCGATGTGTATCAAGGGAAAGGGGTCGATCCAGAGAAAAAAAGTCTTGCATTTCGGGTAGTTATGCAAGATACTGAGAAAACGCTTTCCGATGGCGAAGTCGATGCGGCGATGACCGGACTGATCGGGGCCGCCACACAAAAATTCGCTGCCAAGCTGCGTTCATAGGGAGCAGAAATGACGTTAACAAAGGCGGAACTCGCCGATTTGTTGTTTGAAAAAGTCGGCCTGAACAAGCGCGAAGCGAAGGACATGGTTGAGGGGTTTTTCGAAGAAATCCGTACAGCGCTCGAACGCGGCGAAAGCGTCAAGCTGTCAGGTTTTGGCAATTTCCAGCTACGCGACAAGCCGCAGCGTCCCGGCCGCAATCCGAAAACCGGAGAAGAGATTCCGATCACGGCTCGCCGGGTGGTGACATTCCATGCCAGCCAGAAACTCAAGGCCTCGGTCGAAAAGCTGAGCAGCCATGGCAAGCAAGGATGATTTGCCGCCCATCCCGGCGAAGCGCTACTTCACCATCGGGGAAGTAAGCGAATTGTGCGGCGTCAAGCCGCACGTGCTGCGCTACTGGGAACAGGAGTTCACACAGCTGAAGCCCGTCAAGCGGCGCGGCAACCGCCGTTATTATCAGCACCATGAGGTGCTGCTGGTGCGCCGCATTCGCGAACTGCTCTACCGGGAGGGCTTTACCATCAGCGGCGCGCGTAACCGTCTCGAGGAGGGCGGTGGCAAGGATACGCAAAATCATGTGGCCACCTCCAGCGAGCAATATGTTCCTGCCGCATCGCTGCGTGGCGAAATCGCTGGTATCATTGCTTTTCTCCGCGCCTGACACGCCCGTCTCGCGCGTCGCAATTCTTCCCTCTCTGATATAATTCGCCTCCAGTCGGGGCGTAGCGCAGCCTGGTAGCGCACTTGCATGGGGTGCAAGGGGTCGCGAGTTCGAATCCCGCCGCCCCGACCATTCTTTCCCTGAGGCAGCCATTGCCGCGCGGCATACCATGCGCATTCTCCTTTCCAACGACGACGGCTATTTCTCGCCTGGAATCGAGTTGCTCGCCAAAACGCTTGCCGACCTTGCCGATATTACCGTGGTCGCCCCGGAGCGCGACCGCAGCGGTGCCAGCAATTCCCTCACACTGGACCGTCCCCTGCGTTTACGGCGGGCCGCGAACGGTTTTTTCTTCGTAAACGGCACGCCGACCGACTGCGTGCATCTGGCCGTGACCGGCATGCTGGATCATTTGCCCGACATGGTCATATCAGGGATCAATCTGGGCGCCAATATGGGCGACGACACGATCTATTCCGGGACGGTGGCCGCTGCGACAGAAGGTTATCTGTTGGGCGTGCCTTCCTTGGCGGTTTCGCTGACAAGCCATAAGGCAGCCCATCTCGAAACTGCCGCAATGGTGGCGAAACGCTTAGTCGAGCGTTGCATGCGCAATCCACTGGATGCGCCGGTGCTGCTCAACATCAATGTGCCGGACGTGACGCAGGACACACTGAAGGGCATCCAGGTGACCCGGCTCGGCAAGCGGCACAAGGCGGAAGGCGTGGTCAGGCAGGTGAACCCGCGCGGCGATACGGTGTATTGGATCGGCGCGGCCGGACAGGCACAGGACGCTGGCGAGGGGACGGATTTCCATGCCGTGGAAAACGGCTATGCTTCCGTGACGCCCCTGCAGATCGATCTGACGCACGGAGCGCAGATCGGTGCGGTAAGGAACTGGATCGGGAAATGAGGCGCGAACTTTCAGGCATTGGCATGACATCGCAGCGCACCCGTGCAAGGATGATAGAACGTCTGCGCGAGAACGGCATTCGCGACGAGCGGGTGCTGGCGGCGATGGCGGCGGTGCCGCGTCACATCTTCGTCGAGGAGGCACTGGCTTCCCGCGCCTACGAGGATACGGCGCTGCCGATCGGCATGAAACAGACGATTTCGCAGCCGTTCATCGTGGCCCGCATGATAGAACTACTGGTGGCCGGTCGTGGGCTCGGCAAGACGCTTGAGGTTGGTGCCGGTTGCGGCTATCAGACGGCCGTCCTTGCGCAACTGGCCAGGGATGTCTATGCCGTCGAGCGCATTGCGCAGTTGCTAGACAAGGCACGTGCGAACCTGCGTCATTTGCGATTACCGAATGTCAGGCTGAAACATGCGGATGGCAATCTGGGGCTGGCGGATGCCGCGCCTTTCGATACAATCATCCTTGCCGCTGCGGCTGGACACGTGCCACAGTCATTGCTCGAACAGTTGGCCATCGGCGGGCGCATGATTCTGCCTCTCGGAGGGGCCGAACAGGCGCTTTGCCTGATCGAACGCAGTTCGCGGGGTTATTCCGAAACGCGCCTTGATGCGGTGCGCTTCGTGCCTCTCGTAGCCGGAGTTGAATAGGCATGATGAATGCTGTCCGTTTTTCACCCCTGCTGGCTGTGATTGTGGCCGGCTTGCTGGCTGCTTGTGCTTCGAAGTCTCCGGCACCGGTGGTCGAGCGGGGTGGTGCTCCCGGCAAGCCGACGCCACCAGCGGCCACCCAAGCCAAACCAGGCGAATTCCATACCGTGAAAAGGGGCGAAACGCTCTACAGCATCGCACTGGAGCATGGACAATCCTATCGCGATGTGGCCGCCTGGAACAGTATCGACAATCCAAACATGATCCGCGTCGGACAGCAGCTTCGGGTGGCTCCGCCCGAGGGGACTGCGGTCGTCAGGCCGATAGCAGGGCCGTCCCAGGTCGAGTCGCGCCCGCTAACGCCCAGCGCTCCATCCAGCACGGATACCGTCAAGCGAGAGCCGAAAGGCGGCAAGCAGCCTTATACGGAACAGGCGATGGCGGCGGCGCAAAAGCAGGGCGAGGCCTTTTTGCCGACAGCCCCTGCCAAGACCGAGCCAAAACCGCCCGAGCCGGGTAGCGGTGGGGAATTGTCATGGGCTTGGCCGAGCAGCGGCAAGATCATTGCAGGCTATGTGGAGGGCGGGAACAAGGGCATCGATATCGAGGGCCGCATCGGCGATCCGGTGCAGGCGGCCGAAGCCGGCAAGGTGACTTACGCCGGCAGCGGCATCCGCGGCTACGGCAATCTGCTCATCGTCCAGCATGCCAACAGTATTTCCAGCGTTTATGCCCACAACAGCAAGCTGCTGGCGAAGGAAGGCCAGCAGGTGGGCAAGGGACAGAAGATCGCGGAACTCGGGAACTCCGATACCGACCAGGCAAAGCTCCATTTCGAAATCCGTCATCAGGGCAAACCGCTGGACCCCATCAAGCTGCTGCCGCCTCGATAGGCCATGCGAGACGAGACCTTGCAGGAGGAGGGAGAACATCCGGAGCCGGTGGCGCCAGAGCAAGCGCCGGCGGCCGAACTGGAATACCTCAACGATGTTACCCAGATCTATCTCAACGAAATCGGTGCCAACCCCCTGCTGACGCCCGAGCAGGAACTGGACTATTCCCGTCGCGCCCGCCGGGGAGAGGAGGCGGCGCGGCAGAAGATGATCGAACACAATCTGCGCCTGGTGGTGAATATCGCCAAGCACTACCTCAACCGCGGCATGCCGCTGCTGGATCTGGTCGAGGAAGGCAATCTCGGCTTGATCCATGCGCTGGATAAATTCGATCCGGAGCGGGGCTTCCGTTTCTCGACTTATGCCACATGGTGGATCCGTCAAAACATCGAGCGGGCCATCATGAACCAGTCCCGCACCATCCGTCTGCCGGTACATGTCGTCAAGGAACTCAACTCCGTGCTGCGCGCCATGCGGCGCCTGGAGTCGGCCAGTGCCCGCGAAACTGGGGTGGAGGAGATCGCCCAATTGCTCGACAAGCCGGTCGAGGTGGTGCGCCAGGTACTGGCTCTCAACGAGCATGTCGCCTCGCTCGACGCGCCGCTGGAGATCGACCCGAGCCTGTCCATCGGCGAGTCGCTGGCGGACGATTCCGCGGAGACGCCGGAGATGCAAATTCACGCGGCCGAAGTGGAACATCTGGTGAACGAGTGGATCGGCCTGCTCAACGACAAGCAGCGCCAGGTGATCGAGTTCCGCTATGGCCTTAACGGCTGCGAAGTGGCGACGCTCGAAGAACTGGCTGAACGGCTGTCCCTGACACGGGAGCGGGTCAGGCAGATTCAGATCGAGGCGCTCTCCCAGTTACGTCGCATTCTCAAGCGGCGCGGCGTCTCGAAGGATGTGCTGCTATAGCGTCTGTCTGGCGGCCAGTTGGGCTTCCCTTTTCGCCTTCAAGGCACCTGACAGCGCATAAACCGTCATGGCATAAAAGCTTGACTGGTTGTAGCGCGTGATGACGTAAAAATTGCGGTAGCCAAGCCAGTATTCTGTTGCTTCCTCGGGGGTCGGCAGGTCGATGAGCGCGCAGGGCAATTGCGGAGAATCGGGCGCTGAGCTGACGCCATAGGCTGCCATTTCTGCCGGCAGCAGCCTCGGCAGGATGCCGGCATCGAGGAGCTCGCCGTAACGCTGGCCGATCACGCTGGCGGGAGCGGCGACGGGACCACCGGTTTCCCAACCGTGGCTGGCGAGAAAATTCGCAACGCTGGCGATGGCATCGGCCTTGCTCGTGTCAAGGTCTATCCGGCCGTCTCCATCGAAATCAACCGCCCAGTAACGAATGCTGCTGGGCAGGAACTGCGGCATGCCGAGCGCGCCGGCATAGGATCCCGTGTAATCGAGCGGGCTGCGTCGGGACTCGCGCGCCAGCAACAGCAGTGCTTCCAGTTCGCCGCGGAACAGGTCCGACCGCGGCGGATAGTCGAAGGCCAGTGTGGCCAAGGTTGCCAGAGTTGGAAATTTGCCTATATGCCGTCCGTAGATCGTTTCGATGCCGATGATGGCGACGATGATCTCGACGGGCACCCCATAGGCGCGTTGCACGGCTTCCAGCGTCTGGCGGTTTTCTTCCCAGAAACGCAGGCCCCCTTCGATACGAACGGGCTCGACGAAACGCGTCCGGTAGCGCTGCCAGGAGCGTGCCGTGGGCTCCTTGGGCGGGGCGATGGCCCTGATGGCCTTGGGCTGGGGCTGCACCTGACTGAAAAAGCGGACCAGCCGGACCCGGTCGAAACCATGCCTGTCGTGCATCTCCTCGATGAATGCCCGGACTTCCTCGCGTTGGGCAAAGCCGGTCGCGCCGGCGATGACGGGCGCCGCCCAGGCGAAAATGCATAAAAAGGGAATGGCCAGCTTCCGGTTCATCGTTTGGCGGTAATGTTCAGGTCCGCGATCAGTCTGCGCAATTTCTGAATGGGCTGCTTGCCGCCCAGTCTGCCATAACGCAGATCGATATAAAGCGTGGCGATGGCCAACAGGGGTTGCGCCAGTTCGGGCCGGGCAAGCGTGACGCGCCGCGCGTAGTCGGCCGGTCCTTCCCATGCCTTGCGCGCCAAACCGATGCGCGAGAGCTTGCGGCTCAGCCGGTTCCAGGCGCGGACAATCGGATCGAGACGTGTCCGGTTGTGCAGCATCCAGGCGGTCAACCCCAGCAGCAACAACCCGCACAAGGCGGCCATGACCGCTGTCATCTTCCGCCAATCCGGCTCGCGCATGCCCAGTCGAGAGAGAAATTCGCGTTGCCGTTCCGGGGTGTACCCCAGCACCCACTGGTTCCAGGTGTTGGTGACGGCTTCCCAGCGAAAGCGGATTTGCCGCAGCCAGGACAGATCGGCCCGGACGATGAACGGCAGGGGTTCCCCGGCTGGGACGGCGGCAGCCAGTCCGGCTTCGATCCGGCTGGGGGCGACCGCAGCCGTCGGATCGACCCGCAGCCAGCCCCGGCCCTCCAGCCAGACCTCCGCCCAGGCGTGCGCATCGGACTGGCGCACGATCAAATAGCCGTCAACCGGATTGCGCTCGCCGCCCTGATAGCCGGTGACCACGCGCGCCGGGATTTCCGCCGCCCGCATGGCGAAGACGAAGGCCGAGGCATAGTGCTCGCAGAAGCCGCGCCGTGTTTCGAAGAGGAACTGGTCGATGCTGTTGTCTCCGAGCAGCGGAGGGGTCAGCGTGTAGAAAAAGTTTTCAGCGCGAAAAAAATCGAGCATGCGACGGACGACGGCTTCGTCCGTCGCCGCTTCGCGCCTCCATTGCCAGACGAGTGCGCGGGTGCGCGGATTGTTGGCAGGCAGTCCGAGATAGCCGTGCAGGGAAGCCTGGCTTTCCTCGGCACCCGGCACGAAATCCGGCAGGGCCTGCATTTCATAGCGCAAGCGATTGCGTACGGGCAGTTTCGACAGGACCTGGAATTCGCGCGAAACGATGGCAGCCGGCGGTGCCGACGAGGGCACCTCCAAGGCGAAAAGCCAGGGCTTGTTGTGCGGTTCGAGGGTCACCGCGTAGCGGACGCGTGTTCCCGCCGCCGTATCGGGGAGACTGACTTTTTCGGTTTGCGCGCCGGCGCGCCAGGTGCGGCCATCGAACAGGCGCAACACCGGGCCGCGCCAGTACAACTGATGTTTCGGCGGGATATCCCCTTCGAAGTGCGCCCGGAAGGCGATCTCGCCGGACAGGCTCAGCTGGCTGATGGAACCCGGCGACATGGTGTCCGAAAGGCCGCTCATCCCGCTGTAAGCGTCCGCGGGCATGCCCCAAAGAGGCCCTTGGACGCGCGGGAACAGCAGAAACAGGAGAAGCATGAAAGGGGTTGCCTGCGCCAACATGAGCGCCGACAGACGAAGATGCGCCAGGACGGGACGTCCGGCATGGGCAAGGCCGGACAGGGCCGCGGTGATGCCAAGCAGGGCTGCCAGGGTAAAGCCGGCGACATCGAGGCCCTGCGCATCCAGAAAATGGGTCAGGAGCAGGAAATAGCACAGAAAGATGACGGCCAGCCCGTCGCGCAGCCGACGCATCTCGAGCAGTTTGAGGACGAGGAAGAGAATCAGCAGGGCGACGCCCGGATCCTTGCCGAAGAACTGCCGGTAGGTGAGGAAGACGCCCAGCGAGCCGCTGAAAACGAGGAAAGTCAGCAGCCAGCGCGGCGGCAAGGAGGCGCGACGCCACCAGATTGCCGCCCGCCAGGCGAGTGCGAGGCCGGCAGCAGCGGTGAGCCAGTGCGGAATGTGCTCGACGCCGGGCACCAGGGTGAGGACGGAACAGGCCAGCAGCCACAGTTCCTGCGAGCGGGCAAGCAACGGGCTGTCAGGGCGCTGGGCTGCCATGAAGGGCCAGGGCTTCCAGGCAATCCTGGAAATGCGTGGGACCGTGACCTGAGGGGAGGCGCCTGCCGGGCAGGCTGAGACCCCAGGCCAGGCCCAGGGCATGCGCATCGAGTACCCACCGCGTGAGTCGGGACAGCCGCGCCTCTGCCTGCATGTCCGGCGGCAGGTCGTTCCAGTCGAGCCAGATATCGGCGCTGCTGGCGCCCGCAAATTGCTTGCTCAGCAGGGGCTGCTCACGCGCCACTGCCTTCCAGGCCACATGGCGGGGGGAGTCGGCCGGCTGATGGGGGCGCAAGCCGGAGAAGTCCTCGGTCCCTATGCCACCGAGCCGTCCTCCCAGTTCACCCGTTGCCGACACCGGCAGTGGCGGGGCCGCAACCTCCGGGCGCGGATAGATGAGGCAGGTCAAGTCCGGCTCGACGTAGCTCCAGGCGCGCACCAGGCAGAGCGGATAGCGCGTTTCCAGCGTGAGCCGGCCGCAACGAAGCCAGCCGCGGCGGGGAGCGGGCAGCGGCAGGCTGATGGCGGTCGTCGCATCGGCTGCCAGATCGGCGCTGATCCAGTCGCCACCGGCGAGGCGCAGCGAGATGGCGGGTCGCCCGGTCGGCCGGCGGTTGAGGAGGCACAGGCCGAAATGGGCAGCATCCCCTGCGAACACCGGCTCGGTCCGCCCCGGCGAGATTTCCAGCTGCACGAGATTGCGGAAGGTATGCAGCAGCGTCACCAGCCCGAGCCCGGCGAGGAGGAACACCAGGGCATAGCCGAGGCTGAGGTTGTAGTTGATCGCTCCGATGAGCATGAAGCCGAGCGCGACCGCATAGGCCAGGCCCGCCCCGGTCGGCAGGACATAGATGCGGCGCTGGCGCAGGACGATCGGTGCCGCTTCCGGACCGTAGAGACGGAACAGCCAGCGCTGGAAAGACGCGACTGCCTGCATGCGGCGACTATGGGATGGGTACGGCGCCCATCAGTGCCGTTGCCAGGCTGGTTGCTGAACCTGCCGTCATGCCGCTGGCGGATCTCAGCCGGTGCCCGGTCACGGCGGGAAGGACGGCCTGGATGTCTTCCGGGATGACCAGGTCACGGTGGTCGATGAGCGCCCAGGCGCGTGCCGCACGCAGCAGGGCCAGGGCGGCGCGCGGACTCAGGCCGACTTCGTAATCGGGCGAGCGGCGGGTATGGTCGACAATGGCCTGGACGTAGGAAATGAGGGCCTCCGATACATGCACCTCGCGCACTGACCTCTGCAGCTCGATCAGTTCCCCCGGCTCCATGCAGGGATTCAGGGCGGCGACCATGTCACGCCGGTCCGCACCGGCCAGCAGTTCGCGTTCTGCGGCCTGATCCGGATAGCCCATTTCGATGCGCATCAGGAAGCGGTCAAGTTGCGATTCCGGCAGCGGGAAGGTGCCGATCTGGTGGTAGGGGTTCTGCGTGGCGATCACGAAGAAGGGCTCGGGCAGAGGACGCGTTTCGCCTTCGCAGGTAACCTGCTGCTCCTCCATGGCTTCCAGCAGCGCACTCTGGGACTTCGGCGTGGCACGGTTGATTTCGTCGACGAGGATGATCTGCGCGAAGATCGGGCCCGGGTGGAACTGGAATGCGCCCGTGTTGCGGTCATAGATCGACACACCGATGATGTCGGCCGGCAGCATGTCGGCCGTGCACTGGATGCGATGAAAGTTCAGGCCGAGGAGCTTGGCCAGCACATGGGCCAGGATGGTCTTTCCCACCCCAGGCAGATCCTCGATGAGCAGATGCCCGCGGGCGAGGAGGCACACCAGGGCCAGCCGGATCTGGCGTTCCTTGCCCAGAACGATGCGCCCGGCCTGCTGGATGGTTTCGTCTATCGGAGAAGTCGGCACGGGGATGCGTCTGGAGACTTGAGGCGAATGGTGCAATCGGGAGATAATGAAAACATTGGAAGCATTCTATTGTATTTCCGCCGCGACGATCATGTCATTGACCGATGGGGACCGGGAACCCCAATGACCACCGCCTTCATCACGCATCGCGATTGCTTGCTGCACGACATGGGTGCCCATCATCCGGAATGTCCGGAGCGGCTGTCCGCCATCAGCGACCGCCTGATCGCAGCCGGCCTGGATCTGTATCTTTCCTTTTACGATGCTCCCCTGGCGACTTTCGAGCAGATTACCCGCGTCCATCCTGAGGATTATGTGCGCGGCATAGCCGAAAGTGCGCCGGAAAGCGGCATCGTGCATCTCGATCCGGATACGGCCATGAGCACGGGTACGTGGCAGGCCGCGTTGCGCGCGGCGGGGGCAGGCATTCTGGCGGTGGATCTGGTCATGGACGGCAAGGCGGAGAACGCCTTTTGCAGCGTGCGCCCTCCCGGGCACCATGCCGAGCGTGCCCGGGCGATGGGGTTTTGTTTTTTCAACAATATTGCGATTGCGGCAACTCATGCAATGGCGAGGCACGGGCTCGATCGCGTGGCAGTCGTGGACTTCGATGTCCATCATGGCAACGGCACGGAGAACATCTTTGCCAATGACCCCCGGGTGCTGATGGTCGGCACCTTCCAGCATCCATTCTATCCCTACAGCGGAACGGATGCGCCTGCGGCGAACATGGTGAATGTGCCCGTGCCCGCCGGCACGCGCAGTGACGGTTTCCGGGAAGCCGTCGCGGACGTTTGTCTGCCGGCATTGCGCCGCTTTGCGCCGCAAGCGGTTTTCATATCCGCCGGATTCGACGCCCATTACGAGGATGACATGGCTTCCCTCGGTCTCGTCGAATCCGACTACGTCTGGGTGACTCGCCAACTCAAGGAGATCGCTGCTGCCTCGGCGCAGGACCGCATCGTCTCGATGCTGGAAGGCGGCTATGCCTTGTCCGCCCTCGGGCGCAGCGTGGCGTCCCATATCAAGGTGCTGGCCGACCTGTAACCGGCTGGGGAACCGGTACGTCGCCTCGGTGTCAACCTTACGCCCCTCGCTCATTTGTTTCCTTAAGCACACATCATCGAGTAAAATAAACAGTTTGTTCATTCACGCGTAAAGCCATGATCCAAGGCTCGATTGTCGCTATCGTGACCCCCATGCGGGCGGATAACAGTCTCGATTTCCCGCACCTCAAATCCCTGGTGGATTTTCATGTGGCTGAGGGGACCGACGGCATAGTCATTGTCGGAACGACCGGTGAATCGCCGACCGTCGATGTCGGGGAACATTGCGAGCTGATTCGTGCCGCCGTCGAATACGCCGCCGGCCGCATTCCGGTCATTGCGGGTACGGGGGGTAATTCGACCTCCGAGGCGATCGAGCTGACCGCCTATGCCAAGAAAGCCGGCGCAGCCGCCTCGCTCAATGTCGTGCCCTATTACAACAAGCCGACCCAGGAAGGTCTCTACCGGCACTTCAAGACGATTGCCGAGGCGGTGGACCTGCCGATGATCCTCTACAACGTGCCCGGACGGACGGTCGCCGACATGAGCAACGACACGACGCTGCGGCTGGCCCTGGTGCCCGGCATCGTCGGCATCAAGGACGCGACCGGCAATCTTGAGCGCGGCACGGACCTCATTAAGCGGGCACCGCAGGGATTTGCCCTTTATAGTGGCGACGACGCCAGTGCGCTGGCGTTCATCCTGATGGGCGGCCACGGCACGATCTCGGTGACCGCCAATGTGGCACCGAAGCTGATGCGTGAAATGTGCGCCGCCGCGCTCACCGGCGATGTTGTCAGGGCGCGTGCCATCAATTCCCGCCTGCTCGGCTTGCACCGGCATCTCTTCGTCGAGGCCAATCCGATTCCGGTCAAATGGGCCGTCAGCCGCATGGGGCTGATGGAAGAGGGAATCCGCCTGCCTCTAACGCCCTTGTCGCCGGAGCATCACGAGCGCGTGCTGCTGGCCATGCGGGAAGCAGGGGTTGCCGTTTGAAACGCGACATGAACGAAAGGCGGGGCATGATCCGCATGTGGTCCAAGCAGTTTATTTTTGCGGTTGTCGGCATGATGCTGGCGGGGTGCTCCAGCATGTCGATCGAGACGAAGAAGATCGACTACAAGTCGGCCGGGAAATTACCGCCGCTGGAAGTTCCCCCTGACCTAACTTCGCCAAACCGCGATGAGCGATACGCCGTTCCGGATATTTCCCCGCGCGGTTCCGCCACCTTCTCTGCTTACAGTTCCGAGCGTGCCGGCACGAAGGAATCCACCGCTCAGGAGGTGTTACCTCAGATCGACAAGATGCGCGTGGAGCGCTCCGGCAGCCAGCGCTGGCTGGTGGTGGCGGGTGCGCCGGACAAGGTCTGGCCCACGATCAAGGAATTCTGGCAGGAACTGGGTTTCATCGTTAATCTCGAATTGCCCGATGCAGGCATCATGGAGACGGACTGGGCCGAGAACCGCGCCAAGCTGCCGCAGGACATGATCCGCGCCACGCTCGGCAAATTCCTTGACCAGATCTACTCGACCCCGGAGCGAGACAAGTTCCGCACACGCCTCGAGAAAGGGGCCGAGGAGGGCACCACGGAAATCTACATCAGCCATCGCGGCATGTACGAAGCGTATGCCGACGAAGGCAAGGGGCGGACGGTATGGCAGCCACGGCCCGCCGATCCCGAACTGGAAGCGGAAATGCTGCGCCGGCTGATGGTCCGGCTCGGCACGGAGGAGAATCGCTCGAAGACGCTGATTGCGGCTGATTCGAAAAAGGAAGAGCGAGCCAAAATGCTGCGGACCACGGGCGGCATCGGCTCGCTGCAACTCGAGGAAGCCTTCGACCGGTCCTGGCGCCGCGTCGGACTCGCGCTCGACCGGGTGGGCTTTACCGTCGAGGACCGCGATCGCACCAAGGGGCTCTATTTCGTGCGTTATGTCGATCCGGAGTCGATGGACGCCAAGAAATCGGATGGTGGTTTCCTCAGCAAGCTCAAGTTCTGGGACAGCGGCAAGCCTGCGGCCAACCAGCAGTTCCGCATCCTGGTCCAGGGAGACGGCAGTGTCAGCACCGTTCAGATCTTGACGCGCGAAGGCGGCATGGATAACTCCGATACCGCCAAGAAGATCCTCGGCCTGCTCTACGATCAGCTGAAGTAATGCGTTTTGCCTCGCTGGGCAGCGGCAGTCGCGGCAACGCGCTGCTCGTCGAAGCAGGTGATACCCGCCTGCTGCTCGATTGCGGGTTCGGGCTGCGCGAGACCGACTACAGGCTGGGCAGACTCGGCCAGCTGCCGGAAAGCCTGGCCGGCATCCTCGTTACCCATGAGCATGGCGATCATATTGCCGGCGCCTTCAAGCTGGCCGCGCGCTATCGTCTGAGGGTATGGATGACGCACGGCACGCATGCCGCGGCGCCGGGGGAGGGTGGCGATAATCCTCATGTCGAACTGATCGATAGCCATCGTTCTTTCTCGGTGGGCGATCTTGAAATACATCCCTTTCCCGTACCGCATGATGCGCGCGAGCCTGTCCAGTACGTTTTCTCGGACGGGAGGCATCGTCTTGGTGTCGTCAGCGACCTGGGCAGTTCAACGCCCCATGTCGTACGAATGCTGAGCGGCTGCGATGCCCTTGTGCTGGAATGCAACCACGATGCCGCAATGCTGGCGCAGGGCAACTATCCGGCGCAATTGAAACGGCGCATCGCGGGGCGCTTCGGCCATCTTGAAAATGCCGCTTCGGCCGCACTGCTTGCGAGTCTGGATACGCGTAACCTGCAACATCTGTTGGCTGCCCACTTGAGCCAGCAGAACAACACTCCGGCTTTGGCGCGAGCCGCGCTGGCTGGGGTGTTGGGTTGCGAGGAGAACTGGATTGGTGTCGCGGATCAGGATGCCGGATTTGGGTGGCGTGCCCTTTTATAGACGGACAAAAAAGCCGGCCCGAAGGCCGGCTTTTTCCTGAAGCGAAACCGAGTTACTTCTTCGGTTCTTCTTTCTTGGCTTCCATGCCGGACATACCGCCCATGCCCTGCTGTGCGGCCATGCCTTCCATGCCTTTCTGGCCTTCCATGCCACCCATACCGGACATGCCCTGCTGGGCAGCCATGCCTTCCATGCCTTTCTGGCCTTCCATGCCAGCCATGCCGGCGGGCTGGGCCGGTGCGGCGGCAGGAGCGGGGGCCGGCGCCGGTGCGGCGGCGGGTTTGGCTTCTTCTTTTTTGCCGCAGGCGGTCAAGGCCACGGCGACGAGAGCAACAGCGAGGAGAGAGTGTTTCATTTGATTTCCCTTATCGATAAAAGAAAATATATTTTGTTTGCATCAACGACCAAAATTTTGGGTTTGACCAGAACGAATTCAGGTCAAGCTATTATTATAACGAAATCAACGAAAAAAGAATACTTGAAGCAATATGGCCGGAGGCAACCTCATAAGCCCAGATGCGTTGCCGACGTGCCGGGCGTGGATTCCAGCCACAATTCCTCAAACCGCTGATGCCAGTCATGCACCTCCGCCGGATGTCCCACAAGCAGTTTGCCGCGGTAATGGTCGACATGGAACCGGATGACCCCGCTGGTTTCATCGGCCAATACGAAGGCGTCGGTGATCGTGCGCAGGGACTCGGGTGTCTGGTGGACTGAAAAACTGTGACCATAGCGTTTGAGCAGACCCATCAAACGCGGCGAGTAACGAGCCAAGTGGTCGAGGTCGTGCAGGACAACGCGCAAGCTGCGATCGCGTCCTCCTGAGAGGAATGCCGAAATCAACTCTGACCTGGACCGGCTATCGAGATCGAGTGCCTTGATATCCGGATCGAAGACGCACAGTTCCCTCTTTGCTGCCGACAGAACGGTCTCGACCGCCTGTTGATAGGCGGCACGGGTATCGAAGTTCTCCTGCGTGCTCTCAGGCATGGGTATATGGGAAGCAAATCGCTTACATCCTATGGCATGGAGACGCCTGTTGCAATTCCCGTGGCCCTGAATAAAATTGCGCCTCCTGCCTCCGGACCTACCTGAAATGCCCGAAACCGTCATCGAATCGCTGGATCACGAAGGCAGGGGCGTCGCCCGATGCGAGGGCAAGACCATTTTCGTGGAGGGAGCCTTGCCGCGGGAACGCGTGGCCTTTGCAAGTTATCGACGCAAGCCCAATTACGAATTGGCGACGACAGGCAGGATTCTCTCGCCGAGTTTTCAGCGTGTCGAGCCGCGCTGCCGTCACTTCGGCATCTGCGGTGGTTGCAGCATGCAGCATCTCGATCCGGCGGGACAGGCAGCAGTCAAACAGAGGGTTCTGGAGGATGCCTTCTGGCATATCGCGCGCATGCGGCCCGAAGTGGTTTATCCGGCCATATACGGACCCTCCTGGGGTTATCGCTCGCGTGCCCGGCTATCGGTTCGACTGGTCCCAAAAAAGGGTGGCGTTCTGGTGGGATTCCACGAAAAACGCAGCAGTTACATCGCCGACATGGACAGTTGCGAGGTATTGCCGCCCAGGGTTTCCGCATTGTTGCCCTTGTTGCGCCGTCTGGCCGGCTTGCTGTCGATACCGGATCGCCTGCCGCAAATCGAGGTGGCCGTCGGCGATTCGGTCACGGTGCTGGTCCTGCGCATCCTGCAGGCGCTGACGCCCGCCGACGAAGGCCTGCTGCGTGCCTTTGCCGATGAGCATGGCATCCAGTTCTGGCTGCAGCCTGGCGGGCCGGAATCGGCCTATCCCTTTTATCCGCTTCGTGCCCCATCGCTGAGCTACGCCTTGCCGGATTTCGGACTTGAACTGCAGTTCCGGCCCAATGAATTCACGCAGGTCAATTACGGCATCAACCGCATGCTGCTGCGGCGTGCGATGCACCTGCTGGCACCGAACCCCGGCGAACGCATCGGCGACCTGTTTTGCGGTCTGGGAAATTTCACTCTCCCCATCGCTCGAAGCGGCGCAACGGCTTTCGGCGTCGAAGGCAGCCAAACCCTGGTAGGCCGGGCGGTGGAGAATGCTCGCCTGAACGGGCTGGAAGGTTCGACGGCTTTCGCCGTCGCCAATCTTTTCGTAGCGACGCCGGGAATGCTTGCCGGCTGGGGACAACTGGACAAATGGCTGGTCGATCCGCCACGCGAGGGGGCCATCGAACTGGTCAAGGCGATCGGCGAGGCCGGCCCGCGCCGAATCGTCTATGTTTCCTGCAATCCGGCTACGCTGGCGCGCGATGCGGCGGTTCTGGTGCGGGAGAAGGGTTACCGGCTTGATGGCGCCGGTATCGCCAATATGTTCCCCCAGACTTCACACGTGGAATCCATAGCGCTGTTCGAGAGGCAATGAAAAAGGCGGCTTTGCAGGCCGCCTTTTTCTCCCGCTGCACCCTGCGTCAATCGCGCTCGCCCGCGAAGGCCAGCAGCAGATTGAGCAGATGCACGAACAGGTTGTAGATGTCGAGGTAGATCGACAGCGTGGCGACGATATAGTTGTCCTCGCCGCCGGTGACGATGCGGCTGACGTCGTAGAGGATGTAGGCCGAGAAGATCAGCACCGCCACGGCCGAGATGGTCAGGGAAAGAGCCGGCATCTGCAGGAAGATGTTGGCCAGCATTGCCACCAGCAGCAGGATTACACCGATGAAGAGGAACTTGCCCATGAAGCCGAAGTCCTTCTTCGTCACGGTGGCGATGCCCGCCAGGGTGAGGAAGATGATGCTGGTGCCGACTGCCGCGGTGGCGATCAGTGCGCCGCCGTTGCGGAAGCCGAGGCTGACCTGCAGGATCGGGCCCAGCATGATGCCCATGAGGAAAGTGAAGCCAAGCAGCAGGACGACGCCCATGCCGCTGTTCTTGGTCTTGCTGATGCCCCACATGAAGCCCCAGGCGACGGCGAGGAACAGCAGGAAAGAGATCACGGGGCTGCCGGCCATGAAGGCGAAATTCATCTGGACGCCAACGAGGGCCCCGAGGGCAGTCGGCAGCAAGGAAAGGCCGAGCAGTAGATAGGTATTGCGCAGGACGCGATTTTGCTGGAGCGAGAGCGCGGAGCCCGCTTGTCCGACGGCCTGGATGTTGGGTTGCATTGTGTACCTCCGATGAATGAAACTGGCGCACGTAAGACTAGCCAAAAAACGCAAAAGTTTCAAATTATTCCCGCTGTTAAGGGGCCGAATGGGGGCGTCATGTTAGTATTTCAAGCGGCCCGAATGAGGTGTTGCGGCAGCTAAACCGGCGTTTCATGGTCAATGGAAGGTTGGCAGAGCGGTTTAATGCACCGGTCTTGAAAACCGGCGTGCTCGCAAGGGCACCGTGAGTTCGAATCTCACACCTTCCGCCAGTCTCTGCCATTACTCCCTTTTCAACTCTCCCCGCATGGCATCGGCCCAGCAGTTCGGGGTTTCATATAACCGCACCTGCTCGAGCCGAAGGTGGTTGCCGTAGATGTCGCGATAAATGCGGTCGAGCAGGTCGAAGGCGACTGCAGCGAGGTTCTCGGCGGTCGGAACGACGTCCAGCACGACGGTCTTGTGCCCGGGAAGGCTTTCGAGGAAACTCACCAGCGAACTGTCGCCGCGCCAGACGAGGAAGGCATGGTCCCAGGCATCGATCAGGGTTTCCTTGGCCAGCGCCTTGATATCGGAGAAATCCATCACCATGCCGTTCAATGGCGAACCGGCCTGGCAAATGACGTCGCCCTGCAGGGTGATCTCGATGGCGTAGCGGTGGCCGTGCAGGTGCCGGCACTGGCTCTGGTGGTCGGGGATGCGGTGGCCGGAATCGAACTCGAGGCGGCGGGTGATGCGCATGTTGCCTCAGGAGAATGGTCTGAACTGGGCAAAATTATAGCATTCGGCCAATCGACAGCCGGAGATGAATGGAGTGGCGAACAAGCTCGAGGTTACCAACCACAGTCGCGACAGTGCCGGGCTGACCTATGTCTATCCGGTCCTCTCGCGCCGGGCCGGAGGCGTGTCGATCGGCATCAACCTGAATCCGAACAACGCCTGCAACTGGCGCTGCATTTATTGCCAGGTTCCCGGCCTTCGGCGTGGAGCGGCGCCACCGATCGACCTGACGATGCTGGAGCGCGAGTTGCGCGGGTTCATCGACAGCGTGCTGCATGGCGATTTCATGCACGCTCACCTGGCCGAGGCGGACCGGCACATCGTCGATGTCGCCTTTTCCGGCAATGGCGAGCCCACCTCCGCAGCCGAATTTCCTCAGGCAATCGAGCTTGTGGGCAGGGTCTTGCGGGAAACCGGGCTGGATCGAGCGGTGAAAATTCGCCTCATTACCAACGGCAGCCTGGTCGGGCGCAGCCGGGTGCAGGCGGGCTTGCGAAGGCTCGGCGAACTGGGCGGGGAGGTCTGGTTCAAGGTGGACGCGGCTACGGAGGAGGGCCTGCGCCGCATCAACAATGTGGATTTGTCACCGGCATCGGTGGTTCGCAATCTGCGCCGTTGCGCCGCCCTCTGTCCGACCTGGGTGCAGACCTGCCTGTTTGCGCTCGATGGAAAGGCCCCGGCGGAGGAAGAAATTTCCGCCTACCAGGACCTGCTGATGCGGGCTGGGATCGGAAACCTTGCTGGCGTTCTCCTGTACGGATTGGCCCGTCCTTCGATGCAACCCGAAGCGAACCGGCTCTCCAGTCTGCCTGCGGCAGGGCTGGAGGCCGTCGCCGTCCGCTTGCGGGCGCTGGGGCTGGACGTTCGCATCAGCCCGTGAGGGTGTATCAACTGCCCTTCTTTGGCTTGGCCTTGGCGGCCTTCTTCAGTGACTTGAAGAGTTCGGGATCGCTGGATTTCAGGTATTCCACCACTTCCCAATCGTCGCGCCGAATCTTGCTGATGTCGATCTGCTCGACGTGGACCAAGCGGAGCAATTGCTGCACCGGGCGGGGCATGTTGCGGCCGCTTTCGTAGCGGGATCCGCCACTTTGCGTGACGCCGATCTTGGACCAGAATTGCTGCTGGTTGAGCCCTAGTTTCCGGCGAATTTCTCGTGCATTGATGGTTTCGCTTTTCATGTTATGCCGTCCTTAACTTCGTGTATGAGTGAACCTAATTTTAGAGCCAAGCAACTATAACTTCGGTTAGAGCGCTTCCAGTATAGTTATTATTCTATGTACATACAAACACCGCATGTGCCATCTGTGGATTCTCAGAATTGATGCGGAGTACGAAGGGACAAGTTGTTACGTCGGATCCCCGAATTCAGGTAAAATTCACTGTTTTTCAACGCACTAGAAAACGGCAGTTCATGGCACTCATCGTTCAGAAATATGGCGGTACCTCGGTCGGTTCGCCCGACAGGATCAAGAATGTCGCCCGTCGTGTCGCCAGCTGGCGGGCGAAGGGGCATCAGGTGGTGGTGGTGGTCTCGGCGATGAGCGGAGAGACCAACCGTCTGATCGCGCTGGCAAAGGAAATGCAGGCGAATCCCGATTCCCGCGAACTCGATGTGATCGCTTCCACCGGCGAGCAGGTGACGATCGGCCTGCTGTCGATGGCACTGATGGGCATCGGCGTGAAAGCGCGCAGCTATACCGGCGGACAGGTGCGCGTCCTTACCGACAGCGCCTTCACCAAGGCCCGCATCGTCAGCATCGACGAGGCCAACATCAAGCGCGATCTCGACAAGGGGTTCGTGGCGGTCGTGGCCGGCTTCCAGGGCGTCGACGAGCAGGGCAACATCACGACACTTGGACGGGGCGGCTCGGACACCTCGGCGGTGGCCATAGCTGCGGCGCTGAAAGCGGACGAGTGCCAGATCTACACCGACGTGGATGGCGTCTACACCACCGATCCGCGCATCGTGCCAGAGGCGCGCCGTCTGGAATCCATCACCTTCGAGGAAATGATGGAGATGGCCAGCCTTGGCTCGAAGGTATTGCAGATCCGCTCGGTGGAGTTTGCCGGCAAGTACAAGGTCAAGTTGCGCGTGCTGTCCAGTCTGGAGGAACTCGGCAAGGAAGGCCCGGGCACGCTCATTACAGTCGAGGAAGACATCATGATGGAACAACCCACCATTTCAGGCATCGCCTTCAACCGCGACGAAGCCAAACTCACCGTGCTTGGGGTGCCGGACCGTCCGGGCATCGCCTACCAGATTCTCGGACCGGTGGCCGAGGCCAACATCGATGTGGACATGATCATTCAGAACGTCGGCCACGACGGTTCGACCGACTTTTCCTTCACCGTGCCGCGCAGCGAGTTCGCCAAGGCGACGGCGATCCTGGAGCAGGTCAAGGGCCATGTCGGCGCGCGCCAGGTCACCGGCGACAACAAGATCGCCAAGGTGTCGGTTGTCGGCGTCGGCATGCGCTCCCACGTCGGTATCGCCAGCAAGATGTTCCGCACGCTGGCCGAGGAGGGCATCAACATCCAGATGATCTCGACTTCGGAGATCAAGATCT
>Ga0116142_10000372_pt1 | contig 60866 bp, 57 predicted proteins | sample AD_UKC033_MetaG_FD_89785 | JGI IMG/M metagenome (GOLD analysis project Ga0116142, IMG submission 89785) | Active sludge microbial communities of municipal wastewater-treating anaerobic digesters from USA - AD_UKC033_MetaG | ecosystem: Engineered > Bioreactor > Anaerobic > Digestate | place: USA... | reverse complement strand
CTGCCAGCCGCACCGCCACCACCGCCCCCCTGCCCGCCCCCGCCACCGGGGAGCGCCGCGACTGGCAGACCATCCGCAGCAGGCTGCGGATGGTCTGCCAGTCGCGGCGCTCCCCGGTGGCGGGGGCGGGCAGGGGGGCGGTGGTGGCGGTGCGGCGCATCATTCAATTCTAAATTACTTATGTCCGGGCCGCCTTCCTTAGAGGGTCGCGCCTAATTCCCGCCTTGACTTCGGCCGAAACGACCGTATCATTCAAACGTCCGTTTGAAACAAGCGTACTTTTTTTATGCGCGCCATCGACGCCAAGCAAAGCCCCGATACCCGCGAGCGCATCCTCGATGCCGCCGAGGCCCTCTTCGTCGAGCACGGCTTCGAGGCGACCTCGATGCGCCTGATCACCGGCCGCGCCGGCGTCAACCTGGCCGCCATCAACTACCACTTCGGCAGCAAGGAAGCCCTCATCCAGGACGTCTTCCGTCGCCGCCTGACCTGGCTCAACGAGGCGCGCCTGAGCGCGCTGGAGCGCTTCGAGAAGGAAGCCGGCGGCGCGCCGCTGAAACCGCACCAGATCGTCGAGGCCTTTTTCGGCGTTTCGCTGCGCATGGCGGCCGACACCGCGCACGGCGGCCACACTTTCATGCGCCTGCTCGGCCGCACCTACACCGAGCCGTCCGCCTTCGTGCGCCAGTTCCTCGCCGACGAATACGCCGCCGTGGTGCCGCGCTTCAAGCAGGCGCTGTTCCGCGCGCTGCCCGACGTGCCGCCGGAGGAGATTCTCTGGCGCTTCCATTTCATGCTCGGCGCCATGTCCTACGCCATCGCCGGCACCGACGCCCTGCAGCTCGTCTCCGGCCTCGAACTGGACGAAAAGGACCCCGAGGCGCTGTCGCGCCGCCTGATGCCCTTCCTGCTCGGCGGCCTGCGGGCGCCGCTGGCCGGGCCGGCCGCCAAAACAAGGAATCCGCGCAAGGCGGCCTGAGCGCGCCGTGTTGCGGCGACTGACTTTTGCGCATCACATGAAACATCGGCGGGCCGCCCGCCGGGAAAGTGAAAGGAGCACAGCATGACCTGGACATTATTCATTGCATTGCCGCTGGCGGCCCTGGCGGCGCTCTTCGCCATCCGGCCGCTGCGCCGCGCGCTGCTGACGCGGCCGCTCTTCGCCGCCTATCGCAGGATGCTGCCGCAGATGTCGCAGACGGAGAAGGAGGCGCTCGAGGCCGGCAGCGTCTGGTGGGAGGGCGAGCTGTTCCGCGGCCGCCCCGACTGGAAAAAGCTCCTCGCCTATCCGCAGCCGCGGCTCACGCCGGAAGAGCAGGCCTTCCTCGACAACGAGACCGAGGAACTGTGCCGCCTCTCCGACGACTGGGTTTCCTCGCACTACGACCACGACCTTTCGCCGGAAGCCTGGCAGTACATGAAGGAGAAGGGCTTCCTCGGCATGATCATCCCGAAGCAGTACGGCGGCGTCGGCTTCTCCGCCTATGCCCATTCGCAGGTGGTGACCAAGCTCGCCACGCGCTGCGCCGCCACCACCGTGTCGGTGATGGTGCCGAACTCGCTCGGCCCGGCCGAGCTGCTGCTGCACTACGGCACCGACGAGCAGAAGAACCACTACCTGCCGCGGCTGGCCAAGGGCCTCGACATTCCCTGCTTCGCGCTGACCAGCCCGTGGGCCGGCTCCGACGCCGCCTCGATTCCCGACCAGGGCATCGTCTGCCGCGGCCTGTGGCAAGGCAGGGAAGTCGTCGGCATGCGCGTCACCTGGGACAAGCGCTACATCACCCTGGCGCCGATCGCCACGGTGGTCGGCCTGGCCTTCCGGCTCTTCGACCCCGAGCGCCTGCTCGGCGACGTGGACGACATCGGCATCACCTGCGCGCTGGTGCCGGCGAATCATCCCGGCGTCGAGACCGGCCGCCGCCACTTTCCGCTCAACGCCGCCTGGCACAATGGGCCGACGCGTGGGCGCGACGTCTTCATGCCGCTCGAGTTCATCATCGGCGGACCGGCGATGGCCGGCCAGGGCTGGCGCATGCTGATGGAGTGCCTCGCCGCCGGCCGCTCGATCTCGCTGCCGGCCTCCAACACCGGCATGCAGAAGCTCGCCGTGCGCACGGTCGGCGGCTATGCCCGCGTGCGCAGCCAGTTCAAGACGGCGATCGGCAAGTTCGAGGGCGTCCAGGAGCCGCTGGCGCGCCTGGGCGGCAACCTGTATCTCTGCGACGCCGCCCGCGTCATGACCGCCGGCTCGATCGACCTCGGCGAGAAACCCTCGGTGGTCTCCGCCATCGTCAAGTACCACGTCACCGAGCGCGCCCGCCAGTCGGTGAACGACGGCATGGACGTCCTCGGCGGCAAGGGCATCTGCCTCGGCCCGTCGAACTTCCTCGGCCGCGCCTACCAGCAGATCCCGGTGGCGATCACCGTCGAAGGCGCCAACATCCTGACGCGCAGCCTGATCGTCTTCGGCCAGGGCGCCATCCGCTGCCATCCCTACGTGATGGCGGAGATGCAGGCGGCGCAGACCAACGACCTCGTCGCCTTCGACCGCGCGCTCTTCGCCCACATCGGACACGTCGTCCGCAACGGCCTGCGCGCCCTCGCCAGCGGCCTCACCGGCTCGCACTTCGTCGGCGTGCCGGCCAACGTCGCGCCGGAGACGCGCCGCTACTACCAGCAGCTGACGCGCTTTTCCTCGGCCTTCGCCTTCATGGCCGACATTTCGATGCTGGTGATGGGCGGCGACCTCAAGCGCAAGGAGAAGCTCTCGGCGCGCATGGGCGACATCCTCTCGCTGATGTACCTGTCTTCCGCCGTGCTCAAGCGCTATGAAAGCGAGGGACGCCAGCAGGCCGACGCGCCGCTGATGCACTGGGCGATCTGGGACTCGATGTTCAAGGCGCAGAACGCCTTCGAGGGCGTCGTCTCCAACTTCCCCAGCAAGTTCGTGTCGACCTTCCTGCGGCGCATGATCTTCCCGCTCGGCCGGCCCTACGTGGTGCCCTCCGACCGCCTCGGCGCCCAGGTGGCGGACCTGCTGATCGCCCCCTCGGCGACGCGCGACCGCCTGACCGCCGGCATGTATCTGCCGCGCGACGAGCAGGATGCCGTTGGCGTCATCGAGCTGGCGCTGGAGGCGACGCTGCAGGCCGAGCCGGTGCATGCCAAGCTGCGCGCCGCGCAGAAGGCCGGCAAGCTGGAGGCCCGCGGCGCGCAGGAACTGGAAAATCAGGCGCTGGCGCACGGCGTCGTCACCAGCGCCGAGCATGCGCTGCTGGTGCGCGCGCGTGAACTGACCGCCGAGGTCATCAAGGTCGACGACTTCCCCTTCGACCTCGGCCTGCAGCGCAGCGAACCGAAGCCGGTGCAACGGCGCGCGGTGGCTTAGAACCATTAACCACAGAGACACAGAGGAAGACGGGAAAATGACTTTATCGCCTTTCGCTTTTCTCTGTGCCTCTGTGTCTCTGTGGTGAAAGGTTTTCAGGAGTGAGAATGAACAATCAACCGGTCTACATCATCGACGGCACCCGCACGCCGTTCCTCAAGGCGCGCAACGCCCCCGGCCCGTTCTCGGCGGGCGACCTCGCCACCGCCGCCGGCCGCGCCCTGCTGGTGCGCCAGCCCTTCGCCGCCGAGCAACTCGACGAGGTCATCCTCGGCTGCGCCTCGCCCTCGCCCGACGAGGTGAACATCGGCCGCGTCGCGGCGCTGCGCATGGGCTGCGGCCTCAAGGTGCCGGGCTGGACGGTGATGAGGAACTGCGCCAGCGGCATGCAGGCGCTCGACTCGGCCATCGCCAACATCAACTCCGGCCGCTCGCAGCTGGTGCTGGCCGGCGGCGTGGACGCGCTGTCGCACGCGCCGCTGCTGTATTCCGAGAAGATGGTGCTGTGGTTCGCCAGGATGGCGCAGGCGAAGACGGCGACGCAGAAGGCGGCGCTGTTCGCCCGGCTCAGGCCCGGCATGTCGCTCTCGCCGGTGATCGGCATCATGAAGGGCCTCACCGACCCGGTGGTGAACCTCCTCATGGGGCAGACGGCGGAGAACCTCGCGCACCGCTTCGGCATCACGCGCGAGCAGATGGACGAATTCTCGGTGCGCAGCCACCAGCGCGTCGCCGCCGGTCAGGACGCCGGCCACTACGGCGAGGTGGTGCCGCTGGTCGGCCGCGACGGCAAGGTCTACGCCGCCGACGACGGCGTGCGGCGCGATTCCTCGATGGCGGGGCTGGCCAAGCTGAAGCCCTTCTTCGACCGCAAGTACGGCAAGGTCACGCCCGGCAACAGCTCGCAGATCACCGACGGCGGCGTCTGGCTGGTCCTCGCCTCCGAGGAGGCGGTCGAACGCCACAAGCTCGCGCCGATCGGCCGCATCACCGACTCGCAATGGGCCGGCCTCGACCCGGCGCAGATGGGCCTTGGCCCGGTGCATGCCGCCACGCCGATCCTGCAGCGCCACGGGCTGGGACTCAACGACCTCGACGCCTGGGAGATCAACGAGGCCTTCGCCGCCCAGGTGATCGGCTGTCTCGAAGCCTGGAAGGACGCCGCCTACTGCAAGGAGGAACTCGGCCTCGACGCCCCGCTCGGTGCGCTCGACGAGAACAAGCTCAACGTCGACGGCGGCGCCGTCGCGCTCGGCCACCCGGTCGGCGCCTCCGGCGCGCGCATCGTCCTGCACTTGCTGCATGTCCTGCGCCGCATGGGCGGCCGGCGCGGCATGGCCGCGATCTGCATCGGCGGCGGGCAGGGCGGCGCCATGCTGGTGGAAACGGTCTGATTCCAGCCGTGCATAAGGAGATCCGCCTCGACTACCGCGCGCGCCCTTCGGCGCTGGCTTTCATGGCCCGCGCCATGCGGCCCTCGCCGGGCCTGAAGCACGGCGGCGTGCCGGCCATCGCGGCGCGCTGGCGCCACCGGCCGGACGTGGCGGAGCTGGCGCGCTTCCATGCCCTGAGCGGCTTGCCGGAGGGTGACGCGCTGCCGATGCTTTATCCGCACACCATCGGCTTTCCCCTGCACATGTCCATCCTCACGCAGCCGGCCTTCCCGCTGCCGATCTGGCGCATGCTGCAGGTGCGCAACCGCATCGTGCAGCACGCGCCGCTCTCGCGCGACGCCGAGCTGGATATCACGGTCAGCATTGCCGGCCATCGCATTCTCGACAAGGGGGCCGAGTTCGACATGCATGCCGTCGTGCGACAGGGCGAGGCCGTGGCCTGGGAGAGCCTCAACACCTTCTACACGCGCGGCCGCTTCGGCGCGCCGACGGCGGGGGCGGTCGTGCCCGAGGCGCCGAAAGTCAGTCCCGGCGACACGGCGCAGTGGCGCATGCCGATCGGCGGCGGCTGGCGCTACGGCGGGCTGTCGGGCGACTACAACCCGCTGCACCTGTGGGGCGGCTATGCGCGCAGGCACGGCTTCGCGCAGGCCTTCTTCCATCCGCAGCGCGTGCTCGGCCAGTGCCTGGCGCGGTTGCCGCAGGCCGAGGCCGCCCTGCCGCTGCGGCTCGACGCCTGGCTGAAGGGCCCGGTGTTCTACGGCGCGCCGGTGAAGATGCGTCGTGAGGTCGCGGCGGACGGGGCGCGCTTCGCCCTGCACGTGAACGAGGACGAGCGGCCGGCCATCGTCGGCCATTTGCGCGCCACGGCGAACGAAAACATTCTTGCGTAACGAGGATCCCATGAGCGAATTCAGACACTGGCGCATCGAGCGCGAACCCGGCGGGCTGGCCTGGCTGGTTTTCGACAAGGCCGGCGAGTCCACCAACACCCTCTCCGCCGAGGCCATGCTCGAACTGTCGCAGGCGCTGGACGCCTTCGAGCGCGAGCCGCCCAGGGGCCTGGTGATCCGCTCGGGCAAGGGCGCCGGCTTCATCGCCGGCGCCGACATCGAGGAGTTCACCCAGGTCGACTCGGCCGAGGGTGCCAAGGCCCTGGTGCAGCGCGGCTGGGACCTCTTCAACCGCCTCGCCGCGGTGAAGTACCCGACGCTGGCCCTCATCCGCGGCCACTGCATGGGCGGCGGCACCGAGCTGGCGCTGGCCTGCCGCTACCGCGTCGCGGTGGACGAGCCGGGCACGCGCATCGCCCTGCCGGAAGTCATGCTCGGCATCGTGCCGGGCTGGGGCGGCATGCTGCGCCTGCCGCAGGTGATCGGCGCCGCCGCGGCGCTCGACATGATGCTCACCGGCCGCGCGCTGAACGCCAGGCGCGCGAAGCAACTGGGCTTCGCCGACGAGTGCGTGCCGCCGCGCGTGATGGAGAACGCCGCGCGCATGCTGGTGCTCTCCGGCCACGCGCCGCGCCGGCTGCCCTTCATGCAGAGGATGATGAACGGCCCGCTGAGGGCCGTCGTCGCTGCGCAGGCGAGGAAGCAGGTCGCCGCGCGCGCGCGCCCCGAGCATTATCCGGCGCCCTACGCCATCCTCGAGATGTGGGCCAACCACGGCGGCAACGCGCTGGCCGTGCCGGCCGGCAAACCGACCTCGATGGACGCCATCGCCGCCTCGCCGACGACGAAGAACCTGGTCCGGGTGTACTACCTGCAGGAGCGCCTGAAGGGCTTCGGAAAAGACAGCGACTTCGCGCCGAAGCACCTGCACGTCATCGGCGCCGGCGTCATGGGCGGCGACATCGCCGCCTGGGGTGCGCTGCGCGGCCTCACCGTGACGCTGCAGGACCAGAACATCGAGCGCATCGCGCCGGCCATCCAGCGCGCCGCCAAGGCCTTCAAGAAGAAACTGCGCGACGACACGCAGGTGCGCTTCGCGCTCGACCGCCTGATTCCCGATCCGACCGGCGCCGGCGCGCGCCAGGCCGACGTGGTGATCGAAGCCATCTTCGAGAATCTGGAAGCGAAAAGGAAACTCTTCGCCGACATCGAGGCGATCGCCAAGCCGGATGCGGTGCTCGCCAGCAACACCTCGAGCCTGAGGCTGGAAGACATCGCCGTGGCGCTGAAGAATCCGGCGCGGCTGATCGGCATCCACTTCTTCAACCCGGTGGCGAAGATGCCGCTGGTGGAGGTGGTCGAGGGCCGCGACACCGACCCGGCCGCGTTGAAGAAGGGGCTCGCCTTCGTGCGCAAGATCGACAAGCTGGCGCTGCCCGTGAAAAGCGCGCCCGGCTTCCTGGTGAACGCCGTGCTGGCGCCCTACATGCAGGAGGCGATGCGCTGCGTCGACGAGGGGATCGCGCCGGAAGTGGTGGACGAGGCGGCGCTGGCCTTCGGCATGCCGCTCGGCCCCATCGAGCTGGCCGACACCGTCGGCCTCGACATCGCCGTGGCCGCCGGCCAGCAACTGGCGAGCGGCATCGCCGAGCCGCCGAAGAAGCTGATGGAGCTGGTGAACGCCGGCCACCTCGGCCGCAAGACGGGCCGCGGCTTCTACACGTACAATCAGGGCAAGCCGCAGAAGGGCGCCGTCGGCCAGGTGCCGGCCGGGCTGGCCGAGCGCCTGATCCAGCCCTTCCTGGCGGCGGCGCAGCGCACAGTCGACGAGGGCGTCGTCGCGGACGCCGATCTGGCCGACGCCGGCGTGATCTTCGGCACCGGCTTCGCACCGTTCCGCGGCGGGCCGATGAACTACCTGAAAGAGCATCCGTGAACGAACAGCCAACCCGGCTACCCGAGAAACAGCCCACCCTGCGCCTGATGCCGATGCCGGCCGACGTGAACCACGCCGGCGACATCTTCGGCGGCTACATCATGGCCAACGTCGACCTGGCCGGCGGCATCGCCGCCATCCGCCGCGCGCGCGGCCGCGTCGCCACCATCGCCGTCAACGAATTCCTCTTCAAGCAGCCGGTCTCGGTCGGCGACGTGCTGTCCTTCTACACCGAGATCATTAAGGTCGGCCGCACCTCGATGACCATCAACGTCGAGGTCTATGCCGAGCGCCATCCGCCCGATCCGCAGGTGGTCAAGGTGACCGAGGCGCAGCTCACCTACGTCGCCGTCGACGAAGCGGGCGGCAAGCGCGAAGTTCCGCCGGAAGCGGCATCATGAACGAACATGTCTTGCTGGACATCCGCGGCGCCATCGCCACGCTGACTTTGAACCGGCCGCAGGCGATGAACGCGCTCGGCCTGGAGATGGGCCAGGCTTTCCTCGCCCGCACGCAGGAACTGCGGCAGGTGACGGGCGTCAAGGTCGTCGTCGTCACCGGCGCCGGCGACCACTTCATGGCCGGCGGCGACATCAAGGAATTCCACACCATGGTGGCCGGGGCGCCGGAAACGCGCGAGCGCGCCTTCGGCAAGCTGATCGGCGAGCTGATCAACCCGGCCGTCGAGATCCTGCGCGGCCTGCCGCAGCCGATCGTCGGCAAGGTGCGCGGCGCCTGCGCCGGCTTCGGCTTCTCGCTGATGGCCGGCTGCGACCTGGTGCTGGCGGCCGACAATGCCTACTTCACCACCGGCTACGCGCTACTCGGCACCACCGCCGACGGCGGCGGCACCTACTTCCTGCCGCGCCTGGTCGGCATGAAGAAGGCAGCCGAGCTGACCCTGCTGGCCGAGCGGCTCGACGCGCCTCAGGCGCTGGCCCTCGGGCTGGTCAACCGCGTCGTGCCGGCGGCGGAGCTCGATGCCGCTTGCGAGGCGCTGGCGGCCCGCCTCGCCTCGGGGCCGAGCCTTGCCTACGCCAATGCCAAGCGCCTGCTCAACCGCTCGCCGGGCTCCGGGCTGGCCGAGCAACTGGCCGAGGAGGCGGCTTCCTTCGGGCGTTGCAGCGCCAGCGCCGACTTCGCCGAGGGCGTCACCGCCTTCGTCGAGAAACGCAAGCCCTTGTTCAAGGGACACTGAATCTTTTCAATCAGGGAGTAATCGCCCTGTGGAAACAGATTGTTCTGGCGATCGCGCCGCACCATGGGCATGCGGGGCAACTGCTTAGGCGGGAGGCCAGCCGGACGCCCTGAATCCCATTGCCTGCCGCGGGTTGGGGTCGCCTTCGCAATCGACCGCTGTCAGGCGGCCATGATGATCATGATGGGCAATCAAGCGCCGGCAGGCCTGCCAGTTCTGCAGGTTGTCCGCGGCCAAGCCCATGTCGGCTGACAGCTTTTCGATCGTCACATATTCCCTCGTCTTGCGGCGCTCGACGCCGCGAAAGCGCAGCCAGTTATAAATTGCCCAACCGACCAGGCTGCCGCCCATGACGAGCACGACCAGCCCATAGGCGCCCAGTAGTGCCAGCACGGCGCGATAGCCTTCGAACTCGAATATTTGAACATAGAAAACTTGCAGGCCGAAGATCCAGGCGATGAAACTGATCGCCGGCAGCCAGAGATAAAACCAGGCTATCCAGAATACAAGAGTCAGTCCTCCCAGTACGGCGCGCTGGCGCTGGGTCTGCCAGTCGGGCCGGTGGATGACCCATTCTCGCGACTTACTCATGCTGGCTTGCTGGATCCGCTGAGGCCGCGGTCCGGGCTTTTCCACACGGCGCGTGCATGGCGATCGCGCAGCAGCGTCTTCGGCACGGCATAGACGGTGGTCAACACGTTGAGTATCCAATAGGCCAGCGGGTACCAGATCATCCAGAAGAACATCCTGCCAAGCCCGTGGTCATAGCGCTTGTCAAGCTTGAGCGACACGCCGATTTGCAGCAGGCAGGTACTGCCGATCAGCACGCCCGTCCATCCCGGCATCAGGCTGGGCACCGGCAGGAAGGACGCGAGATCGAGGACGAACGCATCGATGACGATGGCGAGAAAGGCGCCGAACATGAAAAAGGCCCAGGCCACGCTGACGAAATACTCCAGGTAGACCGCCCACATCCTGCGTTTGCGCCAACTCAGGAGACAGGGCAGGTATTCCATCAGGACTTGAGTGCCGCCCTGCGACCAGCGCACGCGCTGGCGCCACAGCCCGCGGAAGGTTTCCGGCATGAGAATCCAGCACAGGGCGCGCGGTTCGTAGCGCACGTCCCAGTGGTTCAGCTGCAGCTTCCAGGAAATGTCGATGTCTTCGGTCAGCATGGTCGGGCTCCAGTAGCCGGCATCGTGCAGCGCCGTCTTGCGGAAACCGGCGATCACGCCGGACACGGTAAAAATCCTTCCGTAGGTGCGCTGGGCGCGCTTGATCAGGCCGATGATGGAAGAAAATTCGCCGACCTGGATGCGGCCGAGCAGCGTCGAGCGGTTGCGGATGCGCGGGTTGCCGGTGACCGAGCCGACGCGCGGGCCGGAGAGAAAGTGCATCATCATCCAGTGAAGGGCGTGCGGCTCGATCAGCGCGTCGCCGTCGATGCAGACGAGGTACTCGTGGCGCGTGAGCAGTGCGGCCGTGTTGAGACCAACCGCCTTGCCCTGGTTCTTCGCCTGATGAATCACGCGCAACCGCGAATTCTGGCGCGACATCTCGTCGAGCAATTCGCCTGTCCGGTCGCTGCTGCCGTCATTGATGGCGATCACCTCGAAGTCGGGATAGTCAACCGCGAGGGCCGTGCCTATCGTGTCGCGCACATGATCTTCCTCGTTGTGGCAGGGGATGACGATCGCCACGCCGGGATACGCGCCCAGCCGCGGAGGATGCTGCGCGTCGCCGCTGCCGCGCTCGAAGCGAAGGTAGTAAAACAATGCGCCGATCATCCAGAGGTAGGACATGAACAGCGGGTAGTAGAAGGTGAAGTCGAACAGCAGGCCGCCGATGAAGTAGATGCCTTCGAGCATGGCCTACTCCTTTTCGGCGGTCAGCGAAAACGCCTGCCGCAGCCCCGTCAAGGAGGGGTGGTCGTTGTACGGGTCGTCCGGGTAGTAGCCGAAATTCCTTGCCCCTTTGGTTTGCAGCAGGCGCATTGCACGCACGGTCAGCATGTCGTCGATCGGGCGCCGGCTGCGCCAGTCGACGGCCTGAAGCTCGAATACCGTTTTGGCCAGAGCGCCCGGCCTTGCATCCACCGCGGCAACCAGGCGTTCGATGAATTGCGCGTAGTCCGCGCTGCCATCGAGATAGGGCATGGCCATCAGCGCCACCCAGTCGTAGTTCGCCAGCATGTCGTCGAGAGACTGGGCGAAGCGCTCCTGTGCGGCAGGTTCGAGCACCACGCGCGCATAGATGTTCCGCGCCGTCTTGAGATCGGGCTGATGGCGCTTGAGAACGTCGATCATCTCCCGCGAGAAGGCGGTGAGGCTGCGCGTCTTGAATTCCTGCCACGCGGATCTGGCGGAAGCATCTGCATCCATGGCCTCGGCCGTCCCGGGAAGACCCGCCTTGCGGTAGGCCTCGCGCGCGGCGGGGCTGTCGTCCTCGAATTCGTCCAATGTGGCGTCGTCATGAAACAGCACCCCGGAGAATGCCGCATGACGGCCGAGATCCTGGTAGATATCGGAAATCGTGCTTCTGGCCTTTTCCGAAAACGGCGTGAGGCGGCGATATGCGCCTGTCGGCATACCGCGCCGGGAAACCACGACATCCTCCGCAGCGGGATGGCTTGGCGGCAACTTGAAGGCCAGCAGGGGCATCCAGGCATAGACGCGGACGCCGGTACGACTGGACAGCTGCCAGGCGGCGCGTCCGAACAAGTCGGCTCGCATTGGAAGGTGGCGATTGGGAAAGTAAACCGCATCGGCCACTCCGTCGCCATCAGGGTCGGCATAGGCCTGCAGAAAAACGGTATTGATGCCCATGGCCTTGACGCGGTCGAGGAGCTTGCCCAGATTGCGTTCCTGCACGCCCGGATCCGGATCGTATATATAGTCCAGATCGACATGCATCACCCGCATGGATTCGGGATGCGGAGGTGCGACAAGCCAGGTCAGCTGCCAGGCCAATTCGCCGACGTCGGGCTGGAGTCTGACGATCTTCCGCCGAATGGCATCGAGCGGCTGGTCCGATGCGTTGATCCCATCCTCGAGGGTCAGCATGACCTTCATGTCCAGACCGGCCGCGATCTCGCGCGTGAGGGCGTTATGACGCCCGTAAGGCCAGACCATTACGCGGGGGCGCTTGCCCGTCCGCTTTGCGATCAGGGCGCTATTCCGCTCGAGATCGGCCTTGATCCGCGCGCGATAGGCCGCCTCGCTCTCGTACTGGCCGCTTGCCTGGTCGTACTGGAAGGCGATGGCGGCTGGAAGCGCGTTTCCCTGCGGATTGGCAACGAGGCCGCGATGCAGGTCGTAGCTATGCGAGGCGATTTCGACCAGGCCGGAAGCCGCCATTTCCTTGATCTCTGCCCAATCGAGAAAATCCCCGCGTTGGCGCAGTTCATTGCCATAGACCACTTTTTCGCCCGGGGCCACATCCAGCCAGCTTCCGACCAGAGCCAGCACCGCCGGGAAACGAAAGGCCTGCAGGAGGGGGTAGACGCGCGTGTAAAACGATTTGTAGCCGTCGTCGAAGGTCAACAGCACGGCCTTGGGAGGAAGCGGGCGTTCGTTGCGCCTCGCCGCCAGAATGTCGTCGATCGACACCGGCACAAAGCCCTGCGCGAGCAGCCAGGAAAAATGCTGGACGAGATCGCCGGACGTCACGGCATCGGAATCGGGACGTGCGCGCGGATCGTCCACGACATCGTGATAGCTGAGGGCAATGAAGCTTCCCTCTGCCGGTTTTGCCGGCGCCGTGCTCGCCATCGCCTGCAGCCAGAACGCCAGGAGCGGCACGACGGACAACCTCCACTTCATCAGAACCTCCAGTTCATCGAGCCGTAGAGGCCGTTGCGTGTTTCGCGCATCCCATCATAGGGATGCCAGCTGCGTGCCACACCCAGCAGCAGTTCAAACAGATCGCTGGGGGCCCAAGCGGTTTCGTAACGGATGGCGCCGTAGTTGCCGCTGCCGAAGCCGCTCTGTCGATAGCTACCCATCGTCAGGACAAGACGATGACGCCAGCTGGCGCGATAAAATCGCCACGCCAGCCATTGATTGTCCAGCGTGAAGCCAAGAGCACGATCGTTGCGGGGATTGAAATAGGGCGCGTTATCGCGGCTGTTCGACGACCCGTACAAGGCAGCGGTAACGTCCAGCTTGTAGACGGGACCCGTCACGAACCGCTCGGTCAGGCTGGCAGATATGCTGTTGCGGCGATTGCCGTCGTCGAACCCCATCCTCGCCAGCCCGAGCGCCGCCCGGCGCGACTCGCTCCAGCGGTAGGCGATCTCGGTTGCGAGGCGATGCGCATGAATGCCGGCGTCGTAGGCGCGCAGCGGCGTTTCCAGGCTGCGGTTTTCGCCCTGCAGGCCGAGCGACCAGTGGTCGTCCGGTGTCATCGTCAGCGCAAAGCCGATGGATGATGCGCCCTGCCGCCCGGCCCGGCCCTCGATCGATCCGCTCCAGAAGGCGCCGCGATATTCGGCGCCGCCGCCAGCGATCTCGCGCGAGATGCGGCCCGCATCGAAGCTCCCGCCATCGCGCCTGTAACGCGCATAGGCGCGCCAGTGATGGGAAAGGGGGGCGGAGTACAGGTGCGCATCGAGGCTGCTGTCCCGGTCGCCGGACTGGCCCCCGCTGCCGCGGCCGAGCGACGTTTCGACGATCAGCTGGCGCCGATTGTGGGTTTCCCAGTCATGTCGTGCATTGTGAACAGGCTTAAGGTCAGGCTCCTCGGTTTCGGCCAAACGCAGCGCGGACTCGGCTTCGGCATATTCCTGCATCTGCATGGATGAATGAAAGCGCCCGAGGCGGGCCCAGATATAGTCAGGGTCGGCGCCGAGGAGCCAGTCTTGCTCCGCCGCCGCCCGACGCGGCCATCCGCGCGCCTGCCAAACCTCGGCCCGGCTGTTTCGTACCCCCTTGTTGGCCGGGAGGCTGTCGGCGAGCATATCCAGCCTTGCTTCCGCCTCCGCCGGCCGGTCGGTATAGCTGCGCGCCATTGCGGCTGCAATCAGTGCGCGCAAATGGTTGGGGTTGGGCTTGCGCCCTGCCGGCCCGTAGTCGATCAGCCAGGGACGGGTCTTTTCCAGAAGGGTATCGATCTGCAGCAAGGCTCCGGAGTAATCGCCGCTTTCAAGCAAGGCATAAAACAGGCCGAGCTGCCCTTGGAAATTATCCGGCGATTCCTTCAAGGCCTCGCTCAGCAGCGCGCATGCCTCGTGAGGGCGTTCGAGATTGAGGTAGGCCAGCCCGGCCGTTATGCGGACATAGGGAGGCACACCGGCCGGCGCGCTGCCAATTTTCTCGAATTCGTGCACCACGTCATGGCTTCGCAAGCGGTTTCCCAAGGCCACGATACGGTCGAAGCGAACACGCATGACATCCTCGTCTGCGCCCGCCTTGGCGAGGCGTTGCAGAAACCGCTCGGATTCGGCAATCGCCTCGTCGGTCTTTTCATGCCGGCTCGGACCGTCGACGATTTCGCCATGCACGCTGCCCCAGCGCACTTCATAGGCCAGCTTGTCGCGTTCAATGGCGCGCCGGGCCTCCTGGCCAAGATATCCGGGAGATTTTTCAAGCCCTTTCCAGGCAAGGTGCGGCGCGCCGAGTCGCCAAAGTGCGATTGTCCGCGCACGGCCGGCGCGCTCGGCAAAACGTCCTTCGCCGAGCGCCTTTTCTGCCATGGCCAGCACACGGAACCAGTCCCCCCTTGCCGTTTCCAGGCTCACCCATGCATCGAAAATATCCGCATCGCCGGGGTGCTCGGCGCTCAGTTTGGCAAGAAGCTCTTCGGCCTTGTCGTGTGCGCCTGCTTCGATCAGCACCAAGGACTTGCCCAGACTCGCCTTTGCATTGCCGCGGGTTTTCGACAGCAAGGCGTCGTACGCGGACAGGGAGTAGGTCAAATCACCGGTGGCGCGGGCTGAGCGGGCTACCGCTTCGAGCAGGTAGGCCGGTGCCGTGTCGAGCAGCAAACCTTTTGCAGCCGACACGGCTTCGGCATGGCGATCGGCCCAGGACAGGACTGCGATGTAATCGTAGAGCAGGCCGACGTTTTCCGGATGCGCCTCACGCAAATCTGAAAGCGCATTGGCCGCTCCGGCAGCATCGCCTCTTCGCGCCTGCTCGACTGCTTCGCGGTGGCCCGGAATATCCCTACCATCCGGTCCTTTGTCTTCCAGCCGCCGTTCTAGGATGAGCTTGGTTTCTGCTGCCCATGCCGCTTGGTAAAAGCTCAGGCTGACGGGCAAACCCGCCAAGATATAAACAACCACCTGGAATGAGCCAATATTAATTTCATGCATTTCTCGTTATTTGCCATCTATGCGATTGACAACTACCGGGAGTTTCATATGCCGGCACGCATGGAAATGTTAATAGGATTCAGATAATTGTCCATGAAATATGTCACGCTCAAGGCAATGGTCGCCAAGACGCCGCCGACCGGTCGGCAGCGAACGAAATGGGCTTTTAGCCACCGCCACGGGTGGTCATGGGTTATGCGAACCTTGGGCCGTTCGGCACGGAATGTGACCCTTGACGGCCGACTCTCGTCGAGAAGCGCAAGCCGGCGTTCAAGGGGAAGTGAAGCGCTGCACGAGCCCGCCGAGCCACTCGTGCAGGGCGATGCGGCCAGTCCGCAGGCCGCCCGGCCCCGGCAGCAGGTCCAGCGCGGTCAACGGCCCCGTCGTCTCGTAGCCCGTCGGGGCGGCAATGGTCGTCACGTTCTCGGCGGCGAATTCGCCTTGCGCGCGCCGCATGTGCCAGGCGTGGGTGACCAGCAGCACGCGCTTCATGCCTGCCTTGCGCAGCAGCGGCGCGCTGAAGCGCGCGTTCCCGCGCGTGTCGGCGGAGGCGTCCTCGACCCAGCGCACCTTCACCCCGAAATCCCTTTCCAGCGCGGCCCGCATGCTGCGGGCTTCCGCCACGCCGCCGAGGGGCGCACCGCCGGTGACCAGCAGGGGCAGGCCGGTCTCGCGCTGCAGCCGCGCGGCGTAGCGGAGGCGATCGAGCGTCCAGCGGCTGACCGTGTCGCCGCCGTATTCCGGTGCGGCGTGATAGCTGCCGCCGCCCAGCACGACGATGGCCTGGGCGCCCTTCGCCTGCGCGATATCGAGCGGCGGCACGTCCTCGACAGCGGCGAGCATCGGTTTCGTCACCGCCGGCGTGGCGAGCAGCCACAGCAGGGCGAGGCCGCTCCAGGCCAGGGATTTGCCGAGGCGCGGCCGGCGGCGGATCAGCAGCAGGCCGAGCGCGGCAAGCAGAAGCGGCCCGGCCGGCGGCAGGGCCAGCGCGGTGAGGAGCTTCTTCAGTAAAAACACTAGCCCGTGACTTTCCGCAGCAGCGCCCGGCTGACCATGCGCAGGCGCTGCGCCAGCGGGAAGCGCTTGAAGTTGGTCTTCACGACACCCGCGGTGAACGCGGTGCGCTTCGAGTAGTCGATGTTCACATCGACCACCACCGGCCGGCCGGTGGCGGCGAGGCGACGCGCTTCGGATATCGTCGCGGCGATGGTTTCGTCGTTCTCCAGGCGCAGGTAGGCGGCGCCGGTGGCGGTCGCCACGCCCTCCAGGTTCACCGAGCCGAGCACGGCGCAGGGTTTGCGGTTGTAGGGGATCTCCTGGGCCTGGGCGATCTGCGACAGCTCGCCGTCGTGGAAGACGAAGTAGGCGATGCCCAATCCTTCCTTCGTAGCGGTGAGCATCTCCATGCAGGTCATCATGAAGGCGCCGTCGCCGACGATGGAGAAGACCTCGCGCTGCGGCTGCGACAGCTTGGCGCCGACCGCCGCCGGCACGGCGTAGCCCATGCAGTTGAAGTCGGTCGGCAGGATCAGGGCGCGCGGGGCGTGCACCGGAAACAGCTCGGCGGTAAGGAAGGTGTGGTTGCCGTCGTCCACCGTGGCGATGGCGTCGTCGGGCATCTGCTTCCTCACCTCGTCGAAGAAGCGCGCCGGATTCACGCGGCCCTTCGTGTCATGGCCGTACCATTCCTCGCGCCAGGCCTGCTTGTCGCGGCGGATCTGCTCCTGCGGACCGACCGCGGCGGGCCGCGCCGTGCCGCGCGCGTGCAATTCAAAAGTCAGTTCCCGCAGGACGGCGGTGGCGTCGCCGGCGAGCGCCACTTTCGCCGGGTAATTGACGCCGATCACTTCCGGGTCGATGTCGACATGCACCAGGTTCTCCGGCACCGGCGCGCCGAAGCTGCCGGTGGCCAGCTCGCCGAAGCGCGTGCCGACGGCGAGCAGGGCGTCGCACTCGGCGAAGGCGTTGCGCGAGGACGGCGCGGCGTGCGGGCCGAAGCTGTAGCCGGCGTGCAGCGGATGGCTGTGCGGGAACACCGACTGGCCCTGCAGCGTGGTGGCGACCGGCGCCTGCAGGAATTCGGCGAGCTCGACGATCTGGGGCAGGGCGTCGACGGCGCCCCAGCCGACGAAGAGGCCGGGCCGCTTCGCCGCCAGCAGGAGGTTCGCCGCGCGCGCGAGGTCGGCCTGCGCCGGCAGCGACGGCGGGGGCGGCGGCGCGAAGGCGGGCAGTTCGCCCGCTTCCTCCGGGAACAGCTGCAGGTTCACCGGCAGCTCGACGAAGACCGGCCCCGGCACGCCGGAGGTGGCGATGCGGTACGCCTCGTAAATCGTTGGCACCACCTCGGCGTGCGACTTGACGTGGAAGGTGGCCTTGGTCAGCGGCTTCATGAAGGCGTGCTGATCGATCTCGTGCAGCTGGTAGCGCTTGCCCAGGTCGGTGCGGATGCCGCCGGTGATCACCAGCATCGGCACGCCGGCGAGCAGCGCCTCGGCGATGCCGCTCGCCGCGTGGGTGAGGCCGGCCGCCGGCACGATGGCCAGGGTGCCGACCGTGCCGGAGACGCGGCTCACGGCGTCGGCGATGAAGGCGGCGCCGCCCTCGTGGGTGACGAGCACCGGTGTGATCTTCTCCGACTTGTTCAGCTCGTCGTAGAACTCGGTGTTCTGCACCCCGGGGATGCCGAAGGTGAACTTGACGCCGAGCTGTTCCAGCGCATGCACGGCGAGCCAGGCGGCGGTCTTCTTCATAGCGCTTTTCCCATCGATTGTCCGGCGATGCGGCCGGAGAGCACGCAGCCGCCGAGGAAGGTGCCTTCGAGGGCGCGCAGGCCGTGCATGCCGCCGCCGCCGAAGCCGGTCGCCTCGCCCGCCGCATACAGGCGCGGGATCGGATTTCCTGAAGCGTCGAGCACGCGGCCGTCGAGGTCGGTCTGGATGCCGCCGAGGCTCTTGCGGCTGATGATGTGCTCGCGGATGGCGATCAGCGGCAGCGCCTTGTGGTCGTGGATCTTCTGGAATTTGCAGGTGCGCACGCGATCGCCCTTCCACTGCCGCAGCAGCGCGAGGCGCCGCAGCTGCTCGTCCTCGAAGTGCGCCGGGCCGCGCGCGATCTGCGCGTCGTAGCGGCTGATCGCCTCGCCCAGCGCCTCCAGGTCGACCGCCTTGGCGCCCTGCAGTGCGTTCATCTTGTCCACCAGCGCCGGCAGCGTGTCGGCGACGACGACGTCCTCGCATTTCTCGATCAGGGTGTCGACCAGCCAGCGGTTGCCAAGGAGCAGGTCGCGCAGGAAGGCCAGCTTCTTCTTGTCGCGGATCGAGGGGTTGAACTCGGCGCCGGAGACGGCCAGCTCCTTCAGGGCGATCTTGCGGTTGAGGACCTGCCAGGAATACTGCCGCTCCGTGGCGCAGACGCGGGTGACGAGGTCGCGCGTGTCGAAGCCGGTCACCAGCGGCGGCGCGAAGCGGCGTCCCTGCCAGTCCACCCACAGCGCCGAGCGCGGCGGCACCACCGACAGCCCGTGATTCGGCTTGCGCGGCTGCCAGTGGCGCACGCCGGCGGCGTAATCCCACATCTTGTCGAGGTGGGTCAGGTTGCCGCCGAATTTTTCGATCGCGTCGTGCAGCCGTCCGTCGGCGAACTTGTGCGAGCCGTTGAGCAGCGTCGGCGGCGGCGTGCGCCAGTCGGCGTGCCAATTCTGCCGCACCTTCGCCAGGTCGCCGCCGTTGATGCCGCCGGCGGCGACGAGGACGGCCTCGCCGAAGGCCTCGAAAGGCTCGCCGCCGCCTTCCAGCGCACCATGGCAGCCGCTGATGCCGCCCATCAGGGTGGTGAAGCCCTCGACGCGGTGGCCGAAGTGCACCGCCAGCCTGGCCGCGTTCGGATGATGGCGCAGGCGCGCGATCAGCTGCACCGCCAGCTCGCGGCCGGTGCCCCAGACGATGTGGAAGCGCGCCACCGAATTGCCGGGGGTGTCGAGGCCGCGCTCGATCCAGTGCGGCACCGGGAAGAAGCCGATGCCATTCTGTTTCAGCCAGAGATACACCTCGTCGTGGCAGCGCCCGGTGTAGGCCTCCGCCCAGCGCCGCGGCCAGTGGTCCGCTTCGCCGAACTCGGCGAAGGCGCACCAGTCGGCGAAGGCCCGCGCCGGCGAGTCCTGGATGCCGTTCTTTTTCTGCTCGCGGCTGCCGACGACGAAGATGCCGCCGAAGCTTTCCCTCGCCAGGCCGCCGAAGTTCTCTTCCACGTCGCGGTCGAGGATCGTGACGCTGCGGCCGGCATCCAGCAGCTCCAGCGCGGCGCAGATGCCGGCCAGCCCGCCGCCGATGACGACGGCGTCGCTCTTGTAGGTTCGCATGCTTTCTCCTCCGTTCCGGGAAGGGTTCCCGGCGCGGCCCGGTTCGATCTTCCGTCGATGCCTGTCCGCAAAGCGCAAGCATAGCGCAGGAGTCGTGCTTCGGCGACACGCCAAGTCCTTGCCGCGCAAGGGTTCGTCCGGCAGGGGGAAATTCGCGTCGGCAGGAGGCGACAGATTTTGCGGCGCTGGCCGCGGGCGCCGCCGTGCGGCGGCGCCATGCGACTGATCCCGCAGGAAAAACCGCAGCAGGCATGCCGCTTGCGTAGATGGGGCGTCGTCCTCCGCCAGGCGGGCGGCAGCGTGTCATTTCAAACAAGGAGTCACTATGCTCGACAAGATGCAGCTCTTCGGCAAGAACAACGATCTGCCGCAACGCAACGCTCCCGCCGCCGCGCGCCGCCCCGGCGATCCGGTTGCGCCGACCCAGCGCCCGGAACCCGTCGCGACGCCAGCCCCGGCGGCCTCTGCGCCCAAGGTTCCCGACAAGCCGGAAGCCGACAGCGGCAGCCGGCTCATCGTCGGCCCCGACATCAAGCTGAAGGGGGCCGAGATCAGCGACTGCGGGACGCTCGTCGTCGAGGGCCGCGTCGAGGCGCAACTCGACAGCCAGGCGCTGCAGATCGCCCAGCCGGGCGCCTTCACCGGCCGCGTCGTGGTGGAGGTGGCCGAGATCCAGGGCCGCTTCGAGGGCGACCTGCTGGCGCGCAAGAAGCTGGTGGTGCATGCCACCGGGCAGGTCAGCGGCAAGATCCGCTACGGCCGCGTGGTGGTCGAGGAGGGCGGCGACCTGTCCGGCGACGTGCGTTCGCTCGCCTCCGAGCAGGCTGCCCCGTCCACGGCGCCCGACGAGACCAAACGGCCCGAGCTGGTCGGGCTGGACGCTGCGCGCCCCCGCACTGCCTCGTTCCAGAAGTAGAAGCTTTCTCCTCCCCTTTTCGGGCGCCGCAACGGCGCCCGTTTTTTTTCGGGGCTGGCATAATGGAGCACCATGCCCGACAGGAAATTCGGCTTCGAAACCCTGTGCCTGCACGCGGGCGGCCAGCCCGACGCCGCCACCGGCGCGCGCGCCGTGCCGATCTACCAGACCACCTCCTTCGTCTTCGACTCGGCCGAGCACGCCGCCAGCCTGTTCAACCTGCAGACCTTCGGCAACGTCTACTCGCGCATCTCCAATCCGACGGTGGCCGTGCTCGAGGAGCGCATCGCCGCGCTCGAGGGCGGCCGCGCCGCGCTGGCCGCCGCCACCGGCCAGTCGGCGCAGATGGTGGCCCTGCTGACGCTGTGCGAGGCGGGCGACCACATCGTCTCGGCCGGCACGCTCTACGGCGGCACCTTTTCGCAGCTCGACTTCAACTTCCGCAAGCTCGGCCTCGACACCACCTTCGTCGATTCCGACGATCCCGAGAACTTCCGCCGCGCCATCACGCCGCGGACCAAATGCCTGTACGCCGAAACCATCGGCAACCCGCGCGGCAACGTGCTCGACATCGCCGCCGTGGCCGGCATCGCGCGCGAGGCCGGCCTGCCGCTGGTGATCGACAACACCTTCGCCTCGCCGTATCTGTGCCGGCCCATCGCGCACGGCGCCGACATCGTCGTGCATTCCGCCACCAAGTTCATCGGCGGCCACGGCACCACCATGGGCGGGCTGATCGTCGAGTCGGGCAAGTTTCCCTGGGACAACGGCAAGTTCCCGCAGATGACCGAGCCCTCGCAGGGCTACCACGGCGTGCGCTTCTACGAGACCTTCGGCGACTTCGGCTTCACCATGCGCGCCCGCTTCGAGACGCTGCGCACCCTCGGTCCGGCGCTCGCGCCGCTCAACGCCTGGCTGCTGCTGCAGGGGCTGGAGACCCTTCACGTGCGCATGGAGCGGCACGTCGCCAACGCCCAGGCGGTGGCGGAATTTCTCGCCGCGCATCCGCGCGTGGCCTGGGTGAATCACGCCGGCCTGCCAGCCAGCCCCTACCATGCGCTGGCGCGGAAATATCTTCCGAAGGGCGCCGGCTCCATCTTCACCTTCGGCATCAAGGGCGGCGAAAAGGGTGGAAGGGGCGCCGGCGAGAAGTTCATCGAGAGCGTGCAGTTCCTCTCGCATCTCGCCAACGTCGGCGACGCCAAGACGCTGGTGATCCACCCGGCCTCGACCACGCACCGCCAGCTCTCCGGGGAACAGCAGGCGAAGGCCGGCGTCTCGCCCGACATGATCCGCCTGTCGGTGGGGCTGGAGACGCTCGACGACATCTTGTGGGACATCGACCAGGCGCTCGAGAAAAGCGCCGCCTAGCCAAGAGGACACATGGAATTTTTCGAGAATTTCGGCCTGCACGAACTGGTGATCGGCACCGCGGCGCTGCTCGGCGTGTATTCGGGCATCGTCATCATCCGCCTGGCGCGCCTGTCGCGGCCGCGCGCTCCCGCGCCGGTCTGGAAGCAGGATCCGGCCGAATTCGGCCAGCAGGTGGTGAACAGCGGCATCGAGGCGGAATTGGCCGAGCTGCGCGGCGAAGTGGCGGCGCTGAAGGAAAAAGTCAGTCTGCTCGAGGCGGCGCGCAACGTCTCGCCCCAGTACGGCGAGGCGGTGGCGCTGGCGCAGAAGGGGATGGCGGCGCCGCAGATCGCCGAACGCTGCGGCATCTCGGTGGCGGAGGCCGAGATGGTGTGCGCCCTGAGCAGGGCGAGGACGGAATAGGGGCGCCAAGGGAGGGGAAATGGCCGAATCCGGGGATGACCAGGACGAACTAAAGAAAAAGCTGGTGCGCCGCATCGGCATCGCCGGCGCGCTCATCGTTGTGCTGCTCGGCGGGCTGACGCTGCTCGAGGACGCACTGCTGGAGAAACCCGCGCCGGTGACCGAGCCGCCGAAGGCCGAGCCGCCGAAGGCCGGGACGCCGCCCGCCGAGGAGAAGCAGGCGGCGGCGCAGCCCGAGGAGAAAAAGGAGGAAGCCGGGCCTGTCCCGAGCAAGGTCGAAGAGGCCGAGCCGGAGAAGACCGAGACGCCGCTCGCCCCGGCGCCGGCGCCGATCCCCGAGCCGCGCCCCGCCGGCCGCGTCGTCATCAAGCCGCCCGCCGCCGCGCCGGCGACGCCGCCGAAGAAGTCCGTCACGGTCAGGGCCGAGAAGGCGGAGCCGGCCCCGAAAGCGGATTTTGCCAGCGTCATCGCGCGCAGCTACCGCCTGCAGGTGGGCGTGTTTTCCAGCGCCTCGAATGCCGGGGAGCTGCATGCGAAGCTGGAGAAGGCCGGCATCCCGTCCTACATCGAGTCGCGCGTGCAGGTCGGCCCCTTCAAGACGCAGAAGGAGGCCGACGAGGCGCGCCGCAAGCTGAAGGAACTCGGCCTCGGCCCCGGCCTGCTGCTGCCGCCGCAAAAACACTGACAAGGAATGCCGCCGCCATGAAGAAAATCATCGCCACCGCCGACGCGCCCGCCGCCATCGGCCCCTATTCGCAGGCCGTGCGGAGCGGCAACACCGTCTACCTCTCCGGCCAGATCGGCCTCGATCCCGCCACCATGCAGATGGCCGAGGGCATCGACGCGCAGACCGCGCGCGTCTTCGACAACCTGAAGGCCGTCGCCGCCGCCGCCGGCGGCGCGCTCGCCGACGCCGTCAAGGTGAACATCTACCTCACCGACCTCGCCAACTTCGCCAAGGTCAACGACGCCATGGCGAGCCACTTCAGCCAGCCCTATCCGGCCCGCGCCACGGTGCAGGTGGCGGCGCTGCCGCGCGGCGCGCTGGTCGAGGTCGACGCGGTGCTCGTGCTGGGGTGAGCAAGCCAGGGGCGCTTCCCGGCGCCACGCCGGCCACGGCGGCGAAGCTCGCCCAGCTCGGCATCCGCACGCATTCCGACCTCGTCCTCCACCTGCCGCTGCGCTATGAGGACGAGACCCGCCTCACCGCCGTCGCCGACCTGCGCCCCGGCGTGCCGGCCCAGGTCGAGGCGGAAATCGTCGACGCCTCCGTGCAGTACCGGCCGCGCCGCCAGCTCGTCGTGCGCGTGCACGACGCCGCCGGCGGCGAATTGGTGCTGCGTTTCCTGAATTTCTACGGCAGCCAGCAGAAGCAGCTCGCCGTCGGCCGCCGCCTGCGGATTTTCGGCGAGCCGCGCGGCGGCTTCCTCGGCGACGAGATGGTGCATCCGCGCTACCGCCTGGTCGCCGAGGGCGAGGCGCTGCCCGAGGCGATGACGCCGATCTATCCCGCCACCGCCGGCCTCTCGCAACTGGCGCTGAGGAAGTGCATCGACCTCGCGCTGCAGCAGGCCGACCTCGGCGAGACCCTGCCGGAGCCGCTGCGGCGGAAGCTGCGGCTGGCGCCCTTCGCCGACAGCGTGCAGTTGCTGCATCATCCGACGCCGGCCATTTCGCTCGCCGAGCTGTCCGGCCGTGCGCACCCGGCCTGGCGGCGCATCAAGTTCGACGAGCTGCTCGCCCAGCAGCTCAGCTTGCGCCGCGCGCATGAAGCGCGCCGCGCCAAGACCGCGCCGCCCTTGCCGGCAAAAGGCGCGTTGACGAAGAAACTCCTGGGCGCACTCCCCTTCAAGCTCACCGCCGCGCAGCGCCGCGTCTGGGGCGAGATCGCCCGCGACCTCGGCCAGCCGCATCCCATGCAGCGCCTGCTGCAGGGCGACGTCGGCAGCGGCAAGACCGTCGTCGCCGCGCTGGCCATGTTGCAGGCCGTCGAGAACGGCCACCAGGCGGCGCTGATGGCGCCGACCGAAATCCTCGCCGAGCAGCATTGGCGCAAGCTCTCGCAATGGCTGGCCCCGCTCGGACTCGAGATCGCCTGGCTCTCCGGCAGCCTGAAGAAGAAGGAAAAAGCGGCGATGGCCGAAGCAATCTCATCAGGCCGCGCACCGCTCGCCATCGGCACCCACGCGCTGATCGAGGAAGCGGTGGATTTCCCGAAGCTGGGCCTCGCCATCATCGACGAGCAGCACCGCTTCGGCGTGCGCCAGCGACTGACTTTGCGCGAGAAGGGCAAGAATCCCCACCAGCTCATGATGTCGGCGACGCCGATCCCGCGCACGCTGGCCATGAGCTACTACGCCGACCTCGACGTTTCCGTCATCGACGAGCTGCCGCCGGGCCGGCAGCCGGTGCTGACCAAGCTGGTGTCGGAGGCGCGCCGCGACGAGGTGATCGCCCGGATTCGTGACGCTTGCGACGCAGGCCGCCAGGCCTACTGGGTGTGCCCGCTGATCGAAGAATCGGAGAAGCTCCAGTTGCAAACCGCCGTCGACACCTTCGAGCGCCTGCGCGCCGAGCTGCCGGAGCTGAAGGTCGGCCTGGTGCACGGCCGCCTCAAGGGCGAGGAGAAGGCCGCCGTGATGGGCGCGTTCGCCGCGGGGGAAGTGGAGCTGCTCGTCGCCACCACGGTGATCGAAGTCGGCGTCGACGTCGCCAACGCCTCGCTGATGGTGATCGAGCATGCCGAGCGCTTCGGCCTTTCCCAATTGCACCAGCTGCGCGGTCGGGTGGGGCGCGGCGCCGACGACTCGGTCTGCATCCTGCTCTACGCCCACCCGCTCGGCGAGACGGCACGGGCGCGGCTGAAGGTCATCTTCGAGAACGCCGACGGCTTCGAGATCGCCCGCCAGGATCTGCACCTGCGCGGTCCCGGCGAATTCCTCGGCAGCCGCCAGAGCGGCGTGCCACTGCTGCGCTTCGCCGACCTGGAGGCCGACGCCGACTTGCTCGACGCCGCGCGCGCCGCGGCGGAGACGATGCTGAGGGATTATCCCGACGCGGCCGACCGCCACGTCGAGCGCTGGTTGGGCGGGAAGAGGGATTTGCTCAAGGTGTAAAATCCGCCCCATGTCCGACCTTACCCTGCGCCAGCGCCTCGACGCCTACGAACGCCTGATGCGGCTCGACAAGCCGATCGGCACGCTGCTCTTGCTGTGGCCGACGATGTGGGCGGTGTGGATCGCCGCCGAGGGGGCGCCGAGCCTGTTCCTCGTCTGGATCTTCGCGCTGGGTACGCTGCTGATGCGCTCGGCCGGGGTGGTGATGAACGACTACGCCGACCGGCATTTCGATCCGCACGTCGAGCGCACGAAGAACCGGCCGCTCGCGGCGGGCGTCGTCTCCGAGCGCGAGGCGCTGCTACTGGCTTCCGGCGTGACGCTGTGCGCCTTCCTGCTCATCCTGCCGCTGCACAGGCTGGTGTGGGCGCTGTCGGTGGTGGCGCTGTTTCTCGCCGCCAGCTATCCGCTGACCAAGCGCTTCCTCGCCGTGCCGCAGGCGTATCTCGGCATCGCCTTCGGCTTCGGCATCCCGATGGCTTTCGCCGCGCAGCTCTATACCGTACCGACGCTGGCCTGGACGATGCTGGCGGCGAACATCTTCTGGGCCATCGGCTACGACACCTGCTACGCCATGGTGGACCGCGACGACGACCTGAAGATCGGCATCAAGACTTCCGCCATCACCTTCGGCCGCTTCGACGTGGCGGCGGTGATGGCCAGCTATGCGGCGACGCTGGGGATTCTGGCCTGGGTCGGGGCGCAGGCGGGGCGGGGGATTTACTTCTATGCGGGGCTGGCGGTGGCGGCCGGCATGATGCTGCGCCACTACTACTGGATCCGCGGGCGCGAGCGCATGGCGTGCTTCCGCGCCTTCATGGACAACAACTGGGTCGGCGCGGTGGTCTTCGCCGGCCTCTTCGCCGACTACGCGCTGCGCTCCGGCCGCTGGCCTACCTTCTAGGCGCGCCGACCGGCGCCAGGCCCTTGCAGTCCGGCCCCAGGTAGTTCATCTGCGACTCGGTCTGCATGGTATGGCGACCGGTGGCGTCCATCGTCGTCATGTCCATGCGGGTGTGAATGGTGTTGCCGGAGAAAGTGCTTTCGCCCTTGCCGACCGAGCGGTGGCCGTTCGAGGTGCAGTCGAATTCGAAGCGGGTGGTGCTGCCGCTGCGGCTCATCTTGGTCGGCTTGCAGCGCCCTTCGGGATCGAGCATCGGCTCCTCGCGTCGGGCCGCCTCCGGGCTGATGCAGATGCGCATCGCGCCCTGGCCGGCGCTGACCCCCTGCTGGCGCAGCATGGCTTCCATCTGCTTGCGCTGATCGGGCGGCAGGCTGGCCATCTGCTGCTGCATCTGGGCCTGGGCGGCGTCCATCTGCGCCTTCATGTCGCGGCCGTCCATGACCTGCTTGAGGGTCTTGATCTCCCACAGGCCGGCTTTCATGCCGTCGGCGAGGGCGGGGGCGGTGAACAGGGGCAGGGCAAGGATGACGATGGCTTTTCTCATGGCGTTCTCCCGGTCGGGTTGGCGATGGCGGCATTGTGCCAGAGCCGGCGCCGTGCAGGAATCGGTCATGCCAAAGCCATTCCGTCCAGGCTGCCCTTGCATGGTTTCCGCCGTCTGGGGTGTAATGGAAGGGGGCGGTATGCCGTCCGCTGCGCAGGCAGCCGGACGATTAGGGTGATTACCTATGCAACCGCTGGTTGTCCCCGATTGATCCGGGCAGAGGGCTTGTTATGGTGGCACCGCACAACTGACGGTCGGCGCGTGTGAGCGAGTGGAGCGAGGCGATGTGGCTGGGCGCGGTCGCGCTGGGAGGTTTCCTGGCGGTCGGCCTGATCGCCTTCGTCTATGTGCTGCTGCGCCTGCGGGAAGAGCAGCAGCGGGTGCGTGAAAAGGAAGCCGAGCACCAGGGCATGCTCGACCGCCTGCAGGAAAATGAGAACCGCTTGCGCGCCATCATCGAATCCGAGCCGGAGTGCGTCAAGCTGCAGGCCGCCGACGGCACCGTGCTGGAGATCAACCCGGCCGGGCTGGCCCTGGTCGGCGCCGAGCGGCCGGAGGACATCATCGGCAGGAAGATCTTCACCGTCGTCGCGCCCGAATACCGTGATTACTACCGTGAGAACATGCGCCGCGTCTTCGAGGGCGAATCCGTCGTCTACGAGTTCAAGTCGATCACCCTGAAGGGCCGCACGGCCTGGATGGAGTCGCATGCCGTGCCGCTGCGCGACGCCCGCGGCAACATTTATGCCCTGCTCGGCATCACGCGCGACATCACCGAGCACAAGTGGGCCGAGGAGCAGGCGCGGCGTCACCAGACCGAGCTGGCCCGCGTCGCCCGCCTGTCGACCATGGGCGAGATGGCCACCGGCATCGCCCACGAGCTCAACCAGCCGCTCTCGGCCATCGCCAACTTCGCCCGGGGCTGCCTGCGCCGGCTGCGCGGCGGGGAAGTCGCCTGTGCCGATCTGGTCGTGCCGCTCGAGGAGATCTGCCAGCAGGCGGAGCGCGCCGGCGAGGTCATGCGGCACGTGCGCGACTTCGTGCGCAAGCGCGAAACGCGCATGACCGCCGTCGACATCAACCGGGTCGTGCGCAGCGCGGTCAAGCTGACCGAGCTGGAAAGCCGGCAGCAGTACGCCCACGTCAGCCTCCACCTGGCGCCGGAGCAACCGCGCGTCTGGGCGGACTCGATCATGATCGAGCAGGTGATCTGCAACCTGCTGCGCAATTCGGTCGAAGCCATGGCGGAGGCGCGCTCGCCGCACCGTGAGGTGAAGGTGAAGACCAGCCGCCGGGACGACGAGACGGTGGAGATCGAGGTCAGCGACACCGGCCCCGGCATCGACGGCGCGCTCATCGACCAGGTCTTCGACCAGTTCTTCACCACCAAGCCCGACGGCGTCGGCATGGGGCTGTCCATCAGCCGCTCCATCGTCGAATCGCATGGCGGCCACCTGCGGGCGGAGTCGCGGGCGGGCTGCGGCACCACGTTCCGGTTTACCCTGCGCGCCATCGGGCGCACTTTGGCGACCAATGAGCGACGCTACAGTCTTCATCATTGACGACGACCAGGCCGTCGCCCGCAGCCTGCGCTGGCTGATCGAGACGGTGCAGCTGAAGGTGGAGACCTTCACATCGGCGCAGGATTTCCTCGACCACTACGACGCCGACAAGCCCGGCTGCCTGGTGCTCGACGTGCGCATGCCGGGCATGAGCGGCCTGGAGCTGCAGGAACGCCTGACCGCGCGCCGCAGCTACCATCCGCCGATCATCTTCATCACCGGCCACGGCGACGTGCAGATGGCGGTGCGCGCCGTCCAGGCCGGCGCCTTCGACTTCGTCGAGAAGCCCTTCAACGACCAGGACCTGCTCGACCGCATCCAGAAGGCAATTACCCACGACGCCGGCCAGCGCGGCAAGGAGGAACAGCGCTCCCAGCTCAAGGCGCTGTTCGCCAGCCTGACGCCGCGCGAGCGCGAGGTGCTCGACCGCGTGGTGGAGGGCATGTCGAACAAGGGCATCGCCAATGCGCTCGGCCTGAGCGCGAAGACGGTGGAGGTGCACCGCGCCAAGGTCATGGAGAAGCTGCACGCTCGCTCGCTCTCCGATCTGGTCAAGATGGCCATGCAGAACCAGGCGGCGTGAAAAAAAAGCGGGGCGGCGCGGAGGGAAGTGCGCCGCCCCGCCAAGACTGATTTTTATGCCAGGTAGTGGTCTACCAGCAGCGCGGCGAAGAGCAGGAACAGGTAGGTGATCGAATAGCGGAAGGCGGCCTGCGCGCCGCGGTCGCTGTAGCGGCGCAGTATGCGCCAGGCGTGGGCGATGAAGAGGGCGTCGAGCGGGATCGCCGCGGCCAGGTAGAGCCAACCGCTCATGCCGATGAAGAAGGGCATCAGCGTCACCGCCGTCAGGCCGAGGGTGTACGCGAAGATGCAGCGTTGCGTGTATTCGCGACCGCACACCACCGGCAGCATCGGCAGCCTGACGTCGGCGTACTCGTGGGCGCGATAGAGCGCCAGCGACCAGAAATGCGGCGGCGTCCACACGAAGACGATGAGGAACAGCAGCCAGGCCTCGCCCGGCGCCTGGCCGGTGACGGCGGCCCAGCCGAGCACCGGCGGCATCGCGCCCGAGGCGCCGCCGATGACGATGTTCTGGGGCGTGCGCGGCTTCAGGATCACCGTATAGACGATGGCGTAGCCGACGAAGGTGGCCAGCGTCAGCCACATGGTGAAGGCATTGACGAAGACGCCGAGCAGCAGCAGCCCGCTGCCGCCGATGGCGGCGGAGAGGAGCAGGGTCTCGAGCGAATTGACCTCCCCGCGCGGCAGCGGACGGCCCTGCGTGCGCGCCATCACGGCGTCGATTTCCTGCTCGATGAGGCAGTTCATGGCGGCGGCGGCGCCGGCCACCAGGGCGATGCCGAGCGTGCCGGCGAACAGCGCCTGCAGCGGCACCATGCCCGGCGCGGCGAGGAACATGCCGATGACGGCGCAGAACACGATCAGGGTGTTCACCCGCGGTTTGGTCAGGCGCAGGTAGCGGCGAAGGCGTTCGGTCGGGCCGGGGCGGGCGGTGAGGATCGTATCGGCCATAAGCGGGCATCTCCGGTGCGGTAATGGCGGATCCAGTCTATGCCACTCGCGGTTTCGTTCAATCAGTAACATCCTCAGTGCGCCTAGGTAATCTCCCTGATTGCGCCGCCTCTCCCCGGGGCTTATCGTTCGGCCCAATAAGAAGAAATGTACGCAGAAAGTACGCAGGCCAAGACTTTCGCCTGTTACGCGCGGCATGCGGACGAACCGATCAATTTAGAGGAGGAGGCAATTGCCATGCTGGATTCCGTGTTTACCGGCTGGGGAGCGTTCTGGGCGGTCATCGTCATGTTCGCTCCCTTTGCCCTGATGGGCATCTACATTGTCCGCAGGAAGAGCGTGGTCGATACCGGACCGACCAGTCTGCAACCCAGCGAGTTCGCGCCCATCGAGGGAGTCTGGCTGACCATCGCATTCATTTTCTTCGTCATCGTCAACCTGGCCGGCCTCAAGTTCATCCCCTGGGCCGCCGCCGCGCCCTCGTCCGGCGTCGGGCCCGTGCAGGAGATCGATTTCACCGCCAAGTCCTGGGCCTACGACCTCTCCAGCCGGCAGATCGAAACCGGCAAGCCGGTGCGCTTCTCCGGCCGCTCCAGCGACACCCAGCACGGCTTCGCCGTCTATCACCCGGACGGCAGGATGTTGTTCACCATGCTGATGATGCCGAACACCACCAAGCCCACGTCGGTCGTCTATACCTTCAAGGAGCCCGGCACCTACAAGGTGCGCTGCCTCGAATACTGCGGCATCGCCCACCATGCGATGCAGGACGAACTGACCGTCGTCAAGAGCAACTGAGCGTCACCCCAACGAGGAGGACACGAAATGAGTTTCGCCACATCGGTTGTCAATAACACGCCGATCTTCGGCAAGATGATTGCCGTCGACAAGAGCACCGGCCTCGAGGACATCAACGCCTGGCCGGCGCTGATGATCATGAGTTCCTTCATCTGGCTCGTCGTCGCCGGCGTGCTCGGGCTGGTCCTGCCGGCGACGCAGATTTTCCAGGCCGGCGAGGACCACTACTACACGGCGATGACGCTGCATGCCGCCGCGCTGGTCTTCCCCTTCTCGGTGCAGCTCATGATGGGCGTCGGCCTGCACCGCTCCGGCGGCTGCGTCGGCAAGGCCATCACCGGCTGGCTGCCGGCGATGACCTGGCTGACCATGAACCTCGGCTCGGCCATCCTCACCGTCGCCGTGCTGATGGGACTCAAGGTCAGCCTGATGGTGATGTTCCCGCTGCCCCTGGTCGGCGCGCAGATGGGCGTCTGGAGCATGAGTTCGGTGATCGTCGGCTTCACCGGCATCTATCTGGTGCTGGCCAGCATGATCCTGTTCTACCCGATGCTGATCATCAAGATGATGTTCTTCGGCCGCAAGCGCGCCGAGCTCGTCCTCTCCGAGCGCTCGCTCAACGACCCCGGCATGCTCGGCATGATCCTCTCCGCCATGGTCCTGCTGCTGACCGGCCTGCCGCTGGTGGTGGTCGGCACCACCCTGCTGCTGGCGCTGTACCACATCCTGCCGATGTCGATGGCGGCCTGGGCCGCCGACCCGGTGGTGTTCCAGTATTCCTTCTTCTTCTTCGCCCACAACCTGATGGAAGCGATGGCCATCATGGTGGCGAGCGCGATCTACGCCACCCTGCCGCTGTATCTGGCCGACGGCTCGCGCAAGCTCTTCAGCGACAAGATGGCCAACCTGGCCCTGTGGATCCTGCTGGTGACCTCGATCACCTCCGGCCTGCACCACTTCATTACCTTCTACCCGAACCAGCCGGCGGCCCTCTCCTACTGGGGCAGCATCATGAGCTGGGGCACCGGCATCGGCGCGGCGCTGAGCATTTTCACCGTCTTCGCTACCATCTGGCAGCACGGCCTGAAGCCCGAAGTCGGGCTCATCGCCGTGCTGATCGGCTGGGGCCTCTACATCTTCGACGGCGCCAGCGCCATGGTCACCTCCAACATCGCCTGGGCCTACCAGCTGCACGGCACCATGTGGCAGAGCGGCCATACCATGACGGTCGTCCTGTCCATGGCCATGATGTGGATGGGCATCCTCTACCACCACTATCCGGTGATCACCGGCCGCAAGCTCGACCCGGCGCTGGGCCGCCTGTATGTCAGGCTGGTGACGGTGGGCAGCATCGGCGTCGCCAGCGTCATGCTGATGGCCGGCGCCGACGGCATGCCGCGGCGCATCGCCGACTGGCACCAGGAGGGCTGGATGCTGTGGGGCAACCTGTTCATGGTCTTCGGCCTGATTCTCGGCGCCGCCTTCCTCGTCTATCTCTACAGCCTGATGAAGGCGAGCGAAATGTCCGCGACGATGGGCCGGCAACTGGCCCGAGCCTGACCGGCGCAGACCGGGAGAAGCGTCCGCAGCGATGCGGGCGCTTCTTTTTTGGCATTTTCGCCATGCCCTGCAAGCTCTGCGGCCTGCCCCTGCCGAAACCGCCGGTCAGCGACGGCGGCCATGACTTTTGCTGCATCGGCTGCCGCGAGGTGTATCGCACTTTCGGAGAGGACGTTTTCGCCGCGCAAAAAGTCAGTCCCCGCGAGACGGCGCCCGTGGCCGAGGGCCGCGAAGCCTATCTGTGGATCGACGGCATGCATTGCGCCTCCTGCGAATTCCTCATCGAGCGGCTGGCGCGGAAGATTCCCGGCGTGCTCGCCGCCGACTCCAGTTACGCCACCGCCACCGCCCGCATCGCCTATGACCCGGCGCAGGTGAAGGAAGCCGAACTGCCGGGCCGCCTCAGCCGCCACGGCTATCGTGCCCGGCTGCGCAGCGAGCCGGCGCCGGAGTACGACGAGCGGCCCGACCTGCTGCGCCTGGTGTGCGGGGTGACCGCCGCCTCGCTGGTGATGATGCTGACCTTCCTCTTCATTTATCCGGTGCACGGCGGCTGGCTGACGATGGAGGATTACCACGAGATCCGCTGGCTCGCCTTCGAAGCCGTACCGCTCTTTCTCTGCCTGCTGACGACGATCCTCGTCTTCTACGTCGGCTGGCCGGTCCTGCGCGGGGCGTGGACCGGCCTGCGCGCCGGCATGCCCAACATGGACGTCCTGCTCGCCCTGTCCATCCTCTCGGCCTACGGCTACAGCGTCATCCAGCTCGTCAACCGCTCCATCGATCTCTACTTCGAGGTCGCCGGCACGCTGGTCATGATCATCACCATCGGCCGCTTTCTGGAGCGCTCGGTGCGCGCGCGCGCCACCGAATCGCTCAACGCCATCCTGCGTGCCTGGGCGCCGCAGGCCTGCGTGCTGCGCGGCGGCCAGTATCTCGACTGTCCGCTCGACCAGGTGCGGCCGCACGATCGCGTCTTCGTGCGGCAAGGCGAGGCCATTCCCGTCGACGGCAGCGTCGTCGCCGGCCGCGGCGCGGTGGACGAGTCGCTGATGACCGGCGAGCCCTTCCCGGTGGCGCGCGGCGAGGGCGAGCGAGTGCTCGGCGGCAGCCGCCTGCTCGAGGGCAATCTGGAAATCGATACCGGGCCGCAGGTGGAAAGCCGCATGGCCAACCTTGCCCGCATCCTCTGGAACACGCAGAGCGCCAGCAGCGGGCTGCAGGCCCGCGTCGACCGTCTCTCGCGTCGCCTCGTGCCCGGCGTGCTGGCGCTGGCGCTGCTGGTCGGCATCGTCTTCCAGCTGACCGGCGCCGGCACGGAAAGGGCCCTGCTCGCCGCGCTCGCCACGCTCATCGTGACCTGCCCGTGCACCTTCGGGCTGGCCATTCCCCTCACCACCGCCGCGGCGATCGATGCCGCGCTGCGCCGCGGCATCGTCGTCACCGGCCCCGATCTCTTCGAAAAATCGCCGCGCGTCGATGTCGTCGCCCTCGACAAGACCGGCACCCTCTCCAGCGGCGAAATGGCCGTGGTCGAGGTGCTCGGCAATGCCGAGCTTGCCGCCCGTGCCGCCGCCGTCGAGCGGCACTCGCCGCATCCGGTGGCGCGCGCCATCGCCCAGCTCGACGCCGGCCGCAGCGCCGGCGAGGTGGAGCTCCACCCGGGGCGCGGCGCCGTCGCCACGGTCGGAGGCAAGCGCGTCGCCGTCGGCAGCCGCGCGCTGTTCGCCACGCTCGGCTGGGCGGTGTCCGAAGCGCTCGCCGCCCGCGCCGAGCAGAACCGCCGCGGCGGGAGCGTCGTCTCCTACGTCGGCTGGGACGGCGCGGCGCAAGGCGCCATCCTCACGCGCGACCGCGCGCGGCCGGCCTGGGACCGCGTCGTCGAATCGCTGCGCCGCCACTGCCGCGTCGTGCTGCTCACCGGCGCCGAGCATCCCGAAGGCTATCGCCAGCATGTCGACGAAGTGCATGCCGGCGTGCCGCCCGAAGCCAAGGCCGCCGTCATCCGCCGGCTGAAGCGCCGGGGCCGCGTCGCCATGATCGGCGACGGCAGCAACGACGCGCCGGCGCTGGCCGAGGCCGACCTCGGCATCGCCTTCGGCGCGCCCACCGCGCTGGCGGCCGAGGCCGCCGACATCGTCATTCCCGGCAAGCGCCTCGAGCGCGTGCTGGAAGCTTTCCTCCTCATCGGCGTCACGCGCCGGCGCATCCGCCAGAACCTCGGCTGGGCGCTGGGCTACAACGCCATCGCCATCCCGCTGGCGGCCACCGGCATGCTCAGCCCGCTCGTCGCCGCCGTGGCGATGTCGTTGAGCAGCATCCTGGTGGTGATCAACGCGGCGCGCCCGATCCTCGGCAAGGACCCCTTCGAGGGCGAAGGCGAAGACGAGGGCGGCGAACGCCCGGCACCCGTCCCCGGCGCGCCGTCCTCGGCGCGCTAGACGGTCTCCAGCACGCCCAGGCAGCGCTCCCGCAAGGCCGCCAGGCAGGCGCGCGCCGCGCCGCGTCCCGGGATGACGCAGTCCGGCGCGATCTCCAGCAGCGGCTCCAGCACGAAGGCGCGCAGGTGGGCGGCGGGGTGGGGCAGCACGAGGTCGTGCTCGTCCATCGTCGTGCCGCCGTAGAGCAGGAGATCCAGGTCGAGCGTGCGTGGCCCGTTCCTGAATTCGCGCCGCCGCCCGTGCGCCGCCTCGATGGCGTGCAGCGCGGCGAGCAGCCGGCGCGGCGGCAGCGTCGTCGCCACCAGCGCGGCGGCGTTCACGAAATCCGGCTGCGCGGCAAAGCCCACCGGTGCGCTGCGGTAGAGCGAGGAGCGCGCCAGCAGCACGCAGCCTTCCAGCGACGAGAGCGCGGCGAAGCCGCGCAGCAGCTGCGCCGCCGGATCGTCGAGGTTGCTGCCGAGGCCGATGAAGGCGTGGATGGGTGTCATCCCTGCTTTTCAGCAAGGAGCGCGCCAGCGCCCGAACCCGCGAAAGCCGCTGCCCGGCGCACGAAAAGCGTGACAGCCCTGCACAGAGTGTTCCGTTCGCGGAGCAGTTTCGGCGCGAATGCAGGCGGCACGGGACATGCTTATCCCTTCCCATCGAACCGGGAGGAGACCGCAGCATGAACCAGAACGACCTGGCCCTTGCCCTGCAGGAGCCGCGCCATGACAGCCCGCATCCGCACGCCTGGCTGACCCTCGCCGCCGGCCATGCGCCGCGCGGCGAAGTGCTGGCCCACCCCTCGCCGCAGCCGGTGCGCAGCAGCCTCTTCGTGCGCCGCCTGCGCATGGACGCCCGCATCGGCGTCTACGACTGGGAGAAGGCCGCGCCGCAGCCGCTGCTGATCGACCTCGAGTTCGACCTCGTCTCGCTGCTCGCCTGCCACACCGACCGCCTCGGCGACACGGTCGACTACGCCGAGGTGGTGGCGCGCCTGCGCGAGCTCGCCGTCGAACGCCACTACGATCTGGTCGAGGCGCTCGCCGAGGCGATGGCGCTCGCCGTGCAGGGCGAGTTCGGCGTGCCCTGGTTGCGCCTGACGCTCACCAAGCTGGCGCCCATCCCCGGCGCCGAGGTCGGCATCGTCCTGGAGCGCGGCCGCCGCGCCTGATCGCCATGCGCAGGGAAGAGCCCGTCCTGCCCGGCGCCGCCGACGAGTTCGCGAAGCTCGCCGACGATCTGCGCGCGGCCGACCTCGCCCTGCTGTGCACCGACGCCTGCGGCGGCATCCTCTTCTCGCACATCGGCGAGGCCATGGCCGGCGATGTCGCCGCCGACCTGCGCCCCGGCCAGCGCTGGCTGCCCGGCCGCAGCCAGATCGTGGACAAGTTCCACTGCCACGCCGAGGCCGTGCCCGGCGGCGACGGCGCATCCGTCGCCGTGCTCAGCCGCTCCAGCGCTGCCTCGCCCTACGCCGCCGCGCTGGCGCGCATGGCCGCGCGCCTCGTTGCCTATCGCGCCGCCGCGGCCGGCGCCGCCGCCCTGCCCGAGGGGCCGGAACTGGCCGCGCACCGCGCCCGCCTCGGCGCCGCCGCGCGCGTCTGCGGCAGCGACCCGGCCATGAAGCGCAACCTCGAACTCGCCCAGCACCTCGCCCAGCGCGGCGTGCCGATCCTGCTCGCCGGCGAGACCGGCACCGGCAAGGAGGTCTTCGCGCGCGGCCTGCACGAACTGTCGCACCGCTACGCCGGCCCCTTCGTCGCCGTGAATTGCGCCTCCATCCCCGAGGCGCTGATCGAGTCCGAGCTGTTCGGCTACCGCAAGGGCGCCTTCACCGGCGCCGCGCGCGAGGGCTACCGCGGCCGCATCCTGCAGGCCGACGGCGGCACGCTGTTCCTCGACGAGATCGGCGACATGCCGCTCGCCCTGCAGGCGCGCCTGCTGCGCGTGCTGGAGACGCGCGAGGTGGTGCCGCTCGGCGGCGAGCAGGCGGTGAATGTCGACCTCCAGGTGGTGAGCGCCACGCACCGCGACCTCGCCGCCGCCGTGCGCGCCGGGCTCTTCCGCGAGGACCTCTACTACCGCCTCTGCGGCATGCTCATCGAACTGCCGCCGCTCAGGCGCCGCGCCGACCGCCGCGCCCTGCTGCTGCGCGTCCTCGCCGAGGAATCGCAGGGCCGCGCCGTATTCGCCCCCGCCGCGCTGGAGCTGCTCGACGAGCACGCCTGGCCCGGCAACTTCCGCGAGCTGCGCAACGCCGTCAAGGTGGCCCTCGCCCTGACCGCCGACGACATCATCCGCCCCGAACACCTGCCGCCCGCCATCGGCAACGGCGCCGCCGCGCCGGACGACGAGCGCGGCGCCCTGCTCGCCAGCATCGAGCGCCACCGCTGGAACCTTTCCGCCGTGGCGCGCCGCCTCGGCATCTCGCGCCGCACCCTGTACCGGCGCATGCACCGGCTCGGCATCCTCGTCGCCGTGGATGGCGAGCATGGCTGAACAGCCCTTCACCGGAGAAGAGGAACTCGCCGCCCTGCTGCGGGAGGATTTCCCGCCGCCCGCCGAGCGCCGCTGCGCCTGGGTGCTCACCGGCTCCGGCCACTTCCTGCGCGAATCGCTCGAACTCGCTCTCGCGCTCCCCACGGTCGACCTCTTCCTCAGCCGCGCCGCCGAGGAGATCCTGCCCATGTACGGCTGGCCGCTCGGACAGCTGCGCCGGGCGCTCGGCGCCAACGGCCGCCTGCTGCGCGAGACCAACTACAGCTCGGTGCCGGTGGGCCTGCTCTACCGCGGCCGCTACCACAGCGTGGTGCTGGCGCCGGCCACCTCCAACACCGTGGCGAAATGCGTCATCGGCCTCTCCGACTCGCTCGCCACCAACATGTACGCCCAGGCCGGCAAGTGCCGCATCCCCTGCATCGTCTTCGCCTGCGACACCGAGCCGGTGGTGGTCACCGACGCGCCGGGCGGCCGCGTCGTGCTCTACCCGCGCCGCATCGACCTCGACAACAGCGAGCGCCTGCGCGGCTTCGAGGCCACCACCGTCGTCGCCAATCCGGCCGAGCTCGCCGCCGCGCTGCGCGCGCGCATCGCCGAATGGGAGGGCGCATGCAGCGCATCCTCTTCCTGACCGGCCGCCTGGCCGAGCCGGCCCTGCGCGCCACCCTCGAGCGCCTCGCACCCGGCCGCTTCGCGTGGGAGGTGCGCCAGCTCGGCCTGCAGGTGGCGGCGCTGATGACCGCCGAGCTGATCCGCCGCCGCCTCGCCCAGCCGCGCGGTTTCGACTGGGTCATGGTGCCGGGGCGCTGCCGCGGCGACCTCGAGGCGCTCTCCGCCGAGCTGGGGCTGCCGGTGCGGCGCGGCCCCGAGGAGCTCGCCGACCTGCCCGAGCACTTCGGCGAGAAACCGAAGCGCCGCGACCTCTCGCGCTATTCGGTGAAAATTTTCGCCGAGATCGTCGACGCGCCGCGCCTGTCCGTCGACGCCATCGTCGGCCGCGCGCGCGAGCACGCCGCCGACGGCGCCGACGTCATCGACCTCGGCTGCCTGCCCGAGACGCCCTTCCCGCACCTCGAGGAAGCCGTCGCCGAACTCAAGCGCCGCGGCCACGCCGTCAGCGTCGACTCGGTGGACGAGGCCGAGCTCGCGCGCGCCACGCGCTGCGGCGCCGACTACCTGCTCTCGCTCACCGAGCACACCCTGCACATCGCCGACGAGGGCACGGCCGTGCCCGTGCTGATCCCGGCGCGGCGCGGCTCCTACGCCTCGCTCGCGCGCGCCGTGCGCGCCATGCAGAAGCGCGGCCGGCCCTTCCTCGCCGACCCGATCCTCGAGCCGATCCACTTCGGCTTCGCCGACTCGCTGCACCGCTACCGCCGCCTGCGCCGGCAGTTTCCGGAGCTCGGCATCCTGATGGGCGTGGGCAACCTCACCGAGCTCACCGACGCCGACACCAGCGGCATCAACGCGCTGCTCTTCGGCCTCGCCTCGGAGCTCGGCATCGACGCCGTGCTCACCACCAGCGTCAGCGGCCACGCCTGCGCCGCCGTGCGCGAGGCCGATTTCGCGCGCCGCCTGATGCACGCCGCGCGCGAGGAAGGCGCGCTGCCGCGCGGCTTCGGCGGCGGCCTCATGACGGTGCACGACAAGCGGCCCTGGCCGCAGGCGTTCGAGGAGATCCGCGCCGTCGCCGTGCGCGTGCGCGACCCCAGCTTCCGCATCCAGACCAGCGCCGAGGGCGTGCACGTTTTCAACCGCGACGGCTTCTGGAGCGCCGCCGACCCCTACCAGGTCTTCCCGCACCTCAAGCTCGACCACGACGGCGCCCACGCCTTCTACATGGGCGTCGAGATGGCGCGCGCCGAGATCGCCTGGCGCCTGGGCAAGCGCTACGTGCAGGACGCCCCGCTCGAATGGCGCGTCGCCGACTTGCGCGGCCGCGCCGAAAGGGAAGACGCATGCCCATGATCCGCGAGACGCTGGTCGTCACCCGCCGCGCCGACGGCGGCGCCCACCTCGCGCCGATGGGCGCGCAGTCGGTCATCCTGCCCGACGGCGCCGAGGGCGTGCTGCTGCAGCCCTTCCGCCCCTCGGCCACGCTGGAGAACCTGCAGCGCTGGCCCTGCGCCACGCTGAACCACGTCGACGATGTGCGCCTCTTCGCCGGCTGCCTCACCGGCCGGCGCGAGTGGCCGACCTGCGAGGCCCGGCGCATTGCCTGCGCGCGCCTCGCCTGCGCGCTCGCCCACGAGGAGCTGGAAGTCGAGCGCGTCGAGGACGACCCGCAGCGCCCGCGCTTCTTCCTGCGCCTGCTCGCGCGCGCCAATCACGCGCCGTTCCCCGGCTTCAACCGCGCCAAGGCCGCCGTCATCGAAGCGGCGATCCTGGTCAGCCGCCTGCACCTGCTGCCGCCGGACAAGGTCGCGCGCGAGCTCGACGCCCTGCGCATCGCCATCGACAAGACTGCCGGCGCGGAGGAAGAAGAAGCCTGGGGCTGGCTCATGGAAGCCGTGGCGCGCCACCGCGAGAAGCTGCGCGCGTGATTCACGCGGACACGGAGCGGGTGCAGCCCGCGAACATCCGTCACCCCCTTCCGCGGGAAGGGGGGCGGGGGGAAGGCTGGCTCCTGCTCGCCAGCGTCCGCAACCGCCACGAAGCCCGCCTCGCCGCCGCCCTCGGCGCCGACATCATCGACCTCAAGGAGCCGCGCCACGGCGCCCTCGGCGCTGTCGCGCTCGACGAACAGCGCGCCATCCTCGCCGCGCTGGGCAGCCGGCGGCCGACCGTCTCCGCCACCGTCGGCGACCTGCCGCTCGACACGGCGCCCCTCGCCGCCGCCATCCGCGCCACCGCCGCCAACGGCGCCGACATCGTCAAGTTCGGCGTCTTCGCGCGCGGCGCCGAGGCCGCCGCCGGCCTGCGCGCGCTCGGCCGCGCGCTGCGCGACGACGCGATCGCCCTCGTCGCCGTCCTGCCCGCCGACAAGCTGGGCGGCATCGGCGAGATCCTCGAACTCACCCGCCGCGCCATCGGCGACTGCGACGTGGTGGGCGTCATGCTCGACACCGCCGCCAAGTCGCGCGGCAGCCTGCCCGAGCTGCTCGCGCCGGACGAGCTCGCGCGCTTCGTCGAAGCCGCGCACGCCGCCGGCCGCTTCGCCGGCCTCGCCGGTTCGCTGCGCGCCGAGCACATCGAGCCGCTCGCCGCCACCGGCGCCGACCTCCTCGGCTTCCGCGGCGCCCTCTGCGCCGGCGACCGCAGCGCTGCCCTCGATACCGCCGCCTTCCGCGCCGTGCGCGAGCGGCTGCGCGCCGCCGGAACACAATCCGCACACCCGAACCACCTCGTCATTCCGGGGCCGCGAAGCGGAACCCGGAATCCAGTCGTCCCCGCCTAGCCGTTCGTTGCCATCCGCCGTAGTCCTTACTACAATGCGAATCGTAAGGACACACGGAGAGGGCCATGCAGAACGAAGCCACGCTGACCAGCAAGGGACAAACGACGATCCCCAAGGAAATCCGCGACAGCCTCGCCATGAAGGCCGGCGACCGCATGACGTTCACCCTGATGCCGGACGGCACGGTCGTCATGCGCGTGAAGAGCCGCAGCGTCGCCGAGCTGGCGGGCGCATTGCACAGGAAGGGACGCAAATCCCTGCCGGTCGGGCAGTTGTCGCGCTGATGCTGGGGATCGACACCAACGTCCTCGTCCGCTTCCTGGTGCGCGACGACGAGGCCCAGTTCGAGCGGGCGCGCAGGCTGATCAAACGCGAAATCGCCGCCGGACGCCGCGTCTTCGTCAGCCAGCTGGTGCTCATGGAAGCCGAATGGGTGCTGCGCAGCCGCTACGGCCTGTCGAAGAGCCGCATCGCCGGCGCCTTCTCGGGCCTGCTCGACGCGACCGATGTCGGATTCGAGGACGAACCGGCCGTCGAGGAAGCGCTCTTCGTCTGGAAGGACACCCCCGCCGATTTCGCCGACTGCCTGATCGGCGCCCGCAACCGGCGGCTGGGATGCCGGGCCACGGCAACCCTCGACACCAAAGCCGCCCGGCTGCCCGGCTTCGTCGCCGCCTAGCACTCCCGCCTTTCTCCCTCTCCCGCTGGCGGGAGAGGGCAGGGGAGAGGGTGGAAAAAGTCAGTCTCCCCAATACGGCGCCTGTATATCTGCTCCAGGAATCCCTTCGGCAATAACCCAACGGATAGGATAGAGTCGGCCATGCCCGAGATCTTTCGCGCCTTTGGCCTGGTTTCGTGATCTTCCCCGACGATCACGACCCGTCTCATGTGCATGTGTTCCATGGCGGCGAGACATGCAAGATTTATCTCGCGGGGCCAAGGGTGGCCGAGAGGCCCCGGAGTTCGTTGTCGGTAGCGAATCCGAGAAAAGCCTTGCGGCTGGTCCGGGACAACCGGGCGCGGCTGCTGGACGAGTGGGAGAAATTACATGGCTGAACAGGATTGGATCGAGAAGGAAGTGGCGCGGGCGACCAGATCGGTGAAGGCGGCCGCGCATGCAGAACGCGAGCCGAAGGCCAGGGCTGCGCCTTGCCGCCATCGCACTTTGTTCGTACAATGTACAAACATTGACCAGGAGCACGCCATGCCCTCCCAAGCCGCCGCCAGTACAGCCCGCAAACCCCGCGCCGCCACCCAGCGCAGCGGCCGGCTCGGCCTGCGCGCGGCGCCGGGACAGGAAGCGCTGCTGCGTCGCGCCGCCCATGCGGCCAACAAGACGCTCACCGAGTTCATCCTCGACAGTGCCTGCGCCGTCGCCGAGCAGACCCTGCTCGATCAGCGCTACTTCCTTGTCGACCAGGCGCAGTGGAAAGCCTTCAACGAGATTCTCGATCGCCCGGCGAGGACCAAACCGGCCCTCAAGAAACTGATGCAGCACAAGGCGCCTTGGGAAAGCTGATCTCGGCGCCCGAAAAGCTCGGGCCCGCCCACGACACGGACGGCTTCGACAGCGGGGTCGCGGCGCTCGACCTGTGGTTCAGGCGCCATGCGCTTGCCAGCCAGCGTGCCGACACCGCGCGCACCTTCGTCGTCTGCCAGGGGAAGGTCGTCGTCGGCTTCCATAGCCTCGCCGTCGGCGCCGTCGACCACGCGAGCGCTCCCGCCCGGGTCACGCAGGGAATAGGCCGCCATCCGATCCCCGTCATGCTTCTCGCGCGGCTGGCGGTCGATCGGCGCCATGCCGGGCAAGGCATCGGCAGGGGATTGCTGAAGGACGCGATCCTGCGCACGACGCAGGCGGCGGAACTGGCCGGCATTCGCGCGATCCTGGTCCACGCCAAGGACGCCGCCGCGCGCAGCGTCTACGAGAAGTACGGATTCGAGCCCTCGCCGCTCGACCCGCTTCTGCTTCTGCTTCCGATGAAAGACGCGCGGAAGGCCTCGGGGTTGAAGTAGTCGAAGTCAATCGCTTCCGGAGTCGTACCCTGAAGTTCCGCATAGCCGTCCTGGTGGGGCTGACTTTTGCGCTACCTGGAAAGTCAGTCGCTGCGATGCGGCGATGGGGTATGGGAAGGTCTGGAAGCGGCCAGAAGCGGAAGTTTGATTCCATGCCGTAAAGCTGCCGTGGCACCTCTCGGCTATGCTGCACTACTTTAGCGTGAGCACATTTCAGGACGAAGCATGAAATTCAAGATTCTCGACAACAACAGCAAGCAAGGGGTGGCAAGCCTGTTCACTTCTGTCTTTTCGTCATCCGAAGGGGAACATGAAGGGAACCTGATTGGCAGCCTTGCCTTAGCGCTGGCCGCACGCACCGACAATCAGGAAACTATCTGTATGGGTGCCTATGCAGACGGGGCATTGATTGGGGCAATCTTCTTCTCCCGACTTCGATTCGCTGAGCCTGTCGAAGCCTACATGCTCGCTCCAGTTGCAATCAGCACCGCGCATCAGGGAAAGGGTATCGGGCAGGCATTGATCAGATTTGGGCTGGACGAGTTGAAAAATCGCTCTGCAACACTGGTTGTCACCTATGGCGATCCTGCCTTCTACTCCAAGGTGGGGTTTCAGGCGCTATCGGAAGATGTCATCCAGTCCCCGCTACCACTCTCAATGCCAGAAGGTTGGCTTGGCCAACCCCTATCGGGAGAAGCGATTCCAATCCTGAAAAGTCGTCCTGCGTGCGTACAAGAGTTCGACAATCCTGCTTACTGGTAATGCCAACGCAGCTTTACCGACCCGAAATTCTCGATCTCTGATCGTCTGCTTTCGCCCTCTTGCTATATCTGCTTTGGGTCGAAAGCTTCCTTCGACCTGCCATATCGCCGTATCGCAGAGACTGACTTTTCCAGATACGGTCCCCGCCACACGGTCAGCGTGAAGACAGCGGCTTCAGGAAGCTGCACTCAAGCTTCGCTCGTCTTCCCGAGCCGATAGCAAACTCTCGCAACCGATCAGTCCATCCCGCAGGTTCGCCGCCCGCGTCGCGTCGATCAAGCCGACGCGGACATCCGCATACTCCCGCGCCATCCCCGGAAACACCTCATCGACGATGCCGGCCGCCGCCAGCGCGGTCAGGTCGGCCGTCGGGATCGGGCAGGACTTGAGCAGCACGAGGCGGCGGGCGCCGAGGCGGTGGGCGAGCCAGAGGGCGAGCGAGTCGCCGGTGATGCGCCAGGAACGCTCGACGTCGGGGGCGTCGGTGGCGGGGTCGGGCAGCCAGACGAGCGGCGGGTGAGAGGGGTCGCGCGCGAGCGCGGCGGCGATGCGCCCGGCGCCCCGGGCGGCGCGGAAGCCGGCTTGCGCGGCGAGCATTCTTCCGAACTGGGCCATGGCGAGGAGCGCCATGTCGTGCGCGGCGGCGTCGTCGAAGCCGCGCTCTTTCTGGGCGCGGCGCACGGCGTCGGCGAAAGGGCCGCCGCCGGGGGCGATGACGAGGTCGGGCAGGCGCGCGAGTTCGTGCAGCAGGCGCGGCAGCTGCGCGGCGGCGGCGAGGCTGCCGCCGAGCTTGACGACGGTGGGCGCCGTCATGCGTCGCACTCCGCGGCGAGCCGCGCCACGGCGACGGCGGGGGCGCAGCGCGCCGACCAGGCGCGTGCTTCGGCCGTGGCGGCTTCCATGCCGGGCAGCTCCTCCCATCGCAGCAGCGGGCGGCGCGCGCGCGCGGCGAGTTCCTCGACCAGCGGCGCGCCGATGCCGGCGGCGACCAGCGGCGCGCGCGGCGGCACGGCGCCGCGCTGCAGGACTTCGTCAAGCGCACCGTGCAGCTCGTCGACGAGGCGCGCGCGGTACCAGCGCGCGAGTTCGCGCGCGCGATCGAGCCCCGCCTCGGGCAGGTCCTCGGCCACCATGCGCAGCAGGCGGCGCGCGCTGGCTTCCAGGCTTTTCTCGCCCTGGTCGGCGGCGGGCAGCATGTCGGTCGCCTCGTCGATCTCGCCGCACAGGCGCATGACGTCGGCGGTGGTGGCGAAGTATTCGTTCATCGGCCGGCGCAGCAGTCCGCCGAAGGGCACGCGCTGCGCCAGCGCCATCAGCGGCGTGCGCAGCACGCAGAGATAGACCAGCTCGCCGGATTCGAGCCGCTCGGCGTCGCTCGCGCCGATGGCGCGGATGCGCCCGCCGGCGAAGGGCACGATGTCGGTGGTGGTGCTGCCGAGGTCGACCAGCACGCCGTCGCCGAGCGCGGCGGCGCACCAGGCGGCGCTGGCGAGCCAGTTGGCCGAGGCGATGGCGCGGCTGGCGGCGGCGACCTCGGCGTGCGGCAGCAGGCCGGCGTCGCCGGCGAAGAAGCGCAGGCCGTCGCGCGGGCGCCGCCGCGCCAGCTGCGCGGCGAAGGCGTCGGCGATGCCGCACACGCCGCGGTGGCGGTCGGGGAAAAGATCGGCCAGCTCGCCCGTCATGGTGACGGCGTGCAGCACCGGCGCTGCCGGCAGGGTGTCGAGCACGGCGGCCGCGGCCTCGTCGAGGTGCTGCAGGCCCAGCCACAGCGGCGTCGGCAGCTGGCGCACGCTCTCCAGCCGTCCGCCGGCGCAGCGCGCCGCCTTGAGGTGGGCGCCGCCGATGTCCCAGCCGACCGCGTCAGGCATGGCAGGCCGCTTCCAGAAAATCCGCCAGGATTTCCGCCGCGAGGTTGCGGTTAAGGCGCGCCGAGAGGCCGACGTAGGCGCTGGTCAGGCGCGGATTGACTTCGAGCACCGTGATGCGGCCGTCGACGCCGAGGACGAAATCCACGCCGACGAAGCCGCGCAGGCCGGGGATGGCTTGCACGATGCGCCGCGCCAGCGCCGCGGCGTCGGCCTGCGGCGGCAGCGCGAGGCCCTGCCTCAGCCCCAGCAGCGAGAGCGCGCCGTCGGCGGCGACGGCGATGTGCTGGCGGTTGATGGAAAGCAGTTCGGCCTCGCTGCCGGCGACGCGCAGCGACAGGCTCATGGCCAGCCCCGGCAGCCAGGGCTGGGCGATGCGCTCCGCCGCGGCTTCGCTGCCGCGCCGGGCCGCCGCCTGCGCGGCGCTCAGGCGGTACCCTTCCTCGCAGCCGCAGCCGCGGTCGGGCTTGACGGCCCAGGCGGGGTGGCGTTCCAGCGGCGCCTGCGCCAGCGGCCAGGTCGGCACGGTGGCGATGCCGGCCTCGGCCAGCCGCGCCAGCGTGCGCGACTTGCTCGAGGCCAGTTCGACCGCTTCGCCCGCGCAGCCGAGCACGGCGATGCCGGCCTGCTCCAGCGCGCGCACGTGGCCGAGGGCAATGCCGGCGGATTCCGGCGCGACGAGCCAGACGGCGTCGGCCAGGTGCGCGGCGCGCAGCAGGAAATCCGTGTCCCGCTCGCCGTCGCGCGGCGTCACGCGCTCGCCGCAGGGCGGCGGCGGCAGGCCGGGCGCGGCGCTGGCGAGCAGGGCCAGCGCCGGCACGGCGGCGAGGTCGGCGCACAGCGCGTCGCGCATGGCGCGGCCTTCGGCGACGATGGAGGCCGGCAGGGCGGCGCCGCTGCCGCTGGCGTATTCATGCACCAGCACGCGCATCATGCGGCGGCCCCGGCGAAGAAGGGGCGCAGCGCGGCGGCGTCGAGGCTGCCGTCGTGCAGCGCGGTGGCGACGAGGGCGCCGGCGACGCCGTCGGCTTCGAGCCGGGCGAGGTCGGCGGCGTCGCGCACGCCGCCGCCGGCATAGAGCGCGATGTCGTCGCGGCCGGCCGCGCGCGCGCGGCCGCGCAGCGCGGCGAGGAGTTCCCGCGGCGGGCCGCGCCGCATGCCGACACCGGCGAGCTCCATCGCCAGCACGCGGCGCGGCCAGCGCCGCGCGTCGAGTTCGAGGCCGGGCGGGCCGATGAAGCTGCCGGCGCGGTGGTCGAGGGAAAGGATGCCTGCGGACGAAACGGAGGGCTGCTCGCCGGCGGCGAGGCTCTCCGAGCCGGTCACCGGGACGAGCGCGACGCCGCGTGCGGCGAGCCGCGCGGCGAGCTCGCCGGTCCACGCCGCGCGACCGGCGTCGAGCCACAGCTCGCCCACGCCGCGGCGGCCGAGCACGGCGCCGAGGCGTTGCAGGGAGTCGAGGTTGCGCGGACTGCCATCGCCGGCGATGGCGTCGAGGTCGGCGACATACACGGCGGCGAAGGGCGCCAGCTCGAGCAGGGCGGCGGCGACGGCGACCGGGTCGGCATCGCCGGCGAGGCGCGAGCGCACCGGCCGGTAGCGCGCGCGCTCGCCCGCCACGGCGCGCACCACCTGGCCGTCGAGAAGATCGATGACCGGGAGAATGTGCATGCCCCTCACCCCGGCCCTCTCCCCGCGGGCGGGGAGAGGGAGCGGTCGTCGGGGAGCGGGGCGGCTGGCCTCAGACCTTCGCCGCGAAGGGATGGGGCGAGGTGCGCTTCTTGGCGACCACCTCGGCGGCCTTCGGCTCGCCGGCGACGGCGCGGCTGATCGCCTCGCGCGTGGCGCGGTAGTTGAAGTCCTGGATCTTGGCGTCGTCCTCGGCCTGCCAGTGGATGAACACGCCGACCGAGATGAAGATGTCGTCGGCCTCGGCGGCGGGGATGGTGCCGTCCTCGACCGAGTCGGCCACCGCCATCGCCACCGCGCGCTGCGCCGGGCCGAACATCTGCACCGCCTGCTTGGCGCCCTTGATGGTGACCTTGTTGAACATCACGGTGTTCGGCTTGCACATCAGGTTCGGCGCCACCACCGCCAGCAGGGCGGTGAAGCCGTCCTTGTTGTTGGTGAGGCAGTTGCAGAAGGCGGTTTCCGCCGCCGAGCCGCGCGGGCCCAGGATGAGGTCGATGTGGGCGATCTCGTTGCCGTCGCCGACCAGGGATTCGCCAACCATGACGCGATTGATCTTTGCCATTGTGTTCTCCGGTATGGGTTGATGGAACTGCGCGGCGCGATGCCGCCGGCGATCCATTCGCAGGAATCACGCCAGAGCCTCCTGCATCTGCATCAGGCCGTGGGCGAACAGCGTCGCGACCGTCAGGTCGGCACTGGTGCCGGGGTTGAATCCCTGTTGTTTCAGGCGCTTGTCCCAGTCGAGCAGCAGCGCGTGGCGGTTTGCCGCGACCGGCTCGGCGCGCAGTCTGATGCGCAGATCGGCCGCTTCGCGGGTTACAGTCTGTGCCGCGCTGTCACCGAACTTGCGCAACAGGTGGCTGTCCGGCCAGCGCGCCAGGAGGGCGAGGTAGAGCATCGTCGTCGCCGTCTCGATGTCGTCGCCGGCCTCGAGGCGATTCCGCAGCAGGGGCAGGGCGAAGCCGAACAGGTCGGCGAAGTCGTCGGCGTAGAGCCGGGCGATGCGGTCGCGCGGCGCGGCCAGCGCCATCGCCTCGACGAGGCCGAGGCGCGGCGGCCGGCGCACGTCGTGCTCGCCGGCCTCGCCCAGTCCGCCGGGATTCGCCAGGGCGATGGCGCGATAGGCGAGCGCGGCATCCTCCGCGTCGAGCCCGGCGAGCACCTCGACGACGGCCCGCTCCAGGCTGTCGCCGCAAGCGCGCTCGGCCGCCAGCGCCAGCGGCGCGCAGAGCAGGAGGATGCCGAGGTTGGTGTTGCAGCCGACGGCTTGCCGCGTCGCCGTCACGGCGTCGAGCAGGCGCCGGCCGAGCGGACGGCCGTCGCGGCACAGCGCCGGCGCGGCGGCCTCGGCGCTGGCGACGAAATCCTCGGCGCGCATGCCGTGGCCGTCGGCGTAATGGTGCACGTTGCCCGGCTTGAGCGCCGCCACGTCCAGCCTGCAGGCGGCGAGGAAGGCGGCGCCGATGGCGGCTTCAGCCATGTGCCGCGATCCTGTCCGGCGCCATCCTGCGGCCGATGAGGTCCTCGGCGAGGGCACCGGCGATGTCGAGGTCGGTGACGCGCTGCAGGCCGCGCCAGGCCGGCACGCCGTTCACCTCGATGACGCAGGCGCGGCCGTCGGTGTCGCGCATCAGGTCGACGCCGGCGTAGTCCATGCCCAGCGCGCGCGCCGCCGCCACCGCCCAGCGCGCCAGGTCGGCGTGTTCGGCGCCGGCGAGGTCGACCGGCCGCGGCTTGCCGCCGCGCGCGACATTGGTGATCCAGTGCCGGCTCTCGCGCCGCATGCCGGCCAGCGCGCGTCCGCCGGCGACGAGCACGCGCCAGTCCTGGAACAGCCTGCCGCGCGGCGGCAGCCAGCGCTGCAGGTAGGCGACGCCGTCCGCGAGCGGCGCTGCCGCGGGCACGGCGTCGATGCGCGCCAGCCCCTTGCCCTGCGAGCCGAACAGCGGCTTGGAGACCAGTTTGTGCCCTGCGGCCAGCTCGCGCATGACGAAGCGGCCGGCGCCGGCGGCGTCCTCGGCGGCGAAAGTCAGTGGCGTCGGCACGGCGGCGCGATGCAGCAGGAAGCTGGTCATCGCCTTGTCGACGCTTTTCTCGATGGCGCGCGCGTCGTTGTACACCGGCACGCCGAGCTCGCGCAGGGCGTGCAGGATGTCCAGGCGCAGCACCACCTGCTCCAGCGTGCCGCCCGGCACGCCGCGCACGAAGGCCGCCGCCGGCAGCGCGCGCGCGAAGCCGGGCAGGAACAGGCCGTGCGGGCGCTGGGCGAGGTCGATGCGGCACTGGCGCAGGTCGACCGTGCGGCAGGCGCGGCCGCGCGCGAGGAAGGCGCGCTTCAGTTCGCGCGTGTGCCAGGCGTGGGGTTCGTCGGTGATGAGGGCGATCACAAGACCTTCCCCCCGCCCCCTTCCCGAGGAAGGGGGTGACGGTTGTTCGCGGCTGCGCCGCTCCAATTTGTTGGCTGCGCCGCCCTTGGGGCGGCCCGGCGGGCGGCGCTCACGCTTGCCCCAGCCAGAAGCCCAGCAGCCGCTCGCGGTCCACCGCGCCGGCGGAGAAGCTGCGCCCGCTGCGCAGGTTGCCGACGACTGCGCGCGCCGGGGCGAAGAGCATCGGGTCGAGCTTGTAGAAGTCGTGGCCGGCGGCCTTGAACAGCTCGCCGAAGGAACGGCCGTAGTCGGCCGAGCAGGAGGCGGGCAGGCGCCGGCAGAGGTCCTCGGCGGCGGCATCGTCGCAGTCGACCATCAGCTGCACGGCGCCGCCGTAGAGGATGGCGTCGTTAGTGCGCGCCATGGCGGTGAGGAAATCCCGGCCCGGCGTCGGCAGCGGCGCGCAGCCGATGCCGTCGACGACGGCGCGCGGGTCGAAGCCCAGCGCGTGCGCCTTGTGCAGGGCGACTTCCAGCACGCGCGCCACCACCTGCGTGGTGCCGGCGAGCGAGGCGGTCGGCGTCAGCACGATGGTCAGCCCGCCGGGCGCCAGGCCGGCGTCGCCGAGCACCTTGTCGACGACGGCCTGCGGCGGCGGCTGGTCGGTCTCCAGCACCAGCACGCTGCGGTCGTGGCGGTCGGCGTAGCCCAGTTCGGCGAAGAGTTCTTCCTTGCGCGCCAGCGCGCGCACCGGGCCGGAGCCGAGGCTGAACCAGGCCTGCTTGCCTTCGCCGTGGGCGAGGCTCCAGCCGGCGTACTGGCTGGCGAGGCAGGCGAGCGCGGGTTGCGAGCTCGTCACCGCCAGCGCCAGCGGCCAGGCGTCGCCGCCCGCGGCGACGCGCACGCGGCCGAGCCCGCCCAGGCAGATCTCGGCGATGCGGCGGCCGGCCTCGATGCCGCCGGCGCAGGCGATGCCGGCATCGACGACGCGCGGCGCATCGCCGCCGCCGCTCACCTTCAGGCGCAGGCGCTCGGCGTCAGCACACAGCGAGTCGGCCAGCGGCGCCGCCAGCGCGTTCACGCTCGGAGTCGTGTTCATGTCGTTTTTCCAGAGTGGAAGAAAGCCGCCGCAGGCGCAGGCCGAGCCGCCCCACCAGGCCGCGCGTCGAGGACGCCGAGGCGCGCACGCTGCAGATGGGCTCGCCAGGCGAGAAATTCGCATCGTCGGCGGGCAGGTCGGCGCAGTTGGGCGGCCAGCGATGGTCGGCCGGAATGCACAGCGGCGCCTCGGCATACAGCACCGCCTCGCCGCAGGGGCGCCAGCCGGTCAGCAGCGGCGCGTCGGGCAGGCGGCCGGCGCAGGCCTCGAGGTGCAGGAAGAATGGATTCAGCGAAGGGTAGAGGGCGAGGCTGGCGGTCGGGCGCGGATTGAGCTCGAGCACCTGCACCGCCTCGCCGTCGACCAGGAAATCCAGCCCGGCCAGGCCGCGCAGCGGCAGGCGCCGCGCCAGCGCGTCGACGGCGGCGGCGATGCGCGCCTGGGCACGCGTCGGCAGGGCATCGTCGCAGACCACGCCGCCGTAGCGGAAGGGCAGCTCGGGCGTGGGCGCGAGCAGCAGGCGCTGCCAGCCGACGATGCGCGCTTCGCCGTTGGCGGCGAGGAACAGCGCGGAGGCCGGCCGGCCCCGTGCCACCCGCTGAAAATAATCGCCCGTTTCGCAGGCCATGCCGGGACGCCACGGCCGCACCTGCTGGCCACCCGTGCCGCCGGCGCGCTTGAGCAGCCAGCCGGGGCCCGGCGCCGCTTCGTGCAGACTGACTTTCGGATGCGGCGCGCCGATTCCGTCGAGCAGGGCGAACCAGCGCGCCGGGACGGCCGCCGCGAGCACGGCCTCCTTGTCGGCGTTGGCGAGCGGCGCGTGCGCGCCGACGATGTCGAGCAGTTCCGGGCAGGCCTCCAGCCCGCCGCCGAGAACGGCGCCGGCGAAGCCGCGCGGCGCATGGCGGCGGCGCATCTCGCGGATGGTGTCGCCGAGCCGGCGCCAATCCGGCGACAGGCCCTGCATCGGCAGCCGCAGCGCGCGGCCGTCGCAGGCGGCGAGCGTGTCGCGGTCGGCGAAGCCGTCGATGGCGCAGGGCGCGAATCCCGCGTGCGCGGCGGCCTGCGCCAGGGCGCGCACCGTCACGCCAACCAACAGCCAAGGCTTGGCGGGGGCACTCATGGCGCCTCCGCCGGGCCGCCCCAAGGAGGTGCAGTCACCATCTGCGAGCGTAGCGAGCCGTAGTTACCCCCTTCCTCGGGAAGGGGGCCAGGGGGAAGGTAGTCATTCACGGCACACCGCGCGCGCCATCTCGAAGCATTCGGCCAGCCCGAGCGTCACCGCCTCGCCGGCGAGCATCCGCTCGAACAGGCGGCGCTGCGTCTGGTATTTGACCTGGCCGACGGCGAGGGCGCCGATGCCCACCGCCCGCTCCGGGGCGGCGGCGAGCGTCTTGCGGTCGTCGAGCACGCCGAGCCCCTCGATGCCCTCGGGCGGCACGGCGTTGAGGTCGGCGGCGGCAACGAGGCGGCCGGCGGCGCCGAGCTCGTCGCGGCTGACCACCTGCACGCCGGCCTTGGCCGCGCCGAGCAGGATGTCGGCCTCCGCCAGCAGGCCGCGCCGGTGTGCGTCGTCCGAGCAGACCGGCTCGACGTCGGCCCGGTAGCGCTGCGCCAGCATGTCGGTGAAGCCGCGCGCGCGCGCCAGCGAGCTGTGGCTGGCGAGCCGCACCAGCGCGCCGCAGCCGGCGGCGAGCGCGGCGGCGGCGGCGCCGACCGGGCCGGCGCCGAGGATCAGGAAGCGCTTGCCGGCGAGCCCGCCATGGCTGGCCAGCGCGCGCTCCAGCGCCGCCACCGCGGCGGCGGCGGTGGTGAAGCCGCCGCTCGGGTCGCAGAACAGCGAGACGACGAAGGGCGGCGTCATCGCCTCCCGCGCCGCGCGCAGCATGTCTTCGGCGACGTCGATCTCGCGCCCGCCGATGAAGATGCCGGTGCGCCGCACGCCCTTCGGGCCGCGCGAGAAGATGGCGTCCTGGGTCAGCCCGGCGACGTCGGCCGGCGTCACGCCGGCATAGGTCTGCGCGTGCTGGTAGCCGGCGTCGATGGCCATGTTGACGTCGAAGGGACTCATGTTGCGGGCCGGGGTGAGCATGTGCAGGATGGCGGGCTTTTCCATTTCTACTCCGAGGCTGGATTTACGAGGCGCGCGCCCGCGCGCCGGAATGCGATTCGACGATGCGCGCGCCGACGTTGCGGCCGGCGGCGCTGCGGAAGCGCACCGGATCGTCCGGCGTGCGCGCGGCCTTCGCCGCTTCGAGCAGCCGCTGCGCTTCCTCCGCCGAGGCCGTCATGACGAAGCCGGTCGGCCCCCACGAGCTCTGGCCGAGGCAGCGCGCGCCGCGCGCGGCGAACCAGTCGAGCCAGCGCGCCACGCGCGGGCTGGCGAAGCGGCCGCCCTGCGCCGGCGCGAAGTGGTCGCCGACGAGGGACTGGATCTCGGTGACGGCCGGGCCGAAGCGGGCGAAGTCGGCCTCGGCCAGCGCCGGCAGGACGTGCAGCAGCGTGAGCGCGGCGATGCGCTCGGCCTGGCGCGGCGGGAAGGCCGGCAGGGCGCGAAAGGCGCCCGCTTCCGCCGCGCCCGAGAGGCCGCGGTGCGTGACGTCGAAGACCAGCAGCACGCGCCAGGCGGCGGGGAAGGGGTGGCGCGCGACGATCGGCGGCAGCGTGGTCTGCGCCGCGCGCCCGCCGTCCACGACGAAGCCGCCCTGCTCGAAGACGCCGATGCCGATGCCGGAGCGCGCGCCGCGCTGCGTGAGCTCGGCGATTCGCTGCGGCGACGCCTCGCATCCGGCCAGGCGCGCCACGGCGTAGCCGAGCGCCAGCGCCAGTTGGGTGCCCGAGCCGAGCCCGGCGTGCGGCGGGATGGCCGCGAGCAGCTCGATGGCGAGCGGCGCCCTGAAGTCGAGCGCCGCGCGCAAGCGTTCCAGGCATGCGAGCACGCGCTCGCGCTCGGCCTGCGCCCGCTCGCCGGCGGCGAAATACGCCTCGCGCACCGAGCGCGCGCGCTGCACGTGAAGGCGCGTGCCGAGGCCGTCGATGGCCAGGCCGAGGCTGCCGAAGCGGCGGCCGGAACTGGCGTCCGGGTCGATGAAGCCCAGGTGCAGGCGGGCCGGGCATTCGATGTCGATGGCGTGCATTGCGCTGTTCCAGTTTCGTGACACTATGTTGCGGCGGCGTCGCGGACGACCGGCTGCCTGGCGGTGAAGCGGGGCTGGTGCGGGGCTTGCATGGCATTCCGGCATGAACGCTTCCGCCACCGCGCCCGACCGCTTCGTCTGCCCCTTCTGCGGCCTGCTTTGCGACGACCTGCCCTTTCCGGGCACGAGCGCTCACTTGCAAGCGGCGTGCCCGAAGGCGGCGGAGGGCTGGTCGGCGATCCGGGCCGGCTACGCAGGCGAAGGCGCGCGCGTCGATGGGGCCGCGGTCGACATGGAGGTGGCGCTGCGGGCGGCGGCGGATGCCCTGGCGCGGGCGCGGCGGCCGCTCATCGGCGGGCTCGGCGGCGACGTGCAGATGATGCGCGCGGCGCTGGCGCTGGCCGACCGCTGCGGCGCGCGCATCGTGCACGCGCACCAGGCCGCCGCGCAGCGCAACCTCTTCGCCCTGCAGGGCCGCGGCGGCGTGGCGACGACGCTGGCCGAGGCGCGCAACCGCGCCGATCTCGTCGTTGTCGTCGGCGGCGACGTGACGCGGCGCTTCCCGCGCATTCTCGAACGCCTGTTCGTGCCGGCACCCGTGTTCGTCGAGGCGGCGGCGCGGCGCCTCGTCCTGCTCGGCGCGGACCGCCTTGAACACGCGCCGGCCGGCGTGCCGGTCGAGCGCATCGACTGCGGCGGTCTCGACCTGTTCGATGCCGTGGCGACACTGCGCGCCTGCTGCGATGGGCGCCTCGCTGAACGCGCCGCGCCGGCGGGGTTCGCGAGCCTCGCCGAACGCATGAAATCCAGCCGCTACGGCCTGCTGCTGTGGGCGGCGGGCGACCTCGACTTCGCCGGCGCCGACCTGCTCGTCGAGGAGTTGCAGCAGCTGCTCCTCGGCCTCAACCGCGAGACGCGCTGGGCGGCGCTGCCGCTCGCCGGCAGCGCTGGCGACCTGACGGCGAACGCGGTGGCCGCCTGGCAGACCGGCTTCGCCCTGCCGCTCGCGTTCGCCGGCGGAGAAGTGGCCTACGATCCCTTTCCCGACTACCGCGACGCCGACCTGCTGCTGTGGCTCGCCGTGCTGCCGGGACTGACTTTTCCCGAAGCGGCGCGCGGCGTGCCGACGATCGCCGTCGCCGCGCCGGGACTGGAGCCGGAGGGCGCGCGCATCGTCATGCCCGCCGCCGTGCCGGGCGTGCATGCGGCCGGCCACCTGGTGCGCAGCGACGGCGTGGTGACGCTCTACGCGCCGCGCCAGGATGCCGCGCCGCTGCCTGCCGCGGCGCAGGTGCTGACGCGCATATTGGCCGCGGTGGAGGCACAGCCATGCCGCTGACGCGCTTGAAAGGCGGCCGCATCGTCGACCCGGCCAACGGCGTCGACGCCGTCGCCGACCTGTGCTTCGCGGACGGCCGCATCGTCGCGCCGCCGGCGGGCGCGGCGGCTCGGGAGATCGACTGCACGGGCATGGTGCTGATGGCGGGCGGCATCGACCTGCACACCCACATCGGCGGCGGCAAGGTGAACATCGCGCGCACCCTGCTGCCCGAGGACCATGCGCCGCTGCATCTCGAATCCGACATTCCGCTGCGCAGCGCCTGCGGCCACGCCGCCACGCCGACGCTGGCGGCCGGCTACCGCTACGCGCAGATGGGCTATACCGCCTGCTTCGAACCGGCGATGCTGCCGACCAACGCGCGCCAGGCGCACCTCGAGATGGGCGACACGCCGATCGTCGACCACGGCGCCTACGCCATGCTCGGCAGCGACGACTTCCTGCTGCGCCTGCTCGCCGCCGAGGCGCCGCAGGCGAAGATCGACGACTACGTGGCGTGGACCCTGTCCGCCACCCAGGCGATGGGCATCAAGGTGGTGAATCCGGGCGGCATCTCGGCCTTCAAGTTCAACCGCCGCGCCTTCGACCTCGACGACGCGCATCCGCACTACGGCGTGACGCCGCGGCGCATCCTGCAGGCGCTCGCGCGTGCCGTGGCCAACCTCGGCGTGCCGCATCCGCTGCACGTGCACGCCAGCAACCTCGGCGCCGCCGGCAATCTCGCCACGACGCTGGCGACGATGGCGGCGGTGGAGGGGCTGCCGCTGCACCTCACCCATATCCAGTTCCACAGCTACGGCACGGAGGGCGAGTTCAAGTTCTCGTCGGGCGCGGCGCAAATCGCCGAGGCGGTGAACCGCCTGCGCAACGTCAGCATCGACATCGGCCAGATCATGTTCGGCCAGACGGTGACCTGCTCGGGCGACTCGATGGCGCAGCAGCGCAACGTCGGCCACGCCACGCCGAAAAAGACGCTGCTGATGGACATCGAGTGCGACGCCGGCTGCGGCGTGGTGCCCTTCCGCTACCGCGACCAAAGCTACGTGAATGCCCTGCAGTGGGCGATCGGCCTCGAGCTGTTCCTGCTCGTCGAGGATCCCTGGCGCATCGTGCTCACCACCGACCATCCCAACGGCGCGCCGTTCACCAGCTACCCGCACCTGATCCGCCTGCTCTGCGACAAGGCCTTCCGCGACGAGCAGTTTGCCCGCCTGCATCCGGCGGCGCGGTCGATGTCGCTGCTGCCTTCCCTCAAGCGCGAATATTCCCTGGCGGAAATCGCCGTCGTCACGCGCGCCGCGCCGGCGCGCCTGCTCGGGCTCGCCGACCGCGGCCAGCTCGGCGCCGGCGCCGCCGCCGACATCGCCGCCTATCGCGGGCAGGCCGACCGCGAGGCGATGTTCGCCGCGCCGGCCTGGGTCTTCAAGGACGGCGTCGAGGTGGTGCGCGAGGGGCGCATCCAGGCCGCTCCGCAGGGCGCCACCCATGTCGTGCGGCCGGAGTACGACCGCGCCATCGAGCGCGAGCTGGCCGGATTTTTCGGCAGCCACATGACGCAGGCCTTCGCCGGCTTCGCCATCGGCGACGAGGAGCTGTGCGAGGCCTGCAACCACGGCGGACGGCTGCACGTGCATGCGTGCAGGAGAGCATGAAACTGAACGGCGTTTTCATCGAGGACACCTTCGCCGAGGCCTTCGGCATGAAGGCGGCGCGCATCGTGGTGACGGCGCGCGACGCGACCTGGGCGCGCCACGCCGGCCAGGCCGCCACCGGCTTCGCCACCTCGGTCATCGCCTGCGGCTGCGAGGCGGGCATCGAACGCGAGCTGGACGCCGGAGAGACGCCCGACGGCCGGCCCGGCGTGGCGCTGCTGTTCTTCGCCGTGTCGACCAAGGAGCTGGCGAAGCAGATCGAGCGGCGCGTCGGCCAGTGCATCCTCACCTGTCCGGGCACGGCCGCCTTCGCCGGGCTGGAGGCGGGCGAGCCGCTGCCCATGGGCAAGGCGCTGCGCTATTTCGGCGACGGCTTCCAGATCGCCAAGGTGATCGGCGGGCGGCGCTACTGGCGCGTGCCGGTGATGGACGGCGAGTTCCTCTGCGAGGAGACGACGCCGATGGTCAAGGCCGTCGGCGGCGGCAACCTGATCTTCGTCGCCGCGAGCGCGGCGGCGGCGCTCGCGGCGGCGGAGCGCGCGGTGGCGGCGCTGCGCCGCGTGCCCGGCGTCATCGCCCCCTTCCCCGGCGGCGTGGTGCGCTCCGGCTCCAAGGTCGGCTCGAAGTACAAGGCGCTGCCGGCGTCCACCAACGACGCCTGGTGCCCGACCCTGCGCGGCCGGCCCGCCAGCGCGCTGGCGGAGGGCGAGGACTGCGTGCTGGAAACGGTGATCGACGGCCTCACCGCGGACGCCGTCGCCGACGCCATGGCGGCGGGCCTGCGCGCCGCCTGCGAGGTCGACGGCCTGCGCCGCGTCACCGCCGGCAACTACGGCGGCAAGCTCGGCCAGTTCCATTTCAAATTGCGCGAGATCCTGGAGCGGGCGCCGTGTTACTGAGACTGACTTTGCGCCAGCCGCCGCCGGGGCGCATCTCGCTCGCCGGCATCGTGCCGGACCGGCTGGCAACGATGAGTACGGCCGAAATCGAACGCCTGCCGCTGCGCTGGGGCCGCGAGACGCCGGCGCTGGGCGAGTTCTTCAGCGTCGCCGGGACGCCGGGCCCGCATCTCGTCTTCGAGGGCATGGACGCGCGCTTCTGCGACGCGGCGCGCGGCATGGCGGCCGGCGAGTGCGAGATCGAGGGCGAGGCCGGCGATTTCGTCGCGGCGGAGCTGGCCGGCGGGCGCGTCACGGTGCGCGGCAGCGTCGGCGCCTTCGCCGCTTCCGGCATGCGCGGCGGCGAGCTGCATGTGAGCGGCGACGCCGGCGAACGGCTCGGCGCGGCGCTGCCCTGGCTGGCGGCCGGCATGCAGGGCGGGCGGGTGATCGTCGACGGCAACGCCGGCGCGCGCTGCGGCGACAAGCTGCGGCGCGGCGAGATCCTGATCGGCGGCGACGCCGGCGACTTTTGCGCCGCGCGCATGGTGGCCGGCACCATCGCCGTGGCCGGGCGCGCCGGCGCCCACGCCGGCTACGGCATGCGGCGCGGCACCCTGCTGCTGTTCGGCGCCGGGGTGGCACTGTCGCCCACCTTCGTCGAGACGGCCTTCGTCTCGGAGGTTTACCTGCGCCTGCTGCGTCGCCACTGGCGCGCCAGCCTGGGCGAAGGCGCCTTCGCCGCGCGCGCGAACGAAGCGGCCGAATGGTGCGGCCGCCGCTGGCTGGGCGACCTGGCGAGCGACGGGCGCGGCGAGATTATTGTCCTCGCCTAAGGGATTTCCCGCATCGGCCGGGGGGAATTCCCGGATTGTGAGCGTCCATTCGCCCACCTAGTATGGATCTTCCATAAAAGAACGCTTCGAGGGGGACGGGCCATGGTGGATCTCGCGGCCAGGCGGCATGCCGACTTCATCATGCGGGCGGTGGGCGAGGGCCTGCCCGGCCAGGCCGGCTTCGTCGCCCGCTCCTGGCAGCGCTGCGTCAGCGACCACAAACTGAATCCCGCCGGGGCCTTCGCGCTCGCCGGCCTGTCGCGCGAGAAGCTGGAGGAATGCAAGGCGCGCAACGGCCACCTGCTCGCCAGCGCGCGCTCCGAGGCGCTCAGCCTCTACCGCCAGCTGCCCGACCGCGACACCCTGGTGGTGATCGCCGACGCCGGCGGCACCGTGCTGGAGACCCTCGGCGACGGCATCTTCGTGCGCCAGGCGGCGCGCATCGGCATGTGCCCGGGCAGCGACTGGAGCGAGCGCGCCTGCGGCACCAACGGCATCGGCACCGCGCTGGCCGAGCGGCGCCCGCTGGTGGTCAACCGCGGCGAGCATTTCTTTCCCAGCCTGACCGGGCTGTCCTGCTGCGCCGCGCCGATCTTCGACGAGCGCGACGCGCTGGTCGGCGTGCTCGACGTTACCTCCGAGTCGGACCTCGGCGCCGAGCATTTCCGCATGCTCATCGGCATGTCGGCCAATACCATCGAGAACCGCCTGTTCGAGGCGCGCCACGAGCACCTGCAGCTGGTGCGCCTGCACAGCCGGCGCGAGCTGCTGCACACCTTCCACGAGGGACTGATCGCGCTCGACGGCGACGGCCGCGTGGCGGCGGCCAACCGCAGTGCGATGCTGCACCTCGGCTGCGCCGCCCGCGCCGGCCTGATCGGGCGCGACGTGCGCGACGTGCTGGAGACCGGCCTCGACGCGCTGCTCGGCCGCGCCGCCGAGAGCGCCGGCTATCCGCTGCCGCTCACCGCCGCCGGCGGGCGCTCGCTCTTCGTGCACCTCAAGCCGCCGCGCCGCGGCACGGCCGTGCGGCGCGCGGAAGCACGCGCTCCGGCGCCGGAAATTGCGCCGCGAAACTGGGGCGATGCCGGCATCGAGCGCGACTTCGCCCGCGCCGCCATGGTGTACGAGAAAGGCATTTACGTGCTGCTGCAGGGCGAGACCGGCTGCGGCAAGGAGGTCTTCGCGCGCGCCCTGCACGAGGCGGGCACGCGCGCGTCCGGACCCTTCGTCGCGGTGAACTGCGCGGCGCTGCCGGACACCCTGATCGAGAGCGAGCTGTTCGGCTACCGCGGCGGCGCCTTCACCGGCGCCTCGCGCGAAGGCAGGCGCGGCCGCATCCTCGCCGCGGACAAGGGCACGCTGCTGCTCGACGAGATCGGCGACATGCCGCTGCCGTTGCAGGCGCGCCTGCTGCGCGTGCTGGAGGAAAGGGAAGTCACGCCGCTCGGCGGCGAGACGGCGGTAAAGGTGGACGTGCGCGTGGTCTGCGCCACCCACCGCGACCTGCAGCAGATGGTGGCCGAGGGCAGCTTCCGCCGCGACCTGTATTTCCGCCTCGCCGGCTTCGCCGTGACCTTGCCGCCGCTGCGGCTGCGCGGCGGGCGCGCCGAACTGATCCGCGCCATGCTGCGGGAACTGGCACCCGATGCGACGCTCGAGCCGGCGGCGCTGGCCTGCCTGGCCGCCTGGCACTGGCCTGGCAATCTGCGCCAGCTGCGCAACGTGCTGGAGACCGCCGGCGCGCTCGCCGCGGAATCGGCGATCGGCCTGGCCGACCTGCCGCCGGAGCTCCGTGCGCAGGACGGCCGCGGTGCGCCGCCCGAAATGCGCGAAGCGCCGCCGGCTCCCGGCGAAGCCGCGGCGGCAGGGGAGGACGGGGCGCTCAGCTGCCTGGAGCGTGCCGCGCGCGAGGCCATGCAGCAGCTGCTCGAGCGCCACCGCTGGAACATCACCCGTGTGGCGAACGAGCTGGGGGTGAGCCGCAATACCGTCTATCGGAAGGTCGAGCGCTATCGGCTGAGCCGCGATTAGGTCCTTGCCCGCGCCGGCGCGGCCGGAGCGGCGGCGCTGTCAGCGCAAATCGCCGACGGCCCGGATGACGAGCTCGGACAAGCCCTCGCCGCGCCGGCTGTCGACATGCTCCACGAGCTGGCGGCGCATCTGCGGCGCCCAGAAGCGCCTGAGGTGGCCGGCGACCTCGCGGCTGGCGGCGGCCTCGTCTGGCGTCGCGGCGAAGCCGGCGGCGATCTGGTTGGCCATCTTGAGAAGGTAGTCGATCTTCATGCCTCGCTCGCTTGTTCCGCCCGCGGTTTGAGGCGCGCCTGCTCCTCGGCGAAGCGGCGGCGCCGTTGCTGCCATGCGGAGGGCTGTGTGACGCGCGTCACCTGCACCGCCGTCACCTTGTATTCGGGGCAATTGGTGGCCCAGTCGGAGTTGTCGGTGGTGAGCACGTTGGCGCCGCATTCGGGGAAGTGGAAGGTGGTGTAGCACACGCCCGGCTGCACGCGCTCCGTGACGGTGGCGCGCAGCACGGTCTCGCCGGCGCGGCTGGCCACGCCGACCCAGTCGCCGTCGCGGATGTTGCGTTCCGCGGCGTCGTGCGGATGGATCTCGAGCAGGTCCTCCTTGTACCAGGCGTTGTTGCCGGTGCGCCGCGTCTGCGTGCCGACGTTGTACTGCGAGAGGATGCGCCCGGTGGTGAGCAGCAGCGG
>Ga0116142_10000368_pt1 | contig 60978 bp, 53 predicted proteins | sample AD_UKC033_MetaG_FD_89785 | JGI IMG/M metagenome (GOLD analysis project Ga0116142, IMG submission 89785) | Active sludge microbial communities of municipal wastewater-treating anaerobic digesters from USA - AD_UKC033_MetaG | ecosystem: Engineered > Bioreactor > Anaerobic > Digestate | place: USA... | reverse complement strand
TAAAAACAAGTTGGTCGCCAGGGTGTTCGCAACAATTCTGCGCGGAACCCCCTTTGTAAAACTTGGAAATTATGCATAGAAATAAATATCATAAAAGATTTGGAGGATCGTAGAAATTCGTCCAGAACCCAAGAAGCCAAACAGGGATCCACAAATCAATGCAGGTCAAAGCCAAGGTTTATCCAAAATAAAAAGAGATAGTTGGTGAACCGTGGACGGTTTCCGTTGTGCACAGGGCGGTCTGCAGAAATTAGGGAATAGTTAATAATTGCTGCAAAAAATAAAACTTCAGCGATCGAGGTCTGTTTTGTTCTGGTAGATATCCGAAATCATGGGGACAATTTCGGTGACCGGAAGATAAGGATGGCCGAGGTTATGGTTCAGCCGGGCGATTTTCGCCATATGCCTCCAATGCCTGGCCATTTCCTTCAAGCCGAATAAATAACTGTGCCCGGGATCGTAAATATGGGTGGGTTCGCTGAAGGCTCCGTTTAATTCGATCACCTTAAAATTCAGGCCATTTTCCAGTTCTTCCCAGGAATTGAACTTTATATCGTATCGCCCATAATAGAAACCGGGAATGGATTGACTGAGCCGGTCTATGACAACATTGAGTTTTTCACTGGCTTTATGACTGCTGTCGTAAAAGGTGGAGCCCCGGGCATGATTGCCAATAGGCGATAAGAGTATTTGTTCGTCTTTCCCCAAAATAGTATTCCAAACAGACTTATTTTCTTTTTCAAGCCAGGATGACTGGGGATGATAACGGTAGCTTTTGCCAACCAGCTGGCCGGCCGTGTGAATACCATCCCCGGTAATAGTCACTCCCTTTTTTTCAACAATGCCGCTGATGAATCCCTGCGACTGGTCCGGATAACGCATATAAAACACCCCTATCTCCAGGGGCAAAGGGATGTATTCCTGGATGAGGAAATCAAACCCCGCACCGGCAGCATATTGCCTGAGTTCATTGAGATCCCGGACCAGTTTTACTTGTTTTCCCCGGTAACCCCGGTCCGGTTTTACAATCATCGGAAAAGCCAGATTTTGTTCATCCACCCTTTTTTCAATATCCGGAAGCGGTTCTCCTTTTTTGATCAAAATGGATTTGGGCAGCATGCCGGGTGGAAACAATAAATGCATTTCATCTTTTGACTCCGGGCTCATCCCGCCGTATTTAAAAGAAGGGTTTACCGCATTAAAAAAACCCAGGGACCGGGCCCTCAGGCTGCAGGCCAGGTACCAGGGCGCCAGGGACAGATATAGGGTCCACATGGGCCAGTATTCCCAATGAAGCAACCGGTGCAGTTTTAATTGGAGGCGGAAGATCAAATGGGCTGGGCCCGGCTTAGCCATTTTTCCGTAGGGTTCTGTTTTGCCAGGTCAAGATAGGTGTAGAGGGCACCTTCGGCAGAAAATTCAACCTGTGAAATATTATGGGTTTTATACTGGTTTTCCCTCAGGATCCGCAGGCCGTTCACGGGGTCCTCGTTTTGATGATGGAGGTGGAAGTTTAAAAGGTCCTGCCTTTGGATACGATGGTGGTTTTTTATAAATGTTGAATACCAGTTTTGCCGAAGTTGACTGGCCGCTTCATCATATAAAGTGACGGATGAAAAGATATAGGGTTGGTATGGATCCAATCCCATGATGTGTTTCCCTTCGCCGTCCCAGACCAGGCGGCAGAGTCCATGACTATCCATATAAATGACCTGGAAGGGTTCGATTTCAGCCAGGTCATAAGCTCTAAAACCCGGGACAAAGGGTTCCGATTTAAATAAGTCAATCAATACCAAACCCCGGCTTTTTCTGCGTGCCGGCCGGGGGCTATGCTTCCGGAAGGCGCCGTTGAGCAATACGGCCACACGATGTTGGTTGTCGGAAATAAACCAGGTGCCCCCGGAACGGGAATCCCGGTTGAAGAACAACTGCCTGCTTCCGTATAAAACCATTTCCGGTTCAGCGGATGGGGGACAGGAGGTTTTTTCATCCCGGCTGGAGGTAAGGATCCTGGTTTTTCCGGAATGGAAATAAGTCACTGTGCACATCGGGCCCGGTAATGAAGGGTGGAGGGTGCGACCCCAAACTGTTCAGGCAAGGCCAGGCCGGTCATGGATTCAAGGGCTACCCGGATCAGGGCCTGGTGGTGGATGCAGTGTTCGAGGTTGTAGATCAGTTCCCGGTAATAATTGGTGGACACCGTAGTGGGATGTCCATGAAAGGAATATTTGATATGCAGATCTTGGTTGGGACGGTCTATCTTATGAATAATAACCTGGATCAACCGGAGCGCATGGCTTAAATCGGTTTCGATCTGTCCCTCCCGCTTTCTTTCATCATAGGAAATAGTTCCCAGGTAATAACCTTCATCCAGGCAATCGAACATTTCCAGGATATGACGGGTATGCATGCCAATGGATGCATTCCCGAGCAGGGGACAGGGTTTTATATAAATAACCTGACCGCTCTCTTCCAGTACCTGAGCCAGGCTGGTCAGCGCTTCCTTGATGGATTGGATCATTGCCGGGATTTGCACATTTTTAAAAGGCGAAAGATATCTTCTGAGAGGGATACGGCAAAATTTTTACCCCAATTCAAACCCGGCCCGGTAGCAGTGTTTTTAAAAGGGGAATAATAAAGGAGTGTTCCTACAGAAAACCAACAGGAGAACCGTGTTCAAATGTCTGTAAACGGCTAAAAACGAAAAGAAACGATTGTACACCGGCTCTCCGGCATTCCGGGCTTTACTTTGCGATAAAAAACATGGGGACGATGATCACTAGCTTAATTTTGCCTAAAATGGAGAAACCGAATCCGGTAAACGCCCGACTGGAACTGGCTCAGCAATTCGTGCAATATACCAACCGGAATATATTCCTCACGGGTAAAGCCGGTACCGGTAAAACCACTTTTCTTAAAAACCTGAAACACCACACTCCCAAAAGGATCGTCGTGGTGGCTCCAACAGGGGTGGCCGCCATCAATGCCGGGGGAGTGACCATTCATTCCTTTTTTCAGCTTCCTTTCGGACCCTTTATTCCGGGACAAGACCGGCAAGGGGACAGCCGGGAAATGAAATTCAGCAGGGAAAAGATCAGGACCATCAGGGCCATGGACCTGTTGGTCATCGATGAAATCAGCATGGTGCGTGCGGACTTGCTGGACGGCATGGATAGGGTCCTGAGGCGATTCCGGAACCCGGACAAACCCTTTGGAGGAGTTCAGGTCCTCATGATCGGGGACCTGCACCAGCTCGCTCCCGTCATCCGGGAAGAAGAATGGGAATTGCTCAGGCCTCATTATCCGAGTGTTTATTTTTTTGAAAGCCAAGCCCTTAAGCTCAGCAGGCCGCTTACCCTGGAACTGACCCATATCTACAGGCAGGAAGATGAAAAATTTATTGGTCTGCTGAACAGGATCAGGCAAAAAAAGATGAATCCGCAGGACCTTGAGTGGCTAAATTCCCGTTACCGGCCCGAATTTGAACCAACCGGAGAGGACGGATATATTACCCTGACCACCCACAATGCCACGGCTCAATCCATCAATCAGAACAGGTTGATGGTTCTCAAGGGGACAATGCAGGTTTTTCATGCGCTGGTGGAAGGTGAGTTTCCGGAATCGACCTATCCCAATGAGTTCAGGTTGGAACTTAAAAAGGGCGCCCAGGTCATGTTTATTAAAAATGACACCAGCCGGGAGAAAAATTATTACAATGGTAAAATCGGTACCATTACCTCCATCCGCGAGGAAGAAATCAGGGTTCTCTGCCAGGGAGAAGAAGAGGAGATCAGGGTAGGCCGGGTAAGCTGGCAGAATATAAAATATGTGCTGGATGAAAACAAACAACTGGTGGAACAGATCCTGGGGACCTTCACGCAGTTTCCGCTCAAACTGGCCTGGGCAATCACCATACATAAAAGCCAGGGCTTGACTTTTGAGAAAGCAGTCATTGATGCCCAGGCCTCCTTTGCCCATGGACAGGTATATGTTGCCCTCAGCCGTTGTAAAACTTTTGAAGGCCTTATTCTCAGCACCCCCCTGAGCAATCAAAGCATCAAAACCGACCAGGCCATTTCCCATTTCAGCGAAGAAGCCAGTCAACAAAACCTTGACGCATCCACCCTCTATGATTCCAGGAAACAAACCCAGGAGGAATGGATCAGGGATTTGTTTGATTTCCAGGCCCTCAAAAAAAACCTGGCTTTTCTGTCCCGGCTGACAGAGGAAAACAAAAATCACCTGGTTGAATCTGCCCCTGTCGCCGTACAGGAATTGAAAAACCGGTTGAATGCGGAAGTGCTGGTTGTCGTGGAAAAATTTCTTCTTCAGCTGCCCTATTACCTGGAACAGGCCGTGCTGCCCGAAGAAAACCAGGGTTTACAGGATAGAATACAAAAGGGTTGTTCTTATTTGCTCCCAAAATTGGAAGGGCCCTGGATGGACACCCTCCAGCAGTTGGACCTGGATTGCGACAATAAGGAGATGAAGAAGAAACTCCGGCAGGCCCTGGATCAGGTTTTGCAGGAAGCCCGCGTAAAAATGGAAGTGTTGAAAGCCTGCCGTGCAGGATTTGAATCTACCCATTACCTGCAAGCTAAAACCAATGCCGGACTGGAACCGGAAATAAAAAAATCTTCGCCGAAAGGGTCAAAAGAAGAGAGTACAAGCCCGGAACAACCCGGTTTGTATCAGGTGCTCAAACAATGGCGCGACGGCCTGGCGGAGACAAACAAACTTCCCGTATATATGATCATGCCCCAGAAAGCAATGAAACAGATCAGCGCCTTGCTTCCGGGCAATCTTGCCGCCCTGGCTTCCATAAAAGGCATTGGCGCGCAAAGGCTGGCGCAACATGGAGAACAAATCCTTCATTTGATTGAGGAATATTGCAATCGGCATCAGCTCAGCCCCCATTGCCTTGAGGAAACAAATTTGCCCCCCCAAAAGAAAATTCAAAAAGGCGAAACCCAGCAACGGACCTATCAACTTTTTACCCAGGGCAAGTCTATCCCGGAGATTGCACAGGAAAGGGGCCTTGCCGTTTCCACGATTGAAAATCACCTGGCGAAGTATATAGCCATGGGCCTTTTGCGAGTGGAGCAGATCATGGCCCCGGACAGGATCGGTAGGCTTAAAACGTATATGGAAGACCACTCCCATGCGGGCAATAAAGAAATCAAAGATCATTTTGGGGAGGAGTTCAGTTATGGGGAAATCCATATGGTCCGGGAATCCATGACCGGGCCCGGGCAAAATAATATACCCGTATAAAAGGAAGTCATCTCAGGACAATATGAGCCAGCATCTTGTGCATTAAAATTTGGCAGTTTAAATTCGAAACAGAAATTAAAAGGATCGCAGGGACCTTGTGATGAAATTTGAATTTTGAAACACATGGGAATTGTCTCCCTGTTAAAGAACAGGGAACATTCGGAAAGTAGAATTATTATAAAAGGAAAGACTTTGAATAAGCTGGAGTACTGACTTTTTATAATAACCCGTTTACCTCAAGGGTGACAGAAACACTATGAGAACGGAGTCCAGGCAGCCCGGAGAGATATTCGCCGGACCGGGAAAACCGGTGGATATCAATCCGGCAAGCCTGCGGCTTATCGATTTCGCATGGTGATTTTGGTTGGGGAAGGAGCATTGGGCACATTGCCTCCGGAATGGTAAATGCCCTTTGCCTAATGAATTCGTTAGAGCAGTGTCTGATATAAAACCGGGGAATTTATATCGGCGGGAGTGCCTGCCTTGTATGCCTGGCTTCCAAGCAAAAAATGAAGGCATTTTTTAATCACGCTAAAAAATTGAATTATGGCACATTTTGAAGAACTGCGTTTTAATGAAAAAATGGAAGTGGATGGGGGATGGGTCGTCACTTTCTCCCGGGCGGTCCTTAAAAAAACAATCGTGGGATCCATCGCCTTATTTGTGATAGACAACTGGTCCACCACCAAAGAGGCGGTCCTGGACGGAGTGCAGGACGGCATGAAAACCTGGAATTAAAATCAACTCGCCTTGAAAGATAAAATCAATAAACTGCTGGAATACCTGGACCAATTGCATCCGTTCATCTATATCTTTTTTGTGATCGGATTCCTGTATGTTTTGAAATTTGTGATCAAGGAACTTTATTCATTATTTTTTAATCATTAATCAAACACAACTATGATAGAACTGACTTTTAATGAAACGACCCAGATTACAGGGGGAGCCCCTACCAGGAAAACAAGTTTCGTATATGACTTCCTTTATGCGATTTCGTATGGAGTGACCTGGTTTCTTGGGCAGGGCGATGAGATGAGCGAAGCCATTGTGAGGCAGGATCTAAAGCACGTCTGGTAGAAAGGATTCAAAGGGCGCCTGGTTTAATCCGAATTAGCCGGGACCCTGTCCCTGAAAACCAGGCCTAACCCTTCATATAAGGATCCGCATTTCATCCACAAGTATTTAGGGCTTATAGTATCTATTTATTAATGGTGTTCCGGGAGGGCCTGCTTCCCAGCAGGCCTTCCCCCTTTTTTCCTTGGACGGACCAGGCGGGTTCAGCTTTAATTTTCACCTTTTCCTTTGGTTTTACAGGTTTGAAATCTGTTTTTTACATCATGCTGGGCCTTTTCCTGGGCCTGGTATTCCTGTTTATCGGTTTTGCCCCGGTACCGGTGAACCTTAAACTTCAGGGCATGATCAGGCCTTCCTCAGAAAGGGCCGAACTGGTTTGTTTAACGGCGGGTTTTATAGATTCCATTTATGTAAAAGAAGGAGAAGCGGTGGATGCCTTTCAACCCATTGTCTCCATAATAAATAAGGAAAGGGCAACGAAAATGGATCAGCTTCTAACCGAAATCGGGCAATGCCTTTCCGACCTCCGGGACCTCGATCTCCTATGCAAGGTCACCGGTGCGGTATCCCCGGAACAGATTTCAAATCCTGCATTTAAACAAGAACTTTTAAAATATGGGTTTGAGGTAAAAAAGCTGGAATTAAGCTTGGCCAAATCGGAAAATGAATTCAAAATCACCAAAGAACTTTTTATGAATAAAATCATTGCCCCTAAAGAATATTCAGACAAAGAATTTGAATACTTGCACCACCTGGCGGAGGCAGAAACGGTCAAAAGACAGCAAATGATACTCTGGCAGCAGGCAAGGCAAACCAAAGGGCGGGAACTGAATGCCCTGCAATCCCAACTAAAACTCTATCAGGACAACGAAACCTGGGATATGGTCCGGGCCCCGGTTTCAGGAATTGTCCTGGGAACACGGTCGATTTATAAGGGATCCGCGGTCCGGTCCGGTCAGGTCCTTGGCAGTGTTTCCCCCGAAGGGGAGCTCATTGTGGAATGTTATGCGGGTGCGGATAAAGCGGGTTTGCTGGAAAAAGGCCATACAGGCCGGTTCCAGGTTGATGCTTATAATTATAAATATTTTGGCTGGCTGGAAGGAAAAATAGTAAGTATAGATAACGATTTTACGGTATTGGACAACCGTCCGGCTTATCGAATCCGGTGCTCCATAGATCAACCCAGGTTATTGATGAAAAACGGCTTTGTTGGGAATCTTAAAAAAGGGATGACCGTACAAGCTCAGTTTACCCTGGCTGAACGAAAACTTTGGCAATTGCTTTGGGATAAACTGGACGATTGGTTGAACCCACAGTCCGGAAGCCAGTCGCCTGCGAAGCCCAGATAGCCCAACCGGATCAGATCGATGAGCATTCCGGCCAGGGTGAAAATAAGGCAAAGGGATATCACCGATTGCGGTGCGGCCTGCCTGGCCTCCGTATCCGCTTTTTACCATTTGAAAATACCTATTGCCCGGATCCGGCAGAAGGCGGGCACTGACCAAAAAGGAACGAACATCCTGGGTATGATAGAAGCGGCGGAGTATCTGGGTTTTGATGCCAGGGGAGTCAAAGGACCTTTCGAGGCCTTGGAAACCGTACCCCTCCCGGTAATTGTCCACCTGGTGGTCCGGGAAATCCTTTACCATTATTGCGTTTTGTATAAAATAGACGCGAAATCCGTTACGCTGATGGACCCTGCAACCGGGAAATTTGAAAAAAAGAAAATTCAGGAATTCCGGGAACAATGGACAGGGGTCGCGGTTTTGATTTCCCCCTCCGACCGGTTCCGGAAAGGCAATAAAAAGACCCCAAACAGTATAAGATTCTGGCAATTGATAGCGCCGGAATCCGGCCTGATCAGCCTGGCGTTTATAGGCGCCCTGCTTTACACTCTTTTGGGCTTGTCCACCTCGATCTATGTTCAGAAAATCGTGGATTTTGTTCTGGTCGATGGGAATACCAGGTTGTTGAACCTGCTGAGTGTGGCCATGGTTTGCCTGCTCCTCTTTCAAATGAGTTTTGGATTTTTAAAAAGCTGGTTTTCCATGAAAGCTGGTCAACATATTGACCGAAGACTGATATTGGGTTATTACAAACACCTCTTCAGGCTGCCCAAGCGGTTTTTTGATACCATGAGAGTGGGGGAAATCATAAGCCGGGTCAACGATGCGGTCAAGATCCGCAGTTTCATCAATGAAGCCGCCCTGGGTTTGATGGTCAATCTTCTCATTCTCCTCTTTTCGCTGGCCGTGATGTTTGTGTATTACTGGAAGTTGGCCATACTCCTGCTTTTTATCCTTCCCGTTTATTTCCTTCTTTATACGTTGAGCAACTGGATCAACAAAAAGTGGGTCCGGCGCATCATGGAGGAATCGGCGGAACTGGAAGCCCAATGGGTGGAAAGCCTGAACGCAGCAGCTACCATCAAAAGGTTCGGAGTCGAAACGCAGTGGAATGAAAGAACGGCCCGGAAATTCAACGCTCTTTTATACTCCGTATTCAGATCGGGAACATACGGCCTGGCTTTGTCCACCGGGGTCGAATGGAGCAACCGGATCTTCACGATCCTGATTCTTTGGGCGGGGTCTTATTTTGTGATTGCAAGGGAGATGTCGGCGGGAGAATTGTTTTCTTTTTATTCCCTCATCGCCTATTTCACCGGTCCCGCCGCATCCATGATCGGAGCCAATCGGGCCGTCCAGGATGCCCTGATTGCCGCGGATCGTCTGTTTGAAATCATTGACCTGGACACCGAACAAAATGAAGATACCCGGATCTGCCTGAGCCCGGAACTTCTGGATGATATCCAGTTCACCCGGGTAGGGTTTCGTTACGGCACCCGGAAGGAGGTTTTCCGGGACCTCAACCTGGTTATCCGAAAAGGAAAATCCACGGCCATTGTTGGGGATAGCGGTTGTGGCAAATCGACCCTCCTTTCCCTGCTTCAGAATCTATACCCGCTTCAAAAAGGAAAAATAACCATTGGAATTTTTGAACTGAATCAGATGTCCAATGCCAGTCTTAGAAAAATAGTTGGAGTGGTTCCCCAGGAAATCAGTCTTTTTGACGGTACCATCGCTGAAAATATAGCCCTGGGAGAATTTTATCCTGACCTCCGGAAAATAACGGAAATCGGTCACCGTCTTGGCATCACTGAATTTGTCGAACAACTTCCCGGAGGATACCATTCCAGGATCAGCGAACAGGGAACCAATCTTAGCAGCGGCCAACGTCAGCGCATTGCCATAGCGAGGGCGCTTTACCGTGACCCCGAAATCCTGATCCTGGATGAGGCAACCTCAGCCCTTGACCCCATAGCCGAATCCAGGGTCCGGGAAACATTAAATTGGTTTAAGGACCGTGATAAAACCATCATCCTTATTGCCCACCGCCTACATACCATCCGTCATTGCGATGAAATTGTAGTTCTTCACGAGGGCAGGGTGTCGGAAGCGGGGACACACGAAAATTTAATGAACTTAAAGGGCCGTTACTTCCAGATGTTTTCGGCATAAACTCCGGGATCATCTAACATTGTTCCTGAAAGCGTCCCAGCGGGTGAATGAAATGGACAGGCAGGGATAGTCCTTTCTTTTTCTAATTTTACTTCCATTATAAAAAATAGTGAATGAAAAAAACGGGAAACGGGAAAAGCCTGGACCTCGTGGCAATAATCCTGTTGCTTTTATTGATTTCCTGTGCGGAAAAGAAGCAAAAGCGGTATTCAGATCCTCTGACCCCGGCAGAAGCCATGCAGCATTTTAAAATAGCAGAGGGTTTCCATTTGGAGCTTTTCGCCGCAGAACCCCAGGTCATGTCCCCGGTAGACATGGCCATGGATGAACAGGGGATTCTCTATGTTATTGAAATGGGCGATTATCCATATATGCCCGAACCCGGGTCCGCCAAAGGCCTGATCAAAGCGTTGCAGGACAAAAACAAGGACGGAAGGGTGGATACGGCCATTGTATTTGCAACAAAACTACCGAGTGCAACCAGCTTGTTGCCCTGGAAAGGCGGCCTCCTCGTGGCGGCCGCCCCGGATATTTTTTTTATGAAAGATACCACCGGGGATTTTGTAGCGGATATCAAGGAGGTTTTATTTACTGGATTTTTTGATGATAATTCGGAAGCCCATATCACCAGTTTCCGTTTTTGCGTGGACAACTGGGTATATGCAAACAACAACGGACAGACAGGGGTGATTACTGCGCCAGGGCATCCCTCATTACCAGCCGTGACGATCAGCGGCGGCGATTTTCGTTTCCGCCTGGATACGGTATTGTTTGAGAAAGAATCCGGGACCGGTCAGTTTGGCATGACCATGGATGACTGGGGCAACCGCTTTTACACTCAGAATACCTGGCATATCCAACAACCTTCGATCAAGGGCAGATATCTTTTTCGTCACAAGTTTTTGCCCGATCAAAAGGCGGATGTAAATATTTCAGATCATGATCTGGAAATGTTCCAGCTCACCCCACCCCCTTATTGGAGACTCGAACGCAGTAACCGGCGCCAGAGAAATTTCGATTCTTTAAAACTGGACCGAAGGGAATGGGCCGAAGATCATTTCACCGGGGCTTCCGGAGGGACTTTTTACGGGGGGGATGCCTATCCCGAATCTTATTATGGGTCCATTTTTACTGGCGAGGTGGCCGGCAACCTGGTTCACCGGGATATCATTGCTCCCAGGAGCGACAAACCCGTTTTTAGCGCCCGGCGCGGCCCCCTGGAAAAAGACAGGGAATTTATCGCGTCTGACGATCCCTGGTTCCGGCCGGTTAACTTATGGCTTGGACCCGACGGTAACCTTTACCTGATTGATATGTATCTGCAGCATATTGAAACCCCCCTTTCTATTCCCCCGGATCTTTTGGCGGATATGGATTTCTCGGCCGGAGATAAATATGGACGTATTTACCGTATCGTTTCGGATAAAGCACCAGCCCGTAAAATGCCTGAATTTAATCTGAGGAAGAACAGTTCTGCAGAACTCGTACAAAATCTTGCTCACCCGAACCAGTGGTGGAGACTGCAGTCACAAAAATTGCTTCTTGAAAGACAAGACCAATCCGTGGTTCCATTGCTGAAAAACATGTTCGCCACCCATACGGATCCCCGGGCAAGGCTGCATGCTTTATATATGCTGGATGGCCTTAAACAACTGAATGCCGATCTGGTGAGCCAGGCTCTTAAAGACCAGTCATGGGGTATAAGGAAACAGGCCTGCCTGCTTGCTGAACGTTACCCTTCTTTATTTGACCCATTAAACAGCCTTCTATCCGATACCTCCATACAAGTGGCTTTTCAAGCCGCTTTAAGCATCGGGGAATTTCCGCCTTCTCGGTCCATGCCCGCCTTGATCCGGGTATTGGAAAAGTACGGATCCGAACCCCTGTTTCGATCAGCTGTATTGAGTTCTTTACCGGGATCATCCATGCCTTTTCTTAACCTATTGTTTACCAAAAGCCAATGGCTCAGGACTCAGCAGGAAGATAGCGTAGCTTTTATGACGGATTTTGCATACATTATCGGTGTCCGCAGGCAAGCCGATGAGGTGAGGGCCCTGATCACCCTCTTGTCGGATACTGACCTGATGAATGAGGGCCTGCAAAAATCCGCCCTGGCCGGGCTCGCTATGGGGATTAAAAGCCTAAAGAATAAAAATAAAGCAGATCCTGGCTTATTTTCAGCAGTGCAAAACCTGAAATTGGGAAAAACGGAAAAATTGAAGTCTGCGGTAGATCAATTTATGGCGGCAATAAGGGATACTTTATAGCAAAATATTTAAACAGCATATTCTGAATGGACAATTTGATATCACGAAGGCTTTTTGTACGGAAATGGTTTTTTTCGGGTTTCCTCCTTGGGGGAGCGGCGGCCCTGGCCGGCGGTTGTGCTTCAAATGAAAAAAAATCGCCCGGGCCTGCCGAAAAAGAGGCCGCGGCGGAGGAAAAGTCAGGGCCGCCATCAGGACCGGAAACTAATCATACGGGCGACCCCTGCACCGATTATTCAGGAGTTTCAGAAGCGGACTTAAAAATCAGGGAAGCCATGGGTTATGTCCCTCTTTCGACCGTGGAGGGAAAACAATGCAGTAATTGTAACTTGTATCTTCCCGGAACCGCATGTGGAAGTTGCCAGTTGTTTAAAGGGCCGGTTACAGCCAATGGAAATTGTACTTATTGGGCGCCGCAAGTCTAAGGGTGGATGGGATAAATCAATCATGAAATCATATTTCAGTTACGGCTTGTTCAGGATAAAGATCAGAGACCGGATCTGCCTGTTATTGGGATCAGTCCTGTTTTTTTCATTAAAGGCCCAGGAACTGAGGATAGGGACCTTTTATACGGATGCCACGCCTCCGATCGGCAGCCCGGTAGCCTATGCCATCGCCCGTTCGGTTACGGAACCCTTAAGCGCGAAAGGCATTGTGATCCTTTCAGATCAGAAACCTATCGTGTTGTGCGCGGTGGACTGGATAGGCATATCCAACGAAGGGCTGGAGGTCTTTGCCAATCAACTTGCCCTTGCAGCCAATACCTCCCCGGAGCGGGTGTCCATTCACGCCCTGCATCAGCACGACGGGGTCCGGTGCGATTTCACCATCGAACGGATTCTGGCCGAATATGGCCTGGGCGGAAGGCATTTTGACAATGTGTTTTTAAATAAAGTAATTCAAAATACCTCGGCCGCTTTGAAAAAGGCCATGCAGGACAATCAGCCCTTTACCCATATCGGTTTTGGCCAGGCCAAAGTGGACAGTGTGGCTTCCAACCGGAGGATTTTGGGCCCGGACGGCAAGGTCGCCATCATTCGCTTCAGCAAATCGGTGGATTCGGCCGCCATCCATGCGCCGGAAGGATTGGTCGATCCCTGGCTGAAAACAGTGAGTTTCTGGAATGGCGAAAAAACCCTGGCGGTGTTGACCTATTATACCACGCATCCCCAAAGCTATTATGGCGAAGGAGACGTCACCTGCGAGTTTGTGGGCATTGCCCGCGAAGCAAGGCAGGCGAAAATGAACGGAATCCCGCACATTCACTTTAACGGGGCAAGCGGCAATATCGCCGCGGGCAAATACAACGACGGGTCCAAAGCTAGAAGACCGGTGCTTGCCGCCCGGGTGGAAAAGGGAATGACCGAAGCATGGAAGAATACCGTTAAAATGCAGGTCTCGGCCGGTATGCTGGAATGGAAGAACCTTAAAGTGAAACTGCCCCTGGGTAAGAATATCGTGGAAAGCGACCTGAGGGCAAGGATCACGAATGATCAGAACACCCCTCCCCAGAAATTTGTAGCGGCCGAAAAGCTGGCTTGGTACCAGCGTTCAAAGGCAGGCGTAAAAGTGAATATTTCAGTCATTAAATTAGGGACGATCCATCTCCTGAACCTGCCGGGCGAACTTTTTGTGGAATACCAGCTTGCCGCCCAGGAAATGAAACCCGGTGAACAGGTTTGTACGGCGGCCTATGAAGAATATGGACCCGGATATATCGGTACAAAAATTTCGTATACCCAGGGTGGTTATGAAACCAGCGGTATCGTCTCGGGAGTAGCTCCCGGCGTGGAAAAAGTTTTATTGCGGGCGATCCATAAAGTATTGAAATAAGCCTCCCGAAGAACATGGACAGAAGAACCTTTGTAAAAAACACCGCGGCAATGGCCGCTTTAAATCCTTTCATGGAAAGGAAGGAAGTTTTTATTACTCCCAAAGCACCCTTGGTAAAAGTCAACCATACCCAATCCAATTTTGAGCGCGAAAAATTGTTGCGGCCGTTTGGATTCAAAGGAGGATACCTCACCGAGTTATGGCAAACCGCCGTTAAGCTTCAATCGGAAAAATACAGCGGAATCGGGCTGGCGACCCAAAGCGTATTGTATGGCGATGCCGACCTGTTTGTCCGATATTCGGAAACGGGAGGCAACGCGCTCATGTATGCCTTGACGGAAAAAGCTTTGCAGCAGGTCAAAGAAACCCCCTTTTCTGATCCGGTCACCCTGATGGATAAAATTCACCCCGGCCTTTACGAAGAAGCGAAAAGAATGACCGGTAAAAGGGATCTCAATGAAAACTTCCTGATGAATGCACTGGTCAGCGTCGATAATGCAGCCTGGTTGTTGTATGCTGCGGAGAATGGCCTGGAAAACTTTTATGATATGCTGCCGGAGCCCTATAAACCGGCTTTATCGTACAAGAATAATAAAGTAGCCTTTATGTTCCAGGTATCTTACGGCATGCCGGTGGAGGAGTTGGTGAAAGCCGTCGAGGAAGGCTATTTTATCATTAAGATCAAAACCGGCCAGCCCGGCACCCAGTCCGAAATGCTGCAGAAGGATATGGCCAGGCTCAGCCAGATCCACCAGGCGTTAAAGGATTTTCGTACGAATCATACACCCGATGGTAAATTGATCTATACCCTGGATGCCAACGCCCGGTATGAAAAAAAGGAAACCCTTCTGCGGTATCTGGACCATGCCCGGGTCATCGGAGCCTTTCCCCAAATTCTTTTTATTGAAGAACCGCTGAATGAAAACAATTCGGAAGACGTATCCGACACCGGGGTGCGGATCGGCGCCGATGAAAGTGTGCACGATGAAAGGACCGCCCTGCAGCGATTGCAGCAAGGATACCGCCTGATGGTATTGAAAGGAATTGCCAAGACCCTGAGTAAAACTTTAAAAATTGCCAGGCTGGCTCATGAACGCAATGTGCCCTGCATTTTAGCCGATCTCACGGTAAACCCTATCCTGATCGATTGGAATAAAAACCTGGCCGCCCGGGTTAAACCCTTTCCGGGCATGGATATGGGCATGATGGAAACCAACGGGGATGCGAATTATGTCCATTGGAAAACCATGCAATCCAGGCACCCGGCCGCAGGCGCCCCCTGGACAAGGGTAAACAAGGGGGTCTTTGAACTGGATGAAGAATATTTCAACCGCAGCGGGGGCATTTTTGAAAAGTCCACGCATTACGAAGAATTGTTAAAAGGATAAACATTCCATGAACCGGCGCAGCGGGTTTCTTTTTTTATTGGAAAAATGTTTCCGGGTTCTGGTTTCCGGAATATTCCTGTTTCTCGTCCAATGTAAACCGTCCGTACCTCAAAAAGGTTTGCTAACCTATACGGAAGAAAACGGGAATTATAAGCCGGTGACGAATCCGGCGGAATGGGAAATCAAAAGGAAACAAGTCCTTAAGGGCATGGAAGAGGCTATGGGGGCCTTGCCTTCACGGGAAGGTCTTCCCCCCATGGATGTCGAATATACCGATAGCCTGGAAGAGGCCGCTTATACCCGATACGACATTCGATTCGTCGCAGCGGTCAATGAAATCCTTCCTGCATATCTCTATATACCCAGGGACAAGGGGGAAAATCAAAAGTTTCCGGCGATGCTTGCCCTCCATGAAACGGATTCCATTGGCAAAAAAAGTGTGGACGGCCAGGGAAAGAATAAGAACCTCGCTTATGCAAAGGAATTGGCAGTCAGGGGATATGTGGTGATTGCACCGGATTATCCCGGCTTCGGGGATTTGCAGCCTTATGATTTTAGTTCCGACCGCTACTGGTCCGGCACTATGAAGGGGATTTTTGATCATATCCGTTGCATCGACCTGCTGGTCTCCCGGCCTGAAGTGGATTCCGGTCGTATCGGGGTCATCGGGCATTCATTGGGCGGGCACAATGCCCTGTTTGTTGGGGCTTTTGATACAAGGTTGAAAGCGATCATTTCCAGTTGCGGCTGGACACCCTTTGCCGATTATGATATTGGCCCCTTTGCCGTGGAGAAATACGGAGGAAGGCTTGGCCCCTATGCACAGGAAAGGTACATGCCTTTGCTCAGGGATAAATACCATCTGGAGGATGCCCTGTTTCCCTTTGATTTTACCGATATCATTGCTTCATTGGCTCCCCGCGCCTTTTTCTCCAACTCGCCTGAAAGGGATGACAACTTTGACGTGCGGGGAGTACGTAAGGGAATTGGGGAAGCGATGAAAGTATACCGGATGTTTGTACAGGAAGACCGGCTTCAGGTGCGTTATCCGGATACCAAACACGATTTCCCGGAGGAGGTCCGGAGGGAAGCTTACCGGTTTTTGGATTCTATCCTGGGTCATAAGGGGGAATAATTATTTTTGCGCCCATGGCTCCTTCAAAAACCAAAATCATTCATCACTTGTCCAAAGACCCGGTGCTCCAGCCCGTCCTGGAAACCGTCCCTTTCCCAAAACTACAACCCAGTTCCGTACCCCTCAGCGAAGCTTTGATTGAATCCATTGTCTATCAGCAATTGTCCATCAAGGCCGCGGCCACCATTTACCAGCGTTTCCTGGACCGGTTTGAGAACAAACAACTTGAATTAAAAAAACTGGCCCGCATGAAAACGGAATCGCTCCGGTCGGTCGGCTTGTCTTACCAGAAGGCGGATTATGTCCGCAACATTGCTTCGTTTTTCCTTCAGAAAGAAAACCAGGATATAGACTGGCCGACCCTGCCGGAGGAGGAACTTCTTAAAAGACTGGTCACCATAAAAGGAGTGGGTCAATGGACGGTCCAGATGATCCTGATCAACCCTTTAGGGAAACTGGATGTCTTTCCGGCCCTGGACCTGGGTGTTCAGCAGGGGATCGTGCGATTGTATGAATTGAAGGAGACAGGCAAAAACCTTATTTCACGGATGCACGAAATTGCGGAACCCTGGCGTCCCTACCGGTCGGTTGCCTGCATGTACTTGTGGAGATGGAAAGATCAGTTTCGAAAGTAGGGCGCCCTTTTTCCGTTTTGAAGGATTGTTCAGGCCTCCCGGGGTTTCCATTTGATATTGCACCCTCCGCTGGGATATTGTTTATCCGTCACCGGCTCGTGGTTTAAGACGGCATCCAGGGCCTTGCGTAAATCTGTCCCCGTAAGAGGAACATCATTTTTGGGTCGCGATCCGTCAAGCCGTCCCCGGTAAACCAGTTTCAGCTCGTCGTCAAACAAATAAAAATCCGGAGTGCATGCCGCGTCATAGGTCCGGGCAACCTCCTGGGATTCATCATAAAGGTAAGGGAATGGATATCCCTGTTCGGCGGCAGTGATCTTCATTTGATCCGGACCATCTGCCGGGTATTTTTGGGCATCGTTGGAACTGATGGCGATAAATGAAACTCCCCTGGGAATATACTCCTTCGCAATGCGGACGATTTCCGGATTCACATGTTTTACATAAGGGCAATGATTGCATATAAACATGATGAGGGTAGCCCGGCCGGATTTAAGTTCATCCAGGGAAAAGGATTTCCCGCTGATCACATCGGGTAAATAAAATTCGGGGGCCCTGGTGCCCAGGGGGAGCATGGTGGATTCGGTGTAGGACATCTGTCGCTTAGAATGGGATAAATTAAAAAACAAAATTAATGACTAATTTGACCCGGGTTGAAATGAAAATACTTCTTCTGCAATGATCACCCTCATGCGGACCACCCCCGGTCATCCCGAATTCAGAAGATTGGTGCACCAGCTGGATGAAACCTTAAAGGAACTCGATGGAGAAGACCATGTGATTTATGCTCCGTTGAACCAAATCCATGTGCTTAAACATGCCGTTCTGGCAATGGAAGGCGATGAAGCCTTGGCATGCGGGGCGTTTAAACATTATTCCAGGGAACTGGCTGAAATCAAAAGAATGTTTGTGGTTTCTTCAAAACGGGGAGAGGGATTGGGAGCGCTGGTGCTGAATGAACTGGAGTCCTGGGCCAAAGAACTCGGCCATTCGGCCTGCATCCTGGAAACCGGCCGGAACAATCCTGTCGCCATCCGCTTGTATCTGAAATCCGGTTATGAAGAAATTCCCAATTACGGACCTTATGAGAAACTGATGTCCAGTATTTGTATGAGAAAAAACCTTTGAAATTCAGCACTAACCTTTCTCTCCCCCCACCGGACCGTAAAAGATCACCCAGGTGGAAAAATCATCGGTAAAATCCATAAACCGGTGCTCCTGCCCAGCCGGCACAAACAGGAAGTCATGAGGGCCAAACAAAACTTCCTGGTCGCCGTTAATAAAACGACCCTGACCTGAAATAATAATATAAACCTCATCGCGGTCATGGGGTTTTTGATGATCTTCCTTTACCGGCTTATAGATTTCCACCCTCAGGCTGCCATGTTCAAACAAGGATTCAAACAAGCCGCCCGTACCGGATAATCTGCTTTGAGCCGTCTCTAAGGAAATATGCATGGTTTGATCAACATTAATTCATCTTTTCAATCCCAACGAACGTTTTTTGTCTGCATCCGTAAAAATATTTTGAAACCGATTACATTTTACGTCTTATTCCTTAATTTTAGCATGAAATACCGGATAAAATGACAAAAAAATTCAGATCAGGAAGAAGGCAATTTATCAAACAGGGCCTTCAGACCTCTTTCGCCCTCAGCCTCCCCACGATTGTTCCCGCAAGGGTATTTGGCCGTTTTGCGCCCAGCAACCGCATTACCGTCGGCGCCATTGGCAACGGCCGGATCTCCCGCACCCACGATATGCCCGGGGTCTGGAGGCAGGACTATGCGCAGATCATCGCGGTATGTGACCTGGACACCCACCGTGCACAGGACGGTAAGAAACTGGTCAACGAATATTATTCCAAAAAATACGGAAAACCCTACGACGGGGTTACGGCTCACTATCATTACGAAGAGTTGCTGCAAAACAAGGACATCGATGCCGTCCTCATCAGCACGCCGGACCATTGGCATGCGCGCATTGCGATGGATGCCGCCAAAGCCGGGAAACACATCTACATGCAAAAACCGGCATCCCTGACCATCTCGGAAGGGCGCAAGGTCAGTGATGCGGTCCAAAAAAGCGGGGTTGTTTTCCAGATCGGCAGTCAACAACGGTCCTCCACCCAGTTTCGTTATGCGGCTGAATTGGTTCGCAATGGAAGGATAGGCCAGTTGAAAACCGTTTCGGTCGGTTTGCCCGGGGATCCTTCCGGGGACATGGAGCCCGAAATGCCCGTCCCCCAAAATTTAAACTACGAGATGTGGCTGGGCAGCACCCCCGAGGTATATTATACCGAAAAAAGGGTTCATCCCCAAAATGGTTATGATCGTCCGGGCTGGCTTCGCTGTGAACAATTCGGGGCAGGCATGATCACCGGCTGGGGCTCCCATCATATCGACTCGGCACACTGGGGTATGGGCACTGAGCGCACCGGCCCGATTGAAATCTGGGGCCATGCCGAATTTCCGAAATCCGGCCTGTGGGACGTACATGGTATTTTTCGCACCGAGGCCCGTTATGCCAACGGGGTGCACATGATCGTCAGCAATGAACTGCCCAACGGGGTCAAATTTGAAGGCACGGAAGGCTGGATTTTTGTAACCCGCGGCAATTACCGCGCCACCGCTTCCGATCCCGTGGTCAATGCGGACGGCACCAAACCCCTGGATGCCAGCGACCCCAAGATCCTGACTTCGGAAATCGGCCCCAATGAATTTCATTTTATAGTCAGCAGCAACCATCACGCCAACTGGCTTGAGGCCATACGGGATAAAAAACAGCCCATAGCGCCGGTGGAAGAAGCCCACCGCTCCTGTTCAGCCTGCCTCCTTCACCACATCGCCATGAAACTCGACCGGAAGGTCCATTGGGATCCGGTTAAGGAAGACTTCGTCAATGATCCCCAGGCCTCCGCCCTGCTCTCCAGGCCGCAGCGGAAACCTTATGGTATTTAGGAATCAGGGATTGCAGCAAGGGTGAACAGCCTTGGGATTTTATCTTTTTCAGAAACGGCGGCTGGATTCATTGACCATAGCCTGGATAAAAGCCGGTGGACCCATGAAGCCCATATCACTACGGCCATTTGGTTCCTGTTGAACTATGAAAAACAAGAGGCCCTCTGCCGGCTCCGCTCGGGCATCATTTCATACAACCTTGCGACCGGAGGGGAAAACACGGGATCAAGCGGATACCATGAAACCATCACCGTCTTTTGGTGGACCCTGCTGGAAAGGTTTGTGCAGGCAAATCCGGGCAAAGACTATGATCAATTGTGCCGAGCCTTTTTAAATTCCCGGTATGCCCATCGCGAAACACCCTTTGAATTTTATTCCAGGGAAAAGTTGTTGTCCGCCCGGGCCCGGGCCTATTATCTTGCACCGGATATTAAAGAAATCCATCTCTGATGAAAAATAACCTTTTCCTGCTGTGCTGCAGTTTTATCTTTATGCATTGCTCAGCGCCGATGCCGGTAAACCCCAACCCTTACCAGATCATAACCCTTGATCCCGGACATTTTCATGCGGCCCTGGTTCAGAAATCCATGTACCCCGGGGTGGATTCCACCGTCCGGGTCTATGCACCCGGGGGACCGGACCTGGATATGCATTTGCAAAGGATAAAAAATTACAACGAAAGAAAAGACCAGCCTACCCGGTGGAATGAAGTGGTTTACACGGGACCGGATTTTTTTGAACGAATGATCGCGGACAAAAAAGGCAACCTGGTGGTTTTATCCGGCAACAACAGGCTCAAACCGGATTATATCCTGGGTTCCCTGGAGGCCGGGATGCATGTCCTGGCAGATAAACCCATGATCATTCAATATGAGGATTTTGAAAAACTGAAAACGGCCTTTGAACTGGCTAAACAGAAAAATATATTGCTCTATGATATCATGACGGAGCGGGATGAGGTTTCAACATTGATGCAACGCACGCTTTCCATGAATAAGGACCTGTTCGGAGAACTGGAAAAAGGCAGCCTGGAACAACCGGCGATCACCAAAGAGAGTGTACATCATTTGTACAAAACCGTCTCCGGCAATGTCCTGGTCCGGCCAAGCTGGTTTCTCGATGTCCGGCAACAGGGAGAAGGACTGGTGGACGTGATGACGCACCTGGTGGACCTCGTTCAGTGGGAATGTTTCCCGGACCAGATCATTGATACCCAGGATATCCGCATTCTGAAAGCAAGGCGGTGGACTACCGACCTGAACCTTGAAAAATTCACCGCCATTACCCAATCTCCGGCTTTCCCGGATTTTCTTCACCAGGACCTTGTACAGGATACCCTGCTCAAAGTGTATTGCAATGGAGAAATCAACTACACCATAAAGGGGATCCATGCCAAAACTTCCGTGATCTGGAATTATAAGGCGCCGGAAGGCAGCGGGGATACCCACTATTCCATCATGAGGGGCACCAAAAGCGACCTCATCATCCGGCAAGGGGCAAATGAAAATTATCAGCCCACCTTGTATCTGGAACCGAGAAGAAAAGGGGATACCAGCATTGCCCTTGCATTAAAGGAGCAAATTAAGAATCTTGATTTCGATGGGCTTGGTATTCAATTTATTCCTACTGAACACGGATGGAGGGTTTCCTTTCCGGCCAACATGCTGGAGGGTCACGAAGCCCATTTTGCACGGGTCATGGAAAAATTCCTTTCTTACCTGAAAGATAAGAATATGCCCGCCTGGGAAGTGCCCAATATGCTGGCCAAATATTATACGACAACAAAAGCCCTGGAATGGGCCATGAAGGACAATGGGCTGTAGTGGGAAAAGCAGCCCCTTAATTCCTTAATTATTAATTCTTAATTGTAATTATGAAGTCAACCTCCCTTTAAGCCCTGCTCTGTTGTCCTTGTTATTCGGATTTTTTTCCGACATGCTATACAGGAAATTTACATGGATTTCATGTTCCTGATCAGATCCCAGGGTCAAAAGGTCCCCATGAATGCCTTCGGTATACTTCAACCTGATTTTTAAACTGCCATTCGGAATGCATCCAGCGGTGGCGGCTACCCTGGACCCGATGGGCGCCTGATTGGGATTGTTGAATGGATTTTGTATCCGGTGGTCATTGACCTGCCATTGATTCCAGGCAAAAGGGATTTCCACTTTGCCGCGGCTCCCATCCAGCAGGATATGCCCGCCTTTGTTGCCAGCGTTGACCTTTATCGATTTCCAGGACCAGGGATTTTCTGCAAGTTGTATTTCTTTGCCGTTGATCCGGTTTACCAGGGGGCTTCCATTGGAACCCAGTTGGGAAGTGAGGGAAAGGCTATTGCTCAAGGCGCTCAATTCCTCGTATTTGGATTTATTCTCAGCCAAGGCCTCCGCTTTCATCCCGGGCAGCAGGTGATCCCACATCAAGGTCATTTGTTTCTGCATGTCCGAGCTTTCCGAATTGAGGGCGATCACCGCATCATATTGCGGCATGACTACGCAATATTGTCCAAAAGCGCCATCGCCCCGGTAAAATCCGGGTTTACAGCGCCAGAATTGATAACCATAACCCTGGGACCAGTCCCCATCGCCGGGATTGGAAGCTATATGAGAACTGGTGGCTTCATCCACCCATGCCTCCCCCAGCAGTGCTTTGCCTTCCCATTTGCCTTTCTGTAAATAGAATTGGCCAAAACGGGCGATATCGTCTGCGGTAACCCGGAGACCGTAACCGCCGGTATTTATGCCTTCGGGGCTCACTTCCCAATCGGATTGAGTGATCCCCAGCGGCCGGTAAAGCCTGGGACCCAGGTATTCCTGAAGGCTTTGTCCGGTAACCCTGGAAATAATGGCGCTGCAGATATAAGTCGCCCCCGTATTATAAAGAAAATGGGTGCCGGGTTCTTTTTCAACGGGACAAGCCAGGAAAGATTTGATCCAGGAAACGCCCTGCGCGGCCCGCATGACCGGGATGGTATCCTTGATATGGCCCGTGGACATGTTCAACGCATGGCGGACTTCCATCCTGGACAGGTTTTCAGAAACCGTTTCAGGCAGGTGTTCAGGGAAAAAAGAAATTACCTTGTCGGTGAGCCTGATCTTTCCTTCCTGTACGGCAAAACCGATGGCGGTGCTGGTAAAACTCTTGCTCAGGGAATACAGGGTGTGTACCTGGTTGCGCTCGAAGGGTTTCCAATAGGCCTCGGCAATGACTTTGCCATGCCTCATCAGGATAAAACCATGATGCTCCACTCCGCTTTTATCAGCCTCCGTAAGATATTGGATGATCGATTCGGAAAGGACCCCTGTACTTTCAGGCGTGGCCCTCGGTAAGTCCGGAACCGGATTCATGGATAAAAAAGAAAACGCGGGAGGGAACAGGGACCCTGCGGAAAGAAGGGATCCGTATTGTAAAAACTGCCTGCGGCCAAGGTCCATCATCCGTATTGTTTTTTATGAAATGGTAAATTATATATTGCTGCGGATACTTTGTTGGTCTAAGCTTTCCTATTTTGCGCCGACTGTTAGAAAAACGGATTGAATAAAACAATTTTATCTTCGATTGTTCATTTTCTTTAAGAGTTAACCTGTTCATGAAAAGAATTGTCCTGCTCCTGTTTGTCCTTGAAACCACCTTTAACCTTTTTGGCCAATCGACGCCCGTCGTCTCCGGTCCCATGCTTGGTCCGGTGGAGCTTAGAGATGCCCTGATCTGGCTGGAAGTGAGCCCTTCGGTCCGCACGGTTTCCCTTCAATACCGCAAAACCGGTACCGGTGTTTATAAAACCAAGGCCTACCGCGGCCCATTGGGGAATGAATTCAATCCCATTCAAATCCAGGTCGGCGGACTCGATTTGAATACGGAATACGAATACCGCTTTAACCTCGACGGCAAGCCTTCGGCTGCATCCGGTAAATTCAGGACCAAGGACCTATGGCAATGGCGCAAGCCGGCTCCTGATTTTTCTTTCCTCACCGGAAGCTGCGCCTATGTCAATGAGCCGGCCTTTGACCGGCCGGGCAGGCCCTATGGCGGCGATTCTACCATATTCGAAACCATGGCCCGGGAACAGGCCGTTTTCATGCTGTGGACCGGAGATACCTGGTACACCCGCGAAGTGGATTATTACAGTAAATGGGGCCTTTGGTACCGCGCCCACCACGACCGGGCGGTACCGGTGCTTCAGCCGTTTTTGAAAGCCATGCCGCATTGGGCCAGCTGGGACGATCACGATTACGGACCCAACGATATCGGATCGAATTATATCCTGAAGGAAGAAAGCCGGAAGGTGTTTATGCATTATTTCTGCAATCCTTCTTATGGGGAAAACAACCAGGGCATTTACACCATGAACAGTTGGGGGGACGTGGATATTTTCCTCCTGGACGACCGCTGGTGGAGAAGCGCGGACCAGCTCCCAGATTCCATCCATGGACGGCCCAATCCGGATAAAATAGTGATTGGGTCCCAGCAGATGAACTGGCTCAAAAACAGCCTGGTCTATAGTCAGGCCACTTTTAAAATCATTGTTTTGGGCAGCCAGGTTCTCAACCCGGTGTCGGCTTTTGACAAATTCCTTGATTTTCCCGTGGAATACCAGGAGCTGATGGATTTTCTCATGCAGCATAAAATAGACGGGGTGCTTTTTCTTTCCGGGGACCGTCATCATTCCGAAATCATTCGCGTGGAACGGCCCGGAGCTTACCCCTTGTATGATATCACCGTATCTCCTTTGACTTCGGGGACCCATCGTTTTGCTCCGAATGAGCAGAACAATCCCTACCGGGTCCTCGGGGTGGATCAAAAACAGAATTATGGCCGGTTTACGATTTCAGGCCCGCGCCATGAGCGGGTGATGAAAGTGGAACTCCTGGGCGTGAAAGGGGATCTTCTGGCCGACTGGCAAGTCCATGAAAAGGAACTTAAATTCCAAAAATAAGCGCACAATTTTTTAAAGAACAAGGCTCAAAGCTCCTGCCGTTTTAATGATCTGACTGCAGGGGGATGCCGAAATTGAATTGATCCAATGAAAAAAAAATGGTTACTCTATGCCTTTTTCTCTGCCCTGATCCATGTTTTTCAGGCCTGTGATAATAACCAGTTCCCTCCGGAAACCATAGAAGTGAGGGGCCTGTTTTCATTGACGGGCAACTGGTCCTCGCTGGGCATTGCTTCCCAGGCCGCCATTGATCTTGCGGCGGAGGATATCAATGATTACCTGGAAGACAGGAAATCCGGTTTTAAATTGTCGGTTTCCGTGGCCGATACCAAACTGGATACCGGGCTTGCAAAAACATTATTCACCTCAGCCCAAGAGGATAAAATGGGTTTTATCATCGGACCGCAGTCCAGTGCAGAACTTTCGGCCATCAAACCATTGAGCGATGCGGCGGAAATCATCGTGATCAGCCAAAGCAGCACAGCAGGTAGCCTGGCAATTGCCGGAGACGCTATTTTTCGTTTTTGCCCTTCGGACAAAATCGAGGGGGCGGCCATGGCGGCAACCATTGCCAAAAGGGGATTCAAGGGATTGGTCACTGTGGCCAGGGATGATGCCGGAAACAAGGGCCTGCAGACTTCAACCGGTGCGGCCTTTACAGAGAAGGGCGGACAGGTTGCCGCGATTCCACCCTATGCGGCCACGCTTACGGATTACCGTACCGTAGTAGCTTCGATAAAGGAAAAACTCGGTACGTTGCTTGCTGTGCATGGAATGGATAAAGTCGGAGTCTATCTGGCATCCTTTGATGAAGGAACTGAAATTTTCAGGCTTGCCGCGATGGACCCGGTTTTGAGCAATATCAAATGGTTTGGAGGAGATGGCGCGGTGCTGAGCACGGTTTTTTTAAACGATGCGGAGGTGGCCGACTTTGCAATAAAAACCTCTTTTTTTGCCCCTTCCTTTGGATTGCCCGTGGCAAACGAAGCGGATTGGAAACCGGTTGCGGCCCGCATTAAGGCAAGGACCGGCACCGAACCCGACGCTTTTGCCATTGCGGCCTATGATGCCTTGTGGACCATAGCTTATACCATCGAAGCCAATCAGGGAACTACGAAAGGCTTTTCCAATTTAAAAAACCATTTTGTAGAACAGGCCAATAGCCGCAGCGGCATCATTGGTGCGAGGGCCCTGGATGAAGCGGGGGACCGGGCCAATGGAACCTATGACTATTTTGGTATTGCAAAGGAAGGCAACACCTATGTCTGGAAACTCGTGGGAAAATCTACGGATTAAGGCTAACTTTCTCTGCGGAATGACCCTGAAAAAATCATGATATCGTCATGGATCTTTTCCCTGGCCGGATCGCTGATCTTTCCAATTTTGATCGGTTGCAACGGCCAGACTCAAAACAAGATTAATGGATCAGAGGCAAATGTAAGGCATTCAGATGGAATCGGCTGGGGGTTCCATGACTGTTTATCGGATGCGTTTGAACATTTCTTTAGCGATTTGATTGAACCTGGTCGGGTCAGGAAGATTGCAAATACAAAGCGAAAAACAAGAGGCAGAATCCTTAAACTGGGCAGGCCATGATACCAGGGATCCCTTATTTTCCTGAAGTTGATACCAAATGATACGCAAGCTCTTTTATCAACTTTCCCCCCTGCTCCGGTTTCTGGTCAGGTATGTGGCCTATCTGCCGGCTGACCTGATCTTGGGGCGGAAAAACAAAATCCTGCCTCCAAGACGACTGATCTATACCGGGCGCGGCGATTTTGAAAGGCAAGGCCGTGAGTGGCTGGAATTCTTTATCCGGGAGGCGGGCCTGCAACCTTCCTCCTCCGTCCTGGATATCGGAAGCGGGATTGGCCGCATCGCCATACCCATGATGGATTGGCTGAAAGGTCCTTATACCGGCTTTGACGCGGTGAAAGCAGGAGTGAACTGGTGCAGGAAAAACATCAGCAGCCGCAGACCGAATTTCTTTTTTCAATTTGTGGACCTTCGAAATGATCTTTACAGGCACAAGGGCCGGAATGCCGCCCATTTTGATTTTCCTTTTGAACCAAAGTCCTTTGATTTTATCTGCGCCATTTCCGTGTTTACCCACTTATTGCCCGAAGAAACGGAAAACTACTTCAGGCAAATCAGGAAAGTGATAAAACCCGGAGGTTATGCGGTGCTTACTTTCTTTTTAACGGATGAGGAGACCCACCGCCTGATGGCAAAAAACAAAGACGGCTTGTTGTTTTTATACCGTTTCGGCCATTATTCGCTGATGAATCTCTCCGTGCCCTCGGCAAATGTGGCCTATCAGCGGGAATACATCTATGCCCTCGCGGAATCAAACGATCTGAAAATAATCAAAGAAATCAAAGGCTCCTGGTGCGGAAGGGAAAAAAGTCATTACCTGGATTTCCAGGATATCTTGGTGTTGCATAAACCTGCCGGAGCTTAATAGGGTTTTAAGTTAAACCGGCAGGGTCCAGTTAGTCTTTGTTTTTCAGCTTGTATTTTTCTTTGAACTTTTCTTTCTCCTTGGGATCGTTCAGGTCGTAAGTTTCAATATCCCCGTTTTTGTATTTGATTTTGACTTTATCGTGATTGATATTAAAATGTGTGACCTCGTCCGGTAAGTCCCATTCAATTACAGGAGGGACCGGAGGAACCGGAGGTGCGGGGGGAACGGGTGGCGCCGGAGGAACCGGAGGAACAGTTGGTACTGGAGGTACCGGGGGTACGGGGGGAGCATATCCGTTTTCATTGATGGGAGGCATTGGGGGTATCGGAGGAACGGGAGGAATGGGTGGAACAGGAGGTACTGGTGGTGCCGGGGCTACGGGAGGGGCCGGGGGCGCCGGGGGGATTATTAGTTCTCCGTATTTTCTCTGAAATTCAAGCGCTTGTTCTTCATCGTTTAGATTATAATTTTCATTGGTGCCGTTCTTCAGGTGAACTTCTGCATTTTTATTTTCAACCCGGATTGACCGGATTCGGCTGTTATCGCCAAATCCATTGTAAGAGAAAGAGGATCGCTGTACACTGCTTTTTCCGGGAACCGTATCCTTCGGTACTTCCGCCGGTTGATCAGCAAAGGGCCTGATGATCACCGGAGCCTCCTCCTGGATGGTTCTGAATGCAAACAAGGCCAGGGCCATCGCCGGAAGGAACAATAAAAACCGGATGCGCTGCAATCTGTGGGATTTACGACTATTCATCATAATTATTCTGTTTTTTAAGGATTGAAAATTGAAGGCGGAAGCAAAGGAAAAACGCGGGGTACCCGTAGCCTGAAGCAGTAAGTATTGGTAAGCTTTGGCATCGACCCCAAGGCGCAACATGGCGTCGTCGGTGAGGTATTCCAGGTTTTCCCGGATGGCTCTTTTCAAAGACCAGGCGGCCGGGTTGTACCAGTTGATGATGGTGATCCATTCGGCCAGCATCATGTCCAGGCTATGTCTTTGCTTGACATGGATAAATTCATGGAGCAGGATTTTTTCATAATCCTTTCCCCGGAACGCATCGGAATCAATAAAGATGTCCTTGCCAAAAGAAAAGGGGGCATGGGGGGCTTGCAGTTGATGAATGCGGACTCCCGCCATGTGAACCGGCCTGGTATTTTGTTTTATCCGACGGAATGAAAGGATTCGAATGATCAGGCGGGCGGCCAGGAACAACATTCCGGCAAACCAGGCCCAAAACAACCACTGGAACGAAGGATTCCCGGCCGGCGTCAACTCCCGGATTCCATAGGGATTGACCGGGGTGGACAGGGCCGGTATGGTATTTGACAATTCCTGCAAGACAGGCCCTGAACCGGAAACGCTCATCTCGAAGGAAACAAAGGGGAGTACCAGGGATAGGACCAGGCCGGTCAGAAAATAGAACCGGATCTCCTTATAAAAGGTGAGCTTCCTGAGAAAAAGCAGGTAAAATCCGTGAAACAGGATGAGCAGGACGGTCATCCTGCATAGGACGAGGATCGGTTCGGCGCTCATGACTTTTTACCTTTTTCAATCAAGGAAATGATTTCTTTGAGCTCTTTCGGACTGAGGGCCTGCTGTTCAACAAAAAAATTGACCACATCCTTATAACTGTTGTCAAAATAATCCCTGACCATTTGGTTGAGATTGGCCTTTTTATATTCCGCTTCGGAGATCAGGGGTTTGTAGAGGCTGACATTCCCGATTTTCCGGCTGGATACAAAATTTTTCTTTTCCAGGTTTTTAATGGTGGATGCCAGGGTTGTGTAGGGAACCTGGTCCCCGGCCAAGGCATCGAGGATGGCCCGGATATGGGTTTCGCCCAGTTGCCAGATCACTTTCATGGCTTGTTCTTCCGGAGGACTTAATTTATGCATGGTCAATCAAATAAAAATCAAATCTACGACATTTTCGTAGATGTGTCAATGATGTCGTAAATTATTCGGCCAATCAACGTTCCGGATCGACCAAAGTGGGTCTGTCCCCTTTTCTCCCTTTCTCCAGCCTCCCGGCTTCCGGCTTACTGAATTTTCGGTATGTTAGTGCCAAAATCGCATCGATATGACCGGGTGGAGCCTAAAACAGATCATGACCGTATTTATTGTCCTCTTTACCTTGGTGATGTTAAGTCATGGACTGCACCTGCTCAATCCGGGCATCCTGCATCCCCGCTTCCTGACCACTTTGCGCTGGCTTACCATCGGGGCCCTGGTCTGGATTGGCCTCAAAAAAAACAACCTGACCACCTGGATCTTTTTATCCATGGTCATCGGCGCGGAGATTGGCCACGACTACCCCGGGGTTGGCGCCAATCTCAAGGTGATCAGTGATATATTTCTCCGGATGATCAAGACCATTATTGCGCCCTTGTTGTTTTCCACCCTGGTGGTCGGGATCGCCGGTCATGCCGATATGCGGCAGGTGGGCCGGATGGGCTGGAAATCCCTGGTTTATTTTGAAGTCGTCACGACCATCGCTCTGGTCATCGGCCTGCTGGCGATCAATATTTCCAAAGCGGGGGTTGGGATTGACCTGAGTGCAGCGGATGCCCAGACCGTGCAGGTGGCCAAACAAAGCTGGCAGGATATCGTCTTGCATACTTTTCCTGAAAACATCGCCAAAGCGGTCGCCGAAGGCCAGGTTTTGCAGATCGTAGTATTCAGTATCCTGTTTGGCTTGGGGCTTTCCATGGTCAAAAGCGGCCGCCATAAAGAAAATATGCTGCAATGGTGCGAGAGCCTGTCTGAGGTGATGTTCAAATTCACCCACCTGGTGATGTACCTGGCACCCCTGGCCGTCGGCGCCGCCATCGCATATACCATCGGAAAAATGGGTTTTGACGTATTGCGGAACCTGTTTTTGCTTCTACTCACCCTGTACGCAGCCCTGGTCGTCTTCGTTCTGGGGGTCCTTTTGCCCATAGCCCTTTACATCAAGCTACCCATTAAGAAATTCCTGAACGCCGTGTCTGAACCCGTACTCCTGGCCTTTGCCACCGCGAGCTCCGAATCCGCGCTTCCCCATGCCATGAAAGCCCTTGAAGGCTTTGGCATTCCGCGTAAGGTCGTCTCCTTTGTGCTGCCTACGGGATTCAGTTTTAACCTGGATGGCAGCACCCTTTACCTGAGCCTGGCCCTGGTGTTTGTTGCACAGGCTGCAAAAGTGGATCTCAGCATAGGCGAACAAATCGTGATGATGCTTACCCTGATGTTGTCCAGTAAAGGGGTCGCCGGCGTAGCGCGGGCCTCCCTGGTCATATTGCTGGGGACGGCGGTTTCATTCAACCTGCCCACAGAACCCATTTTTATTATTCTGGGTATTGACGCCCTGATGGACATGGCCCGTACCGCCACTAATCTGTTGGGCAATTGCCTGGCCACCGCCGTCATTGCCAAATGGGAGGGCGAGGTGGATTTTGAAAATTTGCCGGAGCCGGTGGCTTGAGGAAGAGGGGTCAACGGTATCCTCCGGCCGGTTTAATGCCGCGCGCTCAATTCTGATTCAACAACAAGGCCAGTTTTTGGGGAAGATGTATGGTCAGTTCATTCTCCCGGATGGGCTTTTGAGGGAATGGCTCAAAACGCCCTTTCCGGTACCAGTAAAAATCGGTACTGATCCCCCCGGGGGCATCCTGAAAGATCCTTAAAATTTCCGGGAACAACAAGGCCATCAATTGCAAGACCTGCGGGCCTTCGATGCAATGAACCAGCGCTATGTTTTTGGCCGGGATGGCCACGAGGCAACCCAGGTTGCCTGCGGATAAGCGGAGATTTTTTTCCAGTTCAATGGCAAAAGCCGCCGAAAAATTGGCATTAAATAAAAGATATAGGGGAAAGCGGTCGCCCAAAAGATATTCCCTCGTTTGTACTTCTTCGCGTGAGATATGGCTTAAGGCGATGTGAAAAAGGTCTTCTTCGGCAATTTCCCATTCGGCGATCCGGTCCCGCCGGATGTAATTGAACTGGTGGTTGAAATCAAAAACGAGATAGGTATGTGTTCCGGGAAAGTCCACGCGGTGCACATATTCTCCCGGATTGGGCGTGGTGTCGACCGGCCGGACCAGTACTTTCAAATACTGTTTGGCATGGTCAAAATCCTTGTAGAAATAATCATACGCCTCGGGTTGAATGCGCAGTTGCCGGAAATGTCTTTCTATTTCCTTTGCCCTGTCTTCTGCGGACAGGGGGGCAATCTTTTTGACCAGATTGTCCAGGTAACAATGCGCTTCCTGCTCCCTGAAGAGGACCACGATGTCTCCTTCTTCAATCCTTTGTACGGGATATTCCAGTTTTTGAAGACAGTCCAGGGCGATCCGGAGAATCTGGTTGTAATCTTGTTCGCTGAGGAAGACCTTGTAACGGTCAGGCATAGGGAAATCATCCCTTTTGATAAAATCGGGTGTATTCATAGTGTTGTGTTTTTACTAAATCCTGCTTCCGCTTATCCCGGGTGATGAATAAAGCGGAATACTCAAAAATATAAAAAACCCGTTAAAAACTATACCTTAAAAAATATGCCTTTCCGGTATAAAAAATAACACAAACCCCATTCCAGGGCAAAAATGCAAAGCGAAGAAAGGATGGCCGATAACCATTGAGGGGTGGAAATCAGTGCGAGCAATCCCCCGGAAATGGCGGTGACATATCCGTTGAACCATCGCGAACCTACGATTTCAAAAAACAGGTAAATAAAAATACTGTTCATGCCCACCACCGTAAAAAACCAGACGTATTTTTTATGGTCCCGGATATCAACCCACCAGTACACGGCAGCCATGGCCAGCAGGCACCAGCCCAGGGAAGCAAGGGTAAAGGAGGAGGTGGCTATCCGCTTAATGATCGGCGTGACGCCGGCCAGGTCCAGAAAATAACCGGCGGCCAGGGCAATCAAAGCCCAGAGAAGGAGGCCTGAAAGGGCGTCTTTTTTATATTTTATCAGCCAGATTCCGGTAAGCGCCCCTCCTATGGTATGTACGGAAGTCGGAATGCAGTTGATGGCTACCCAACCCCCTTTGTTGATTTTATTCATCAGCACCAGGTCCATATAATTCCCAAAATTTCGCTGGTCGGTAAAGGGCTGGTCAAAACCGGGGACCTGGGTGTACCTATACAGAATTTCGGTAAGCAAAAGAATACCGGCGCAAGCCAGGATCTGATATGCGGCAGGCCATCGGAAGATCAAAAAAGCGACCAGGGTGGTAAAGGACAACTGGGTCAGCACATCCCAGAGTTCAAACGAAAGTCCGTGAGGCCTGACGGCATAATCCAGGACTCCCCAGAAAAAAAGCCAGCCGCAGCGTTTGAATATTTTCAGGAAGGATTCGTTCCAGCTCATGCCGTTTTCTTGCTGCTTGTGGAGGGAATAGGCCATAGCTACCCCGGCCATGTACATGAATCCCGGTTGGATCAGGTCCCAGAATCTCAGGCCATTCCAGGTATGGTGGAAAAACTGGTCCAGGGCCTGATGTAAAAACCCGCCCGGCACGGTGGCTTCCTGCAAATGCTCATAAAGACGGGTGCTTTCCAGGGCCAGGAGCACCATGATCAGGCCCCGGAGAAAATCAAGGGATAAAAGCCGTTGTCCCGGCAAATGGTATTTGTCCATGATCGCAGGTAAGGGTGGTTTTGCCTTAAAGATAATTTAAGATCCCCACCCTCCGGACCGGGTTTTTCATATATGAATCTTTCTGTCGGAAAATCTGTTGGACGTACAAACCTCCGGTGGATCCAAACCGTCTGAAAGGATATGAAAAACTTTGGTTTATTACTGATTTTGACCCTGGCCCTGGCTTGTGAGCGGGCGGCGGGACCCCTGAATGGGGTTTGTTTTACCCTGACGGAAAGACAGTGTGCGATGGATCCCTTCAATTCTTATGTGAAGGATACCAAAACCCTGGAGGAACGCGCCAATGGGGTAGCGGCTTATCTCCGCGACCAGGGGATCGCTTTGTCGGAAGTAAAATCCAATCCCAAATTTACCGGTGCGGTTTGTCTGGCCTGTACCTGTCCCAGTGAGTACAGCTACCGGTTGGTTATTTCCTCGGAAGACACGGTAAAATTGAAAACCCTGGATTTGGCCCTGACAGAAAAGGATTGCGACTGAATGATTAATTCCATCCCGAAGTTTACGTTCGGAAGAGTTCAATCTTGAAGGAAAACCATTACTCCCGGCGTGCCCTCTCCCATCAAAAATTCTTCACTGATGGCAACCCTTGAGGGATCGACGGATTTATAAACCAGGTATTCCTTTATTCCCAAGGCACGCTGAAGGCAAAACCCCGCCGGCTTGGTGGAAAATTCCTGGGAGTTGCATACCCCTGAAAGGCGGATCTTCTTCTCAGGATTCCGGTTAAGAAATTCGATCAATTTCTGCATTTCAGCAAAGGCATTTTGAAGCAAGGCCAGTTGGCCTGGTATGAAATCAATGGTATAAACCGCCTGGGATTTGCGGTCATGGCTGGTTATTGAAAGACCGGAATTTTGAGATGGTTTTTTTGAAGGCCTGGAAACCTCATCCGGTGAATCCCTCCTGTTCCGGATGGGGGGATCTGCCACCGGATTCTGTTTTGTCTTCGTGCGCATTTCCGGCAAGGATCTCGAGACCGTCATGGGCAGAGGTTCGATTGGAGGATTTGCCTGGGCCAGCGGCACGGAAGCTTTTCTGATCACCGGATCCGGGAGGTCTTTATACTGGACCTTCGATGGAGCGCCGCTTCGGGTTACAATCACTTCGACCCGCCGGTTTTGGGCCCTGTTTTCTTCTGTGTCATTGGGAGCTATTGGCCGCGTCCCGCCGTATCCCGCTGTAGAAACCCTGCCCGACATGATTCCTTTTCCCACCAGGTATTTTTTTATCGCATTGGATCTGTTTCTGGATAAGTCAAGGAGTTCATAAAATTTTCCAACACTGTCCGTATGGCCTTCGATGCGTATTTGCATCCCGGGATTTTGGTTTAAAAGAGCGGCCAGTCCGTCCAGGCTCTCAAACGACGAAGGGGATACTACCGGAGTGCCTTTTTCAAAATAGATATTTTTAAGTTCAATTTTTTGCTCCTTTTCCAAGGGAAACATCAAAAAGTCGATATCATAGATCCTGTTATCAAACTGATCGAGGAGGGGAATATCGATCAGGAGGCCTTTAGATGCAAATCCTTCTTTATAGGGCGTCAACCGGTATTTTTCTTTTTTATCAATGGAAATCTCGAATAAACCATCCGGCGATTTAAAAGTGTTTTCATGTTTTTTCATCCGGCTGGGGCCATAGGTGAGGTTCGAAGCCACTGCTTCCCCCGTCAGGCTGTTTATCATTCTTCCCCTGAAAACCATGGGAGGTGAAAGGAAAGGGATTTCAGGGCGAAAATCCGGGCTTTTTCCGGCAAAGTCCGCCACAAAAATATCGCTGGTACCATCCCGCCTCGAGGTCAGGTAGAGTCTGGTGTAGGGGTCCATCAAAACGGGGTTGCTGTCATCGAATATGGAATTGATAGGGGGATTCAAAAGCTCCGGGGCACTCCATTGGGTCCAGGAAAAATCAAGGCGCCTGCTCATGTAAATATCCATGCCGCCTGGTCCGCCGGGGCGGTTGCTGGCAAAAAAAAGGGTGGTTTTATCATCCGTGATGAATGGAGTGATCTCCCGGAAGGGGGTGTTGATCACTGAACCCAAGTTCAGAGGCTCACTCCACAGGTTGTTCTTGACCCTAAAGCACACATACAGATCGTTGTCTCCCCGGCCGTCATTTCTGTTGACCGACAGAAGAATCACATCACCGTCCCGGGTCATACAAAGATTGACTTCCGGGGAATTGGAATAATGATCACGGATATGGATGGGCTCCGGAAAGGCAAAAGCCCCGTCCACCTGCCTTTCAATCACCGAAAATCCTTTATACAAGCTTCCGTCACGGCCAAATTGATTGATGACAATCATCCTGTTTTCATCCGGGGAAAGGCTGCATACGCTGTTGGGCAGGGCATTATTTATCGGAAAACCGGGATGGTAAACCTGATCAAAGAGCTGATCCCGGCTTTCTGCAATCCAGATGTCCTGATTGATGGAAGCGGAAACAGGGGATTCAATGCGCCTGCCGGCGATCTGGGAATAGATTTCTTTCAGGACGACCAGGTAAGTGCTGTCCGTTTCCGTTTTCGAAAGATCGATTTCCTCCTGGATCAGGGTGCGGTTAAAATCCGCGCTGCCGACACGGGTGAAATAAAGAATTTGACCGTCCCGGCTGATTACCGGGGAAATTTCATCATAAGCATCCGAATTGATGGAGGGCCCCAGTTTTTCTATCCCTTGCTGGGCAGGCAGGGTCCAAGCATGGAGAAATAGTAAAAACCACGCTAATTTGCCCCCTCGTTTCATGTTTATTCCTGTTTTTCCACGACCCGTCCTCACTCCCCTTACTAACGGTTTTTTAGTTATAAAATTATTAAGGTATAAAGGGAGGCAAACTTTAAGGCAAAGGTCGGTGGTTTTAATGAAAGTGCGAAAAGGGTTATTAATCATAAGCTTCCTGGCGTATGCGTGGTACGCAGTGGGCCAAAACGGTGCGGACCCCGTAACGGAGGAAAAAAGGGTGATCAATGGCCAGGTGGTTAAATTGATGATTTCCGGCACGGATACCTTGTATATCGCCGACCTCCAGGATGTCCATATCTCCTCTCCCCGCCAGTTTAAGAATTATGAAGAATACCGGATGTATATGCGTTACAAAAGGTATGCCGCGGATGTTTATCCCTATGCCAAGGAAGCCATCGAAGTATACCGGCAGATTAAGGAGGAGACCGAAGACCTGAAAAGGGGAAAGCGTAAAAAGTACATCCGGAGCGTCAACAAAGAATATAAAAACGACTACAAGGAGACGTTCAAAAACATGACCCGCCTGCAGGGCAAGGTGATGATCAAAATGATTGAAAGAGAACTGGATGTATCCTTTTTTGACCTGATCAAAGAGGTCAGGGGGGGATTCACGGCCACCTATTGGGATACGTTCAGCCGGTTATACGGCTATCGCCTCAGGGACAAATATGAAAAGGGAGAGGAACCCATACTGGATGCCGTGCTGCAGGATTTTAATATCACTGCAAAACTCAAGTAGGGGCGACTTAATTCGCCCTACTTGAGTGTTCTTAAAGTTTATTTGGATTAAAATAAGAGGAGAAAAACGGCGACCGAATTCACCCGTCATTTGATCACATCAAACATTCTTGAATATTTCAGGGTAAAACTGCGGTTGTCAAAACGGTCCAGGCCCCGGTTTTCGTTAAAGACCAGGAAAAGGCCGGTATTGGACTGCTGCAGCCAGCCGAGACGCATATTCATGGACCATTTGTCCAGCACGTCGTTAAACTGGATCAGGCTTTGAACATAAAGGCGGGGGGTAAATGAATAGGAAATTCTGGAACGGAAAATATTGGTATTAAAGTCGCCGTAGGGCAGCCGCACCACGTTGTTGTTGATGCCCCATTCCGAGGTAAACTTGTCACCCAATCTTACGTTAACCGAGCCCGTGGTGCTCGTGCGCCGTCCGCCAAAAAAACCACCGATTATCGACCGGATGTTCACGGAAACATTCTTACTGGTGTTGGACATAAAAACCAGTTGGGCTTCGTGGTGGTTATAGGTTCCGGAAGGGACTGTAATACCGGAAGAAATTTCGAAAGGCACAAAGACCCCCTCGGTGGTAAAGTTGATGCCGGTATGGATTTCAAGACCGCTTTCCCATTCCCAATGATTGTCAATATGCAGGAAGCCGGTTTCCAGTTTCTTGTTCCCGTAATTCCAGTAGCTGCGGTAGGAAATATGGGGGCGCAATTCCAGCAGTCCCGCTTTTCCGTTCATGCGCCAGTGGTACAATACCGTGGCCTCGGGTTTGCGGAAACTGTTGCGCAATAAAAAACCCACCTCAGGATTAAAACCGGTGCCCAGCTCGCTGTAACCCATGATGACATTCAGCTTATTCCACTCATAATTGTAAAGCAATTTGAAGGAATGATTGGACTCTTTGATGCCGGGGGTGGCGGTTTTGGCAAAAAAACCTGAAAACTGGGCTTTATTTCCCATACCCAGTTTCCCGTCTATGGCAAACGTCCGGTTGTAATGGTCTTCCCCGGGCCCCATGCCCTGTTTGTTGATAAAAAGGCCTCCGATGGTGGACCTTTTGGCAAATTCATGATTGACCCGGGCAATGCTGAAATTATTTTTGGCTATTCCTGCTCCATCCACCTCGTCCGTGAACAGAGAAAGTAAACCCAGATTGGTATGATTGATCTTGCCGGACAAGCGGGCACCGCCTATAATGGGTACCTGCACCCCTCCGGAGCCGATGCCTATCCGGCGGCTGAAAAACAAGTCCACCTCACCAGTGCTCCCGACCCCAAACTGGCCCGCATTTTCCAGGAAAAAAGGCCTTTTCTCCGGGAAAAACAGGTTGAAACGGTCAATATTTACCTGTTGATCGTCCACTTCCACCTGGGCAAAATCGGTATTGTAAGTCAGGTCAAGGGTCAGGGCAGGTGTGATGCTGTATTTGATATCTCCCCCGAAATTGGCATCGGTGGTGGTTTTTAAAGGAACCACCAGGTTGTTGGAAGTGGTTTTACCCAGGACATAAGGGATGACTTTGAGGTTGCCGGGGTTTTCAAGGTCTAGGCCGGTGAGCGTACCTTCCAGGGAAAGCCGGTTGAGGTTAAACTCGACAGGGATGGGCGACCAGTAGGCTGCTTCATTGTTTTTCTGAATATTGCGCTGGAAGTTGACGCCCCAGACCTGGTTTTTGCCGCTGTTGTAACGAAGAGTCCGGAAGGGTATGGCAAATTCAGCCATCCAGCCGTTTTTATCCACCTTGGTTTTCACGGTCCAGGAAGCATCCCAGTTGACGTTGATGCCCCCGACCCGGCCGCCCTGCTGGCGATTGGCGTTGGGATTGCTTTGACCCTCGTTGTCCACCTGGGCATCGTATTCAATCCCGGCCGGATTGGTCCCGAATACAAAACCGTTCTGACCGTCTTTATACGTGTCCAGGATAAATAAAAAAGCGTCGGTGGCATCCAGGCTGGCATCCCTGCGGGAATCGGAAATGATGATTTTATCAGGGGTTGCATCATAACAAGCGGCAGACAGGTAAAAAAAGTCCCGGTCGTACGCGATCCGGATTTCGGTATGTTCCGAAACCGGTTTTCCAAGATATGGCTGGGTCTGGATAAGTTCTACAAAAGGCGGGATGGTCTGCCAGACGGAATCTTCCAGGATTTCTCCGTCCAAAACGGGCGCCTTGCTGAGGAGATAGGCTTTTGTAGTGGGCCGGCTGCTCGAATAAGGAGTATTCAGGCTGTTTTGTGACCCTGCCGGTGAAGCTCCTGCAACCAGGCTGATCGTTATGAAAAATGCCTGCAAACGGATAAACATATCATTTGACCAGTGAGAAACCGAAAAAAATCTCCCTGCTTTGCAAATGTATCAAACCCGGATTATTCGGAATAGAATTAATGGATTTGAATTTCCGCCAGGACGGGAAAATGATCGGAATACCGGACTCGCTGGATTTCGACCCGGTTGACCTGAAGGGGTTTTGAAATTAAAATATTGTCGATATGGAGAAATGGCAATTTTCCGGCATAAGTATAGGCCAGACCATTGCCGCCCTGCAGGAAACCGTCCATGAGGTCCTCATGCAAAAGCCGGTAAACATAGGAAGCCGGGATGTCGTTAAAATCGCCTGCCAGGACCAGCGGATGAGGGCTTTGCCGCATATGTTTTTTTAATTCTGCAGCCTGGTCAGCCCTGAGGAGAAGTGATCTTTTATAACGCCGTAAAACATTCTTTACTTTTTGCCAGGTGGACCGGTCGGTCAGGTCCCGGGTTTGCAGGAGCTGCTCGGTCTGGTCGGATATTTTATTGGACACCAGGTGGACATTGTACAGGCGGAAGGTGTCTTTTTGATAGACGATATCCGCCCAGGTACATCCATTGCCCAGGGCCTTGCTTTTAAGCTCCCCTTCCCGGATGATGGGCCAGCGGGAAAAAATGGGCCAGAAATTGGTACCCGTCAGCTGCGTGTGTTTGTATTTTTTTATCAAGGAATCCCTGAACCGGAAGGCCGGAGATTTCCTGTGCCATTCCTGGAAACAGAGGATGTCGGGATTCAGCCGGTGATAAAACGCCCATTCCGGCGCCCGGTTGCTTTTAAAACTGGATCCGATATTATGGGTCAGGAGCCGTATCCCTTCTTCCCCCGGGGGAAAAGAAAAATTGAAAAACGACTTTCTGAAAAGGCCGGCGCTGAGCAGGAGCAGGAGCACCAGCAACCAGGCTTTATGTTGTTTCCATAGAAGCCCTAATCCGGCCAGGATCAGGCAAGTGAGATAAAGATAGGGAAACACCAGCCCCAGAAAGGCGGCAGGCCAGAATTGTCTTGGATCGATGCGGGGGGACCACCAGCTGGCCAGCAGGAACAATCCTGCAAGAATGCTGCCCGCATTAAAGATCCTTTGAAACGGTTTACTCAACGCTGCACCGGGTTATCAAATTATTTGCTGGCCTTTTCGAGGGTATGGCGTTCTTCTTTGGTAAGGCTGTCCATGCCTTGGGTCCGTATTTTATCCAGGATCCGGTCGATTTCATTCCGGAGCTGGTCTTCATCGTCCTCTTCCGGCATGGGTTTCACCAGCTTGCTTTTGCGGCCAGCCGCCGGAGCTGAAACCGCTTTACGAATTGGGATGATTTTTGTTTTTGGTTTGTTTGTAAAGGGCCAACCCGGAAGGGCGGAACCGTTTTTTAGCCACCAGATGAAAAGAATGCCGCCCAAACCTCCGCCCAGGTGGCCGATATGCCCGCCGGTATTGCTGTTTTCGGCCAGCCCTACCAGGTCAAGGAGGACCACGACCAGGGCAATGTATTTAAGTTTGACCGGCCCGATCAGGATCAGGTGCATCAGGTAATCGGGTGCAATGATGGTGGCGGCCAGGACAAAGCCCATTACTGCTGCGGAAGCGCCATAGGCGACCACTTCGGCCGAAGGATAGGCAAAGATTTGGGAAAAAATATAAATACTGAAAACACCCATGCAGCCGGATACGAGGTACAAGGGAAGAATGACCCGGTTGCCGATCAGGTCGCCCACGATATTGCCGAACCAGTACAGCATGAGCATATTCCAAATGAGGTGCCAGATCCCGATGTGCAAAAACATATGCGTGATCAGGATCCAGGGATGAGTCAGTAAATACCCGGTGTTGGAATGGAAAGATAAAGCTTCGGTAAAGCTTGCGAATCCCGCCCGTCCTTCTTCTCCGGCGATATTGAACCCGATGCGGACAAAAAGCACCAGGATGAATACCGATACATTGACCAGCATGAGCTGGTTGAGACGGGTGCCTTTTCCAAGATGGTATTTAAAATCCTGCCAGATGGAATCAAACATATACCCTGCTATTTACCGGTTTTTCGCCAATAGAGGATGATCAGGAAACCAAATAAAGCGCCTCCCAGGTGTGCAAAATGAGCGATCTGGGTCTGAGCGCCCTGGGCGACCATCACCAGTTCAAGCACAATGGCAAAAATGACCATGTATACGGCCTTCATGGGGATGGGCGGAAATAAAAGCATCAGTTGCTGATTTGGGAAATACATGCCAAAGGCGACCAGGACACCAAAAAGCGCTCCCGATGCGCCCACTACGGAGCCTGAATTTTGCATATACCGGGCATGTTGAAGGACATCCAGCTGACTGACTTCAAAATACCAGAAAAGCAGATGGATCAAAATGGCTCCGATGCCGCAAAAGAGGTAAAAAAATAAAAATCTGCGGCTGCCCCAGAGCGCCTCCAGCATGGGACCAAAGGTGGCCAGCATAAACATGTTGAAAAACAGGTGGGGCAGATTGCCGTGCATAAACATATGCGTCACCAACTGATAGGGCCTGAAATCGCTGGACCCCGGGTAATAAAGGGCCAGATCTGGAAGTTGGGAATAAACCGGAAGTCTGCTGATTAAGAAAAGGATACCGTTAATGATCAGCAATTGTTTGACTACATCAGTCAATCGAATCATGGGGTAAAATTAGTTGAAATTTTGAAGATGGCCGGTTGTAGAGATGGCTGGGCGTATGTCAAAAAGCAGATCTCGTTTAACCGAAAATGTAAAACCTGCATTCAGACATGCACCCGGCTTGGCTCATCCCATCCCAAACTACCCCAGGTTAGGACAGTGAATATGGAAATAAGTTTGGGATTCCCCGGAACCTCTCAACCCGCCGGTTTCAACCGGCTCGTTGCCCTTTTACCTCAATACTCCACTTTTAAGGTCCACACATATTCTCCCCTGGACTGTAATTCCGAAGGCAAGACGATTTCCAGGCCTGCCGGCGTCTGTTCCCATTTCAGATCCGAATGCACGCCCAGCATGCTTACTCCGGAAATCGGGCCCGGTTTCAATTTGGTGAGGATGATTTTGTCTTTGGGAAAATCAAAAAGAAAAATATAACTGGCTTTTCCATCCTTATTTTGAGTCAGGCGGACCCTGTCCCCGTCAATATAACTCGGGCCCATCCGGGTGTTGTATATGCCCTCCCCGTTTATTTTCATCCAGGTGCCGATTTTTTTAAGGCGGTCGTAAGCGGCAGGGTCCCATTCCCCATCGGGTCCCGGGCCAATGTTCAACAATAAATTTCCACCCTTGCTCACAATATCGACCAGTTTTTCGATCAGTTCATCGGCGGGCTTGTACAGATCGTCCGGCACATAACTCCAGCTGTTGGCCATAGTCATACAGGTTTCCCAGGGATAGGGCAGGCCCTTTTCGGGAATATGTTGTTCAGGGGTCAGGTAATTTTGATGGACTCCGGGCACGGCACGGTCGACCACGATCAGCCCGGCTTGTTTTTGCCGGACTTCCCGGACAATCCCGGCCATGTCGATGTCCTGGCTTTGGGGATTGCGGGCATAACGGCTGCCCTCATAAACTTCCAATAATTGTGCTTTTATTTCTTCATCGGTCTTGGGTCGCACCCAGCCTCCGTCCAGCCACAGGATATCGAGTTTTCCGTAGTTGGAGGCCAGTTCATTCAACTGGTTGCGGGTGAAGTCGGCAAAGTTTTTCCAGCGTTCCGGGTATTTGTTGATGGAATAATTCGGGTTGCGGTCGGCGGGAGGGAATTTGCTCCACCAGTAATCGTTGTTATGCCAGTCCGGTTTGGAAAAATAAGCTCCAGCCCAGAAACCCTCTTTGCGAAAAGCATCGAATATTTCTTTGGTTACATCGCTCCGGGGGTTGCTTGAGAAAGGCACCAGCTTGCCGGTTATTTTATAATCGGAATACCGGGTATCAAACATATTGAAACCGTCGTGGTGCTTGGTGGTGAACACGAGGTATTTCATGCCCGCTGCTTTCGCGGCGGCGGCCCATTTTTCCGGATTAAATCGGGTGGGATTAAACGTAAGCGGCAGTTCTTCGTATTTTTTACGGTATTCGTCATAATCTTCCGTGATCCCTTTTTTCCAGGCCCAGGCCGCCCATCCCACATCTTCAGGACAAATGCTCCAGCTCTCTACAACACCCCACTGACTGTAGGGGCCCCAGTGCATCAGCAGGCCGAATTTTAAATCCTGCCACTGTTCCAGTTTTTGTTGAATGAGGGGATCGGGGTCCGGATAATATTCCTGGACTTGCGCTTTGGAAAGATGAAAGAACCATACTAAAAGAAGGAGGAAATGAGATTTCATAAAGGATTGTTGGAATAATTAACCTGAGGCTGCGGCATGTCCTGACCGGGTGAAATTAGTTGAATTTTTGAGACTTTGAAGGAGAAGGAAAACACAGTAAATAGGGATAACTCAGAAGTTAAAATCAATCTTTTACGGCATTCCCGGTAACTACTTGTTTTTTAAATACATTATTTTACAGAACGCGGACACCCCGTTTACCCTTGTTTTATAAACCTTTAAAACTCCATATTATGGCTGCTAAGCTTGCATTATGCATTGGAATCAATGATTACCCTGAAACGGGGAGTGACCTGGCTGGTTGTGTCAACGACGCCAACGATTGGGCGGACACCCTGACTGCCCGCGGATATGTTGTAAAAAAACTGCTGGATAAAAAAGCGACCCGGGCGAATATACTTGGGGAAATGAAATCCGTCATTTCCGCAGCAAAAAAGGGGGACTCCATACTGATCCAGTATTCCGGCCACGGCACCTATATTCCGGACCAGGACGGGGATGAACCGGACGGTACCGAAGAATGCCTCTGCCCTTATGATCTGAAAACCCGCGGGGTGATCACCGACGATGAATTGTTTGACTTGTTCAACAGCAAGGCTGCCGGCGTCAGGCTGGTCATGATCTCCGACAGCTGTCATTCCGGAACGGTGACCCGTTTTGCCCCGCCGGCGGTCAGAGGCCGGAAAGCGCCGCAGACCAGGGTTAAATTTCTGCCCCCGGCCAGTTTTTTATCCTCCCGGGAACTCAACAAATTCGGAGTTTCCAGGGCCATCCGAAAATCCTCTCCTCCCGGCCGTTACGGCGGCCTGTTGATGTCGGGATGCCAGGATGTGGAATACAGCTATGATGCTTATTTCGGAGGCCGGCCCAATGGCGCTTTCACCTTTGCCGCTCTTGCAACACTGAAAAAGCTCAAATCCGGAGCCTCTTATAAGGACTGGCACAAAGCCATCCGCTCCATGCTGCCATCCCAACAATACCCGCAATCTCCCAATCTTTTTGGTTCTTCCACGATGAAGAAGTGGAAGGTGCTGCAATAAACCGGAATCTTAATATGTCCAACCGTTATACCAGGTTACCGGCTACGGAGAGCAGGTTTTTCTCCGGCGCGGCGCCCCGGCTGAGGCCTTTCGATTACTAAGAAAACCGGGAGCGGGTGCAGGGTTATTTTTATACTCCGCCCGCCACCCGGTTTTATTATGCGGAAGCCCAGCAGAAAAAAAGGATCGTCTTGCATTTCACCGCAGGCAATCTGGCCGGCGATATGAATCAATTGACGATCCAGGATTACCACGTATCCGTTCCTTTTGTCATTGCACGGGATGGGAAAATTTACCAATTGTTTTATTCCAAATACTGGTCCCATCATCTCGGCTTGAAAAGCGGCAACCCGGCCAAGGTTTATGACCGGCAGTCCATCGGCATCGAAATCTCGAATTACGGCTGGCTAGAATCCAGGGACGGGCAACTGGAAACCGCCTATTCCAGGCAGGGATCAAACCCATCGGACGTCTATTGCGGCTTGGGGGATACCGAAGCTTATCTGCAATTGAACCGCAGGTACCGTGACCATGAATATTATGCGTCCTTTACCCCGGCCCAATTGGAAAGCACCATTGTCCTGGTCCGTTATCTCCTTGCCCTGTATTCCATTCCGCCTTCCTTCCTGCCGCCCGCGGAGCGTTATGAATTCATCCCATCCAATATGGGATTTGCAGGGATACTCAGCCATGTGAATTATCGAGATAACGGCAAATGGGACATTGGCCCGGCCTTTGACTGGGAGGGCCTGATCCAAGGGGTTCAGGCGGAATCGTTCGTGCCCGTCCTGAATCCCTTAAGGTCTGTACGGGGAAAACCATCCCAACAAGAAAAGGAATTTGCCCCTGCACAAAACCGGGGATCAAAATACAAACCGGGCTCCAGGACCGTAATCAGGCAGTATAATCCTTTTGACTGGGAGGAATAAATGAATCAAACCCCATGTGCTACCGAGATCGCGGCTTTCAACCGATCCCAGTCCGTATCACCCGGCACTGTACAATCAGCACCCAGGATAAACTGATCAGGTACCTGCTTTAATACATTCCGGACTTCATTTTCTATCTCTGTCCGGCTGCCCTTGCCGATGACCCCGTGACGATCCATACCACCCATGCAGGGTCTGTTGAACATTTCCGAAATCTCCTGCCAGGTAAGCAACCTACCGGTAAGCTGAGGATTGCAGTTTACCACTTGCCCGGGATAATCCAGGACGGCATCGTAAGAGGCATAAGGTGCATTGTAATCACAGACATGAAGGATATTAAAAGGGCAAGCAGCCGTGACTTCTTTCATGGCCACCAGATCGGAGGGTTTGACGTATTCGGTAAATAGGCGGGGATCGCTGAATTGCCCGGTTTCCGAGCCCTGGGTGGACATATAAAAACCGTCCACGCCCAGGTCTATGCAGGCGCGTACAAAGATCAGCTGGCTTTCGGTCAGGATATCCAGGCCCTTTTTTACGGCTTCCGGATCTTCTTCCATGTGTTTCAGCAACACTTCGCGGGTGGCGGAATGGCCGGCCCACATAAAGGGTGAATACAGGGTCATGATGACCAGCGCCTCTTTTTTGGAGGCCTGCACGATTTCTTTTACGGCCTGCAACTGGGGCTGGTAAAATTCAACCGGATTAGGGCGCAGTTTTGACCAGTCGGCCGGAGTTTTCAGAAAATCGAGAAGGGGATATTGTTGTTCGTATTGAATTTTTACGAAATCCATTCCGGTGTGGCGGAAATACCGGAGGTGTTCCTGTGCGGCGGCTGATCCCAGTTTAAAATCATCCCCGAAATGCAGAAAAAAAGCGGCCGGAGTATAACCGGGCTCCGTTTTCCCCTCCAGCCATTGGAGCATGCGGTCCCTATTGCTGAGGGTCGACGTTTGTTTGCAGGAGGCTAGTGAACTAAGCAGGGGGGATCCTGCCAGAAGGGCCCCGGTACCCATGAGTGAAGTTCTGAGGAATTGGGATCTTTTCATAAAAAGGAGTTAATTTAAAGATTCAGTTAAAATAATAAAATCTGAGCATAGAGACTGTTTGGGTGTATGACAAAAAGCAGTTTTACATTTTCTGGATAAACGAGACCTGGTATGTTTTACTTCGTTTTTATGCGAGTTGAAACCTTCCAGGTCTTGTTATCGAGTAAAAAGACCTGCATTTTGACATGCACCCGACTGTTTATGGCTCATTCAGGACAACATTGGAATTTTTACTTTCGATTCAGGTAAATGCTCCATGGCGCCTTATTGTCCTTTGGAACAATGGTAGCGCATTTGATGTTGAATTAATTGATTATCATTAAAATAATGAACAATGAAAAAATTAAAAAATATCCACCCTGGAGAAATCTTATTGAAGGAGTTTCTTATCCCGCTTGATATAAGCGCGTACCGGCTTTCAAAGGAAATATCCATACCGCAGACCCGCATATCTGAAATTATAAAAGGAAACAGGCGGATCACCGCGGACACGGCTTTGAGATTTTCTAAATTTTTCGGAAATTCTGCCAAGTTTTGGCTCGGGCTTCAGGACGATTTTGACATTGAAGAGGAAAAACAAAACAAGCAAAAGGAAATTAATTCAATAAAACCATTGGAAAGTAAGGTGGCCTAATACGGTTTTACCACAGGCGGGTGGTCGCACTTCGAGTTAATAAGATATGTAAATTTGAATATTATTGATCAGGAATGCGATTGGGTATTTGCCATTGCGAACTCCTTATGCTGGCCGGCTCCAACATACTGACATCAATAAATTGTGCCCGCAAAACTCTTTGAACACTTGGAAGTTTAACTAAAATAGGATGATATAAGGAAATATACTCAATAAACTTTCGTAAATAACGATGTTGGCACTCATTTTAAGGACAACTACATGAAACAGACATTCATATTTATATTGACAATATTTATTCTGTCATCCTGCAATGAGGAAAAAAAATCGGATTCAAATATAACTATTGACACTGTTAGCAACACCACATCTAACAACACAGTTCCGACAAATCAATTGACACCAAATCTAACGTTTGACTGTTCAATTTTTAAGTTTAAAAGTAAGAAGGAACAAGCAGACACATTAACTAAATACTTTGGAAAAAAACAATTAGCGACTGACGAGAAATTTTTCTGTGCATTTCCAAACTCATTTAACGAGATGCAAAATATCTTTGGCTTTGACGACATTAGAGGTGAAGCTCCAATGTATGACTATCCTATGGGAGAAAATATTATTCGATATTTTGCTAACCTGAACACTATTGACAAAGAAATATATTACAACAAATACATAAATATTTGTGTGGACGGAATCTGGGAGGCTGACAACATTAGGGAAGCATTTGGATTTTCAAATAGACTAGCAAACGACACAGAAGCTGGTTGTTTATCATTATCTAAAAGAACCGACAAGGAGATTAAAAGCGTTTTCCACTTTATTTTTGACGGACCTCATCCAAAAAACGAATACAATGAAAAAATTTATAATGAGCTCCTTCCTATTGTGACCAAGCAAAACGACAGACTTGGTAAACTGCTAACTGAATCCTATAAAAAAGTCATAACAGAGGACGGTGGAAACGGACATTAGAAAAACGAGTGCAAACACGGGTTTTGCATCAGGTGGGGTTGGTGCTAACGTGAAAATCTCAATTCATATTTACTTGGTGCGGGGGGCTGAGCGGCTTCGATTCGAAACTTTTTGCAAGGTTAAAGTTTTGTTCTTCGATTGAATTTTTGGTTCTAAAAATCTCCACTTTCGGTAATACCCGAACTGTTATGTGACATTTTAAAGACGGAAAACAATGATAAAACAATTAACAATTTTTGCTTTCATTTTGACAATTTGTTTGATTAGTTGCGGAAAGACAAATACGGAAAGCAAAAAGACGGAAAAGCTGACAACAATTCAGATTGACACTTCTGTTATTACTATATTGCCATTAGACACGAACCTACATTGGATTTTTAAAACAGGGATGCCAACTGAACTAACGACAGAAGACCTTTTGAAAATTGAAACCATTCTTAAAAAATGTGTTAACGAATACAATCCTGAGCAAGAAAGACAGTTTAAGGAAATAAACGACAAACACCCAGAATACAAACTTGAAAGGAAAAGTTTCATTATTGACTTGGCACGCTACAAAAGACAGTATATGGCCATAGTTAACTCTAAAGGTGAAAAAGAGATTTGGGTAAATTGTTTTTGTGGAAATTGGGACAAAAATTCGAGAACAAGCCCAGTCATGGTTGATGACGGTGGGAATTGTTACTTTAATCTAAAAATCAACTTGACAACTGGACAGTATTACGAATTGATGGTAAACGGAGATGCTTAACAGACAAAGAATAATGCCACATGACAGGTATTGCGTCATACGGGGTGACCCCGCTTTGGCGGGGCAGGCGCTGCAATCCCGATAGCTATCGGGATGGAGCTTTGTGCTTCTATTCAAGTTCAGTCCAGGTTGATGGTTTTGTGCTCCAAAATCCGCTGCTATTTAAAGCCGCAAAACATTAACTTCGTACTTAAGAATAAGCAGGAAAAAAAATCCAATTGGACGCCTCCAAAAATCCCCGCCTATTTTTACTCGAAGGCCTTCAACGATTCATAAAACAAGTCACAAAACTGGATGGTGTAATCCGCATCTCGCTTCTGGGATCCATCGTGACCCCGAAGACTAATCTTAAAGACATTGATGTGCTTGTGCTTGTTGCCGACCACATCGATCTCGCTCCCCTGGCGACTTATACCAGGCAATTGATGGGACAGGTGCAAAGTATAAACCGGGGAGCTGATGTATTTCTGGCCGATGAAAGGGGGAATTATATCGGACGAATTTGTCATTGGAGAGATTGCCGTCCAGGTATCCGGCGGGCCTGCCAAGCCATGCATTGCGGTCGACGGACCTATCTTTACGATGATCTTTCAGTGGTCACCTTAAATGCTGAAATGGTACGTAATCCACCGGTGACCCTGTGGCCAACAGTTGAGATACGATGTCCATTACCAAGGGATGTGAGGGAATGGATTGAAAAATTATGATAGCTGTCAAAGGATCATGTCATGAAACCGCAAAGAGTGCGGAGATCGAAGAGTGGGCGAAAAGAAAAAGATTATAGCATTTGGACTCACTTTACGTGTTTTGCGTCCTTTGCGGTTAATCAAAGCGATTAATGAAACCGAAGAAAGCGCTGAGGTGGCAGAGTGGGCACAAAGAAAAAGATTATGGCCTTTGGGCTCACTTTGCGTGTTTTGCATCCTTTTCGGTTAATCAAGGTAGTCAATGTAAACGCATTTCCAATTCTTATCAAAAGAACCCCAATTAATGTCGTAATTTGGAATTCAGTATAAGCGATGAAATATAATCCAACTCCGTTCAGCGCACCTCATCGTCAATTAGAACCCCATAATTGAAATAAATCAGACAACCAGATCTTTTGTATTAGCTTTATCTAATCGGAAATCATGAATAAATCCTCCACCTCCCTGACGGTCTTTGGCGTTTATCTTTTGGGTATGGGCTTCGGACTCGTTTTTATGCCCAATACCCTGATCGGAATATTGGGTCTGCCACCTACCGATGAAGTCTGGATCCGCGTGCTGGGGGTCGTGACCCTCGTCCTGGCTTATTATTATATCCAGGCGGCCAGGACAAACCTTCGCACTTTCGCTTCATGGACTGTTCCGGCAAGGATCCTTGTATTTTTCTTTTTTACAGGATTTGTCCTCGCGGGCTGGGTGGGTCCGGTCATGAGTGCGCTGGGGGCAATAGATCTGGTTGGGGCATTATGGACCGCTTGGGCCTTGAGGAAGGAAAAATCTTAAAGGAAGTGATTCACGGAAGCATCGGAGTCAGAATGACAATGCAATGGATCAATACAGGGTGTAATTTAGGCTCTAACCTGAGCTACAAACTCGCCATATCAATCACAAACCGGTACCGCACATCCCCCTTTACCATCCTGTCGTAGGCTTTGTCTATTTTCTGGATGGGTATCATTTCCACATCCGAGACAATATTTTTTTCGGCGCAAAAGTCAAGCATCTCCTGGGTTTCTTCCGTGCCGCCGATCATGGAACCGATGATGCTCCTGCGGTTTTTGATCAGGGCAAAAGGATCCAGGACGGGAAATTCAGGAGGCAGGCCTACCACGAGCATTTTTCCATTCACGCCCAGCAGGTCCAGGTATTTTTTATAATCATGCTGGGCGGAAATGCAATTCAAAATGACGTCAAACTGCCCGTTGTGCTTTTTCATCTGCGCCTGGTCACTGGAGAGCAGGAAATGATGGGCGCCAAGCCTTTTGCCGTCTGTTTCTTTGGAAGGCGTATGGCTGATCAGGGTGACTTCCGCTCCGAAAGCCGCCGCAAATTTCACTCCCATATGACCCAGTCCGCCCAATCCGGCCACTCCCACCCGGGTATCTTTGCCCACTCCTGCATACTTTAAGGGCGAATAGGTGGTGATGCCGGCACACAACAGGGGCGCCACGGCGCTTTGATCCAGCCGGCTGGAAATATGGTATACAAACCGTTCATCGGTGACGATCTGCGAAGAATACCCGCCGCGGGTATATCCTGAACCGTCCCGGGCCATTACATTATAAGTGCCGGTCGGGCCTTCATCGCAATAGTTCTCCTGGTGCTGCCGGCAGCTGGGACAGGAGCGGCACGAATCGACGATGACCCCTATGGCCGCCAGGTTCCCGGGCTTGAATTTAGTCACCGCAGGACCAACGGATTTGACGGTGCCCACGATTTCATGGCCGGGCACCAATGGGAAATGGGTACCATCCCATTCCCCCCTGGCCCGGTGAAGGTCACTGTGACAAACTCCGCAATATCTAATTTCCAAATGCACATCGTGGGGCCCCACTTCCCTGCGGTTGAATTCAAATGGGCGAAGGGGTTGATCGGCCTGGTAGGCGGCATAAGCTTTGGTGGCTATCATGGCGGAAAATTAAACTTCTTTGAGAATATAATTGAGGTTGAGGTTAATGTTGAGGTTAAGGTTAAGGTTAAGGGAATGGCTTCTCCTCAACCCTCAACCCTCAATCTTCAATCCTCATTCCGGCAGGACCACCTCCTCTCCCCAGATATATTTATTAAACCACTGCCAATTGTGCCAGATCGCGGCAAGCCTTTCCTTGGGTTTGGTGATCCCGTGACCGAATCCTTTATATACGATCAGTTTGGAGGGCACCTTTTTGTCCTGGAGTCCCCGGTACAATTCATAGGCATTGGGAATGGGCACCCTTCGGTCGAATTCTCCATGCTGGATCAGAGTGGGGGTGGAAGCCTTGTTGATATTATTCATGGGAGAGGTCCTCAGATAGATTGCCGGATCGGACCAGGGGGTGGATTGGAGATACTGCCTGGTGAAGGGGGTAATGTCCGTATTTACATAATAGGTGGACCAGTTGGAGATTCCGGCGCCCACGGAGATGGCTTTAAAAACATTGGTGTGGGTGGTGAGGAAGGCGGAGATGTACCCGCCCTGGCTCCAGCCCATGCAACCCATTTTGGTGGTGTCCACGATCCCCAGTTTGTTTACATAATCTATGCCGCTCATGACATCCCACATATCCCCGATGCCGAGGTTGCGTACATTCAGAGACCGGAACAACTGTCCATAACCTGCCGATCCCCGGTAATTGACCCGGAGCACCAAAGCCCCTTTTTCACACCATTGCATCACAGGGTATACATAAGAGGGCGTGGGTTCTGGCCGGTCGACCCCGGTAGGCCCTCCGTGAATCAGGCAAAGCAAGGGGTATTTTTTATCCGTACGGAAATCACGGGGCCGGATCAGGACCCCTTCAATCTCTGTACCGTCCCTGCTTTGCCAGCGGATGATTTCACTGGTCGGGGTCTTCCAGTTCTTGATCTGATCGGTAAAAAAGGTAAGTTGACGGCTGGAAGTATTAAAATTATACAAGGCGATTTCATTGAGTCCGTCATACATGCGGCCGGATAAGGCACAGGTCTGCCCATCCTTGCTGAAGGTAGCGGTATTGAATACATCGTAAGGCACTTCCGATTTGCTCCAGAGATCGATTTCAGGATCCAGGCGGAACAGTTGCGAAGCGGTTTTTTGAGAAGCTCCAAACCAGATGCCTCCCCGGGTCCAGTCGAGATAGGACTTGTTTTCATCAAAGGCCTTGCCTATTTCTTTGGCAGAAGCAGAGTCCAGGTGCCGGATAAAAAACCTGTTGTTTTTGTAATAAAAAGAAACGGTATCGTCCACCGCACTGGAATAAATCAACTGCCTGCTGTCCGGCGACCACCCGAGAAAAAAATCACCGGAAGGATTGTCCACCAGTATTTTTGACGACCTGGTCCCGGTCTCATACAAGGCAATATCGCCAAACACCCCGCTGTTGATCAGCGGGTCCGGCAAACGGGTATAAGCAATGTATTTTCCGTCCGGGGAATAACCATATCCTGCGACAGAATAATTCGAATCGGTCACTGCCGTCGCCTTGGGGAAATTAAAACAGGGAAGTTTAGTTTTGGAAACGCTGTCGGAATAACAGGGATACAAACCATACCGGTCAATCGAATCCTTGTCAAAGGGAATGGTCCACAGGCGGTTCATCCGGAATTCCTCCCCTTCTGTGCCAAAGGCGCCGAACCGTTCTTTTATTTGTTTGTCCCGCTTGGTTTCACTTTCGGTTTTGGAAAACAATATTTTTTTTCCATCCGGGCTCCAGGTGAAACTGTTGATCCCCTCTGTTTCATTGGAGATGGCCACCGCCTCTCCCCCTTCCAGGGAAAGCAGGTGGATCTGACTTTTGTTGCCCCGGTCGGTGAGAAAAGCAATCCATTTTGAATCGGGGCTCCAACGGGCGCCAAAGCTGCTTCCTTTTGGGGTGCGGGTCAGTTGAAAGGGAGCCTGGCCATTTTTGGAAAGCCAGATTTCCGTGTCGTAAACGTTTTCCTTCCAGTCGGTGGAAGTTACGCTAAATAAAACATGTTTACCGTCGGGGGAGATCTGGGGAGTCCCGCTTTGTTTAAGGCTTATCCATTCTTCAAAGGAGACCGAGGCATCCTGGCCGGTGAGCATACCGGGTAATAAGGCCAGGAAAAAATAATACAGGTACTTCATATTTGGGAATTAAGAGGTCAATCAGGATCTGGCTTTCTGTTTTTTTTGTGATTTGGTTTCAATAAGGGCGGTCCATATGCTCAACTTTTTATCCATATAGGAAGTCCATACCGGCCGCACCCTTCCATTAGCTGCGGAAATATTGTTGTAATCACCGAAGAACGCTTCATTTCCGGGAGGAGTGAAGGTATTGCCTTCCAGCCGGAGTTCTTTAAAGCTTTTTCCACCGTTTTTAGAATAAGCCACTACGACATCGGTTTGCAAGTTGCGGTGCCGGCTTCTGTCATAATACACGATATACAGGTACCCGGTGGATTGGTCCACACTTAACCAGGGGAAGAACTGAATACTGGAAGTCCTGTCCTGGTTGACCCGGACGCGTTCTGACCAGGAATTGCCCCCGTCACGGCTGGAAAGGAGCCAGATATCCATATTGTTTTGGCCGTTTTTGAGGTCGGCCCAGCAGATATAAATGCTTCCCCGGTATTTGCCCGGACTCAGATCCGTGGCCAAGACCGGCATTCCGTTTGCCCTGCCGACCCCCGGAACTTCCAGGGACCAGCCTCCCGGTTGGTCCACCAGGGCCTGGTCGGCAAGCAACCAGGTGTTGCCGCCATCGGCGCTTTTATCAAACCACAATTTTTGATCATAGGCCCAGCACACATAGATTTCGTTGGACGGTCCGAATCCGGGCACCGCACCTTCCGGGGTGAGGTCGTCATCGAGGCAATTGCCTTCATGGTCGCTGAGGGTCACGGCTTGCGTCCAGGTTTTCCCCTGGTCTTTGGAAAGGGAAAAACGGATCCGGGAGCGGTCGGTTTCTTTTTCTGAACCGTATTGGTCAAATTCGGTCCAGGTTACGACCAGGTCGCCATTATTGGGATTGCTGCTGATCCAGGGTTTGTCCTGATTTTTGGGAGGATTGGTTCCGATGGCGGATCCCTGGTCCCAGGTTTTCCCTCCGTCCGAGCTTTGATGGATGACCAGGCTTTCCAACCATCTCCCTGACTGCCTGCCTCTTCCGTCGGGATTGCCGAGGTGCACATAATAAAATCTTCCTTCGTGATCGGCCCAGACTACGGGATCACCATACACACCAAGCGGTGAAAGGAGCCGGCTATGAGAAAAACTCTTTCCGCCGTCTGTTGAATAATGTACGCGGTCAAGAATGGAACCGGCCACCACGATATCGGGATTCACCGGGGACACGGCGATGCTGGGTTCAGAAGGCCCAAACCTTTCCCCCTTGTTCTCCGCTATTTTTACCGATCCCAGATAAGCCGGGGTCGAACAGGAAAAACAAGCGGCCGCGAGAAAACCCCACAAAAAGTATTTAATCCCCGAAAGGAACATAAAACCAAAATTACTTTATTACGAAGAAAACCGGTCTGAAACAGACAAATCATGAAGCGGTTACTTATAAGAATGTCATTAATATATATACGGCGGGCGTTTCAATAGAAGGGGGATGAGAAGCTGACACTATTTTATCTATCCTTTTCATTTATTATTCCTTTGACCCATAATTATAGTTATGGATGTACCGAATTCAGGCCAATCGCTTTACATTGGTCTGAAGAAGAGGAATTAAGACACATAAAAATGGATCATAGGTCGCCGCTCCGGATCATACACTGCCTGTGGCTCATCTATTGTTTGAATTTGCCTCTCAGCGGTTTTTCACAGGTGGATAAAAAGGCCACGGCTGAAACCAAAGCCCTGTACGGAAATTTAATGAAAATAAGGTCCCGGGGTGTGATGTTTGGTCACCAGGACGCACTGGCCTATGGGCTGAATGCGGACCTGAGCCGCTGGATTGGCCAGCCCGTCAAAACAGATATCCGCTCCGATATCCGGACGCTTACCGGCCAGCATCCCGCCGTGGTGGGCCATGACCTGGGACATCTGGAACTCGGCAAACCGGAAAACCTGGATGCCGTCCCATTCGATCAAATGCGGGAATCCATAATTGCCGTTTACCGGTATGGGGGAATCAATACCATCAGCTGGCATCCCAACAATCCCCTGGATTTGACCAAGACCACCTGGGACCGGGTGGACTCCACCATCCGCAGGATCACGGCGGATAGGAAAAACCTTCGCAACTATAAAAAAATCCTGGACAAACTGGCCGTGTTTTTTAAGAGCCTGAAGGGCCCCGGGGGAGCATTGATCCCCGTCATTTTCCGTCCTTACCACGAACACACCGGCAGCTGGTTTTGGTGGGGGGCGGGACATTGTACCCCTTCAGAGTACAAGGCTTTCTGGCAAGTGACGGTCAAACACCTGACCCGGAAAAGGAAGGTTCATAACCTACTGATTGCGTATTCCACCGACAATTTTATCAATGAAGCCCATTACCTTGAAAGATATCCCGGGGATGAATATGTGGACCTGTTAGGTTTCGACACCTACCACCGGAATGCCCCCCAATCCGACTCCGCGTTTACCGCCAATGCCAAACGTATGGTGGCTACCCTGAAAAAACTGGGCGAAGAAAAAAACAAATTATATGCCATCACCGAAACCGGCCTGGAAACGGTCAAAGAACACGATTGGTGGACCCGGATCGTTTATCCCATCATCAGCGATACCGGACTGAGTTATGTTTTGGTATGGAGAAATGGGAGGGCCGATCATTATTATGCGCCCTTTGAAGGGCAGCAAAGCGCGGAGGATTTTAAATCCTTTTTTAAGCTGCCGCAAACCTTGTTTGAAAAAGACTTACTGAATCTTTATAAACCCTGAAGTACCGGAATCATCCGGACTCGATCATTTTAAAAATTATGAATTTTAAAGAGCGGCTGAATGCATTGAAAGCCGAAAAGGAAGTTTTGCTGAACCGGAGCAATGAGATCGTGCTTCCTGGCAACGGCATCTATTTCAGATACAAAAATCCGGTGGTTACCGCCGGTCATGTGCCTCTGTTTTGGGAGTATGACCTCAATCCGGAAAACAATCCCTTCCTGATGAAACGCTTTCCCATCAATGCCACCTTTAATGCGGGAGCCATCAAATGGAAGGGCAAATATCTTCTCGTCCTCCGCGTCGAAGGGGCAGACCGGAAATCCTTTTTTGCAATCGCCGAAAGCCCGGACGGGATCAGCCGGTTTACGTTTTGGGACCATCCGGTCACCATGCCGGAAACCGGGAATCCGGATATCAATGTGTACGACATGCGACTCACTGCGCATGAAGACGGGTGGATCTACGGGATTTTTTGTTCGGAACGGAAGGACCCTTTCGCTCCGAAAGGCGATGAATCGTCTGCGGTCGCCTCGGCCGGCATTGCCCGCAGCCGGGACCTGGTAAACTGGGAACGGTTGCCGGATCTGGTGACACCCTCTCCCCAACAAAGAAATGTAGTCCTGCATCCGGAATTTGTCCAGGGGAAATACCTGATTTATACCCGTCCCCAGGATGGTTTTATTGAGGCGGGGAGCGGGGGAGGGATCGGGTACGGGTATTCCGATTCCATGAATCCGGCCATTATTGAAAAAGAACTGATCCTGGATGAAAAAAGGTACCACACGGTATATGAAATAAAAAACGGCCTGGGGCCGGCACCGATTAAAACCTCCAAAGGCTGGCTGCACCTGGCCCACGGGGTCAGAAATACGGCGGCCGGCTTGCGCTACGTGCTTTACCTGTTCCTGACCGACCTGGCCGACCCGACCAAGATCCTTTATAAACCGGCGGGCTATTTCCTGGCCCCCGAAGGAGATGAACGGGTGGGGGATGTCAGCAACGTGGTATTTTCAAACGGATGGATTGCCGATGAAAACGGCAACGTATTTATTTATTATGCTTCTTCGGATACCCGGCTTCATGTAGCAAGTTCCACCGTGGAACAATTGATCGATTACGCCATGCATACCTGCGCGGACGGGTTCCGGTCCATGACCTCAGTAAAAACCCTGAATAACCTTATAGACCGGAACATCACCCTGCAAGGTTGACCACCGGTTGCCTATGGATTCAAAACTTCAAAGTTTTAAGCTGGAGATCCGGGAGGAAATGCAACGAATCCTGGAGTGGTGGAGGAAGTATTCTCCGGATGAGCGGAATGGAGGTTTTGCCGGAGAAATAGATCAGTTTAACCGGCAGTTGCCCCAAGCCGATAAAGGCAGCGTACTGCATGCCCGGATCCTCTGGACTTTTTCCTCGGCCTATCGCCATTCCCGGCAGGAGGTTGACCTTGACCTTGCCTTTAGGGCTTATGAATTTATTGTCCAAAAATTTTATGACAAAACCTGGTCTGGTGTGTTTTGGTCGGTCCGGGCCGATGGAACGATCCTCAGCGACCGGAAACAAAGCTATGCCATCGCTTTTGCCATTTATGGCCTGGCTGAATTTTATAAAGTGACCGGTGATGCCGGAGGCCTTCAACTGGCCGTGGAATTGTACCATGCCCTTGAAAGCCGGAGCCTTGATCCTCTGGAGGGCGGATATTTTGAGGCCTTTACCCGGGATTGGCAAAAACTGGAGGAAGTGCGACTGAGCCAAAAGGACCGCAACGATCCCAAAACCATGAATACCCACCTCCACCTCATCGAAGCTTATGCCAATCTTTACCGGGTATGGCGGGATGACCGGCTGGAACATTCCATCCGCCATCTGCTTAAGGTTTTTGAACAACGGATCATGGATAAAACAAATCATCACCTGCGGCTATTTTTTGAAGCGGACTGGAAGCCGACTTCCGAAAGGATTTCCTATGGACATGATATCGAAGCTTCCTGGTTGCTTCACGACGCAGCGAAAGAGCTGCAGGACCCTATTTTAGATAAAAGGTGGTCGGCCATAGCCATTCAAATTGCCGATGCTTCGGTCGGGGGATTACAGGCCGATAGCAGTTTTATCCACGAAGCGGATCCGCGGTCCGGGTACCTGGACCAGCACCGGGAATGGTGGGTCAGCGCTGAAGGCATGGTTGGATATTTGAATGCCTGGAAATTGAGCGGCGACCGTGTTTACCTGGAACGGGTGTACGGACTTTGGAATTTTATCAAAAAACACCTCCTTGACCTGGACCGCGGGGAATGGCACTGGGGAGTTTATCCGGATTATACCCGGATGCCGGAATATAAAATGGGCTTCTGGAAATGCCCTTATCATAATTTCCGGGCCTGCCTGGAAATCCTGGATCTATTAAAAGAATAATATCCCTTCCTCCCTTCCTCCTTTCCTCCCTTTCTCCCTTTCTCCTTCCTCCCCATTATTTATCTTTGCGCGCTCATTGCCCCGATAACCGTTAGCTTAAGGTAATCTGTCAAACTCTATGCGAATATTAAAATTTGGTGGTTCCAGTGTCGGCAGCCCGGAAAGGATCCTTTCAGTCATCGGGATCCTCCGGGACTACACCCGTAAAAAGATCCCCTATACCGTCGTCTTTTCTGCTTTCAGCGGGGTCACCGATTCATTGATCAGGATGGCCCTGGCGGCGGCAAAAGGAGATCCCGCCTACGAGGCTATGTGGACTGTTTTCCACGAGCGGCATATCCTGGCGATTGAATCCCTGGTCGATGAGGACCGGCGAAAAACCCGCCTGAGCCAGCAATTCAATGAAATGGCAGGCACCCTGAAGAATCTGTTGCAAGGTACGTATCTGGTAATGGAAGCCTCTCCGCGCACCATGGATTATGTATTGAGCTTTGGGGAGCGGGCTTCCTGCATGATCATCACCGAAGCCATGAACCAGCGGGGCCTGCCGGCAGAATGTATGGATGCCCGGGAATTTATCAAGACGGATAAAAACTTTGGCGCTGCCCGGGTGGACCACAACCTGACCAACAGCCTGATCCGTAAAAAATTCAAACCTTCCAAAAAAATAAGAGTGGTCACGGGTTTTATCAGCAGCGCAAAAGGCGGCTTGACGACTACCCTCGGGCGCGGAGGCTCTGATTACACCGCTTCCTTATTGGGAGCCGGCTTAGGCGCGGAGAGGATTGAAATATGGACCGATGTGGACGGGGTCCTGACGGCGGATCCCAGGTTGGTGGACAAGGCCTTTACCATTCCCAAACTGTCCTATGTGGAAGCCATGGAAATGTCCCATTTCGGGGCAAAGGTCATCTATCCTCCCACCATTAAACCGGCCATGGACCTGGGCATACCGATTTTCATTAAAAACACCTTCAACCCCGGATTTCCCGGTTCCCTGATCACCAAAGAGAAAGTAAAACACCAGCATCCGGTCACGGGGATCTCCTCGATCAGCAATGTATCCCTGCTCACCCTGCAGGGCAGTGGCCTTTTTGGAGTGCCCGGCGTGGCAGCCCGGGTATTTGAGGCCCTGGCCGAAAAAGGGATCAATGTCATGCTGATCACCCAGGGTTCTTCCGAATCCTCCATCAGTTTTGCAGTCAGGCCGGAAGACGGACAGGAAGCCAAGACCGCGCTCGACCATGCTTTTGCACGGGACATCAGCGCCAGCACCGTGGAACCCGCCCACCTGGAAAAAGACTTGTCGGTGGTGGCCCTTATCGGGGAAAATATGCGGTATACCCCGGGCATTGCCGGCCGGATGTTCAGGTCTCTTGGGAAAAATGGGATCAACGTAGTCGCCATCGCCCAGGGCTCCTCTGAATTGAACATATCCGCAGTGATCAGCAGGGCCGATGAAGCCAAAGCGCTCAATGCCCTTCATGAAGGCCTGTTTTTGTCCGATACCAAAGTCCTTCACCTCTTCATCATCGGGACCGGCCTGATCGGGGGCACCCTGATCCGCCAGATCCAGGCACAGGCCGAATACTTGCTGAAGTCCAAACACCTGGAAATTAAAATCGTCGGCCTGGCCAACAGCCGCAAAATGATCTTCGATGAAAAGGGCCTGAATACGGAAAATTGGAAAGAAAACCTGATGGGAAAAGGCAGTCCCATGAAACTCGCCCGCTTCATTGATCAGATGAAACAAATGAACCTCTCCAATTCCATATTTATAGACAATACGGCTTCAGAGATCGTGGCTTCCCATTATGATAAAATCCTGGATTCCAGCATCAGCATCAGCACACCCAATAAAGTGGCGGCTTCCAGCAAATTTGCCCGTTACAATAAACTGAAGGAAATCGCGGACAACCGGGGGGTCCAGTTTCAATATGAAACTAATGTAGGGGCCGGCCTCCCCGTCCTTTCCACGCTGAAAAACCTGATGATCTCCGGCGACCGCATCCTCAGGATCGAAGGGGTGCTGTCGGGCTCCCTTTCGTATATCTTCAACAAATTCAAAACCGGAACGCATTTTTCCGACCTGGTCAGGGAAGCCAGGGAAAAAGGCTATACCGAACCGGATCCCAGGGACGATTTATCCCTCAAGGACATCAGCCGGAAGATTTGCATCCTGGCCCGGGAAGCCGGCTACCGGGTGGAACTGGAAACCGTCGAATTGGAAAAAATATTATCGGACAAGGCCCTCAAGGCAAAAACCGTGGCCGATTTTTTGAAAATACTGGAACAAAACGATTCCCATTACAATAAACTGATCCAGGATGCCGAATCCCGGGGAGCCAAAATTCGCGTGATTGCCAAGGTTGAAGCCATAGCTTCAGGCCTTTCCAGTTGCCGGGTCTCGGTGGGCCTCCAGGAGGTATCCCCCGAC